>ORJL010098669.1_pt1 | contig 18761 bp, 19 predicted proteins | sample 1779941 | NCBI WGS metagenome assembly ORJL01 (sample SAMEA104232317, study PRJEB22302) | groundwater metagenome | biome: forest; feature: aquifer; material: groundwater | place: USA | collected 2011-08-07 | depth 5.8 m | reverse complement strand
TACCTGGCTGAGACCGACGATAAGCTGGGGCTGTTCCAGTACACCGGCAGCGGCGGTGTCCTGACCATGAGCCACCGCCCCCTGGGCCAGGTGGAAAAGACGCGCGGCAAGCGCGATATCCTCATCAAGAACTTACTGGGCCTGGTCAAAGGCGCGCCCCTGACGGAATAGCCCTGGCGGGCAACGCCAGCGAAAGGGGCGGGCATGCCCGATCAACCCCTCCTCTTCGACCTGACCGATGGTGTAGCCACCATCACCCTGAACCGTCCCGAGCGGCTCAACGCCTTCACTGGGCAGATGCATCGGGAGCTGGTCGAGGCCCTGGTGCGCTGCCGCGACGACAGTCAGGTGCGTTGCCTGGTGATCACGGGCGCCGGCCGTGGCTTCTGCGCCGGGCAGGACGTCAAAGACCGTTCGGCGGCGGGTGAGACAGACAACCGCGCGGCCTCGGTTGGGCGCATCCTCAACCGCCAGTTCGACCTCTTCCCCGACATCATGCGCGGGATGGCGAAGCCCATCATCGCTGCCGTCAACGGCGCCGCCGTGGGCCAGGGGTTATCCCTGGCCATCGCCGCCGACATCCTCATCGCCTCCACCACGGCGCGCTTCGGGGCGGTCTGGCCCCTGCGCGGCATCCCGCCCGAGTCGGCGGGGGCCTACAACCTGGTCCGTCTGGTGGGGCCCCAGCGGGCCTGCGAGCTCATCTTCACGGGCCGCATCATTGAGGCCGCCGAGGCCAAGGAGATCGGTCTGGTGGCCCGCGTCGTCCCCGCCGAGCAGCTAGTGGCTAGCACTAGAGAGCTGGCGACCAGCATCGCCAAGGGGGCCCCGGTGGCCTTGGGCATCGCCAAGCGCCAGATTTACCAGGCCTGGGCCATGGATATGCCGACCTTCCGGGAGTTCGAGAGCTACGGGCTGGACTATGCCTTCAAGACGGAGGACCGCGATGAGGGCATCAACTCCTTCCTGGAGAAGCGCGAGCCCAGGTTCAAGGGTCGCTGAGGAGGCTGAGCCATGGGCCAGCGGCTGGAGGGCTTTCTGACCCAGTTCCAGAAAGATATGGGCTACTACCTGGAAGAGGACGAGAGGTCCATCACCCTCTTCAAGTACACCATGGGGGAGATGGACGAGAGCGGCAAGAAGCTTACCAGCACCCCGTACAACCCCGTGCCCATCGCCATCGTGCCCAAGGGCACGACCCCCAAGGAGCAGCTCATCCGCAAGCTGCTCATGATGGCGCAGAAGTAGGCGCAGGGACGGTGGGCTCCTAGAGCCGCCTGTACAGAAGTTCCTTCTCCCCCGGAGGGAGAAGGTTGGGATGAGGGGGCGGCTTCACCCTCACCCTAGCCCTTCTCCCTTCAAGGGAGAGGGGCTTCGGGACACTTCTAGGACAGTCCCCTCAGCGCCTCCAGCACCTCCGCCGCGTGGCTGGCGGGCTTCACCTTGGCCCAGACCTTCGCTACCTTCCCCTGCTCGTCTATGAGGAAGGTGGTGCGCTCGGTGCCCATCACCTTGCGGCCGTACATGTTCTTCTCTTTGTAGACATCGTAGGCCTGGACCAGCCGCTTGTCAGTGTCGCACAGCAGGGTGAAGAGCAAGCCCTGCTTCTCGCGGAAGCGGCGCTGAGCCGGTTGAGTGTCGGTGCTGGCGCCCAGCACAATGGCTCTAGCCTTCTGGAGTTGCGGGAAGGCGTCACGAAACTCGTGCGCTTCGGTGGTTCAGCCAGGTGTCCCGGCCCGCGGGAAGAAGTAGAGGACGACGGTCTGGCCGCGGAAATCCTTCAGCGACACTGGCTTGCCGTCGGCGTCCGGCACGGTGAAATCGGGGGCCTGCTGGCCCTCTTTCAAGCTGGTGGGCATAAGTCACCTCCAAGCACAGGCTCTGCGTCAGATATTTTGCCGTCCCTCCCGGGGCTGCTCCCGCGCCTCCAGGGCGGCGGCGTGGCCGCCCAGACCCTCGGCGCGGGCGATGACGGCGCCAGGCTTGGCGAGGGCGCGGCTGGTGGCCTCGTCGAGGCCGATGACGCTCATGCGGCGCAGGAACGTCTCGACGCCCAAGGGCGAGCTGAAGCGGGCGGTGCCGCCGGTGGGCAGCACGTGGCTGGGCCCGGCGATGTAGTCGCCCAGGGCCTCTCCGGAGGCTTCGCCCAGGAAGACGGCCCCCGCGTGGCGGACCTTGTCCAGGTGCGCCCAGGGGTCGCGCACCAGCAGGGCCAGGTGCTCGGGCGCGTAGCTGTTAGCCAGCTCGAACGCTCGCTCCAGGGAGTCCACCACCACCACGGCGCCCTGGCCCTCCACGGCGGCGGCCGCGATCTCCCGGCGCTCCATATTCGCGAGCTGCTCCTCCACCTGGCGCGCCACGGTGCGCGCCACCTCCAGGGAGGTGGTGATGAGGATGGGCGAGGCCAAGGGGTCGTGCTCCGCCTGGGCGAGCAGGTCGCGGGCGCAGAGGGCCGGGTCAGCGGAGTCGTCGGCGACGATCAGGGTCTCGGTGGGCCCGAAGAGGCCGTCGATGTCCACGGTGCCGAAGACCATCTTCTTGGCGAGAGTGACGAAGATGTTGCCGGGCCCGCAGACCTTGTCCACCCTGGGCACCGACTCGGTGCCGTAGGCCAGGGCCGCGATGGCCTGGGCGCCGCCCATCGCGTAGACCCGGTCCACCCCCGCTAGCGAGGCCGCCGCCAGGGTGGACTGGGGGACGCGGCCGTCCCGGCCGGGAGGCGTCGCCAGGATGACCTCGCGGACGCCCGCGACCCGGGCGGGGATCGCCGACATCAGCACCGTGGAGGGATAGCGGGCGCTGCCGCCCGGCACGTACAGCCCCACCCGCTCCAGGGGGCGCAGCGCCTGGCCCAGCCCCAGCCCGCGGTCTATCCAGCCCTCGCGCAGGCAGCGCTCGTGGAAGGCGCGTATGCGGCGGGACGCCATGCCTAGCGCCTCCCGAAGGTCGGGTGCCAGCCCTTGCCAGGCCTCCTGGAGGGACTGCGGCGGCACTTGCAGGGCGTCCAGGGACACCCCGTCGAGGCGGTGGGTGTAGTCAAGGAGGGCGCGGTCGCCGTCGCGGCGGACGTCGGCCAGGATGCGGGCGACCGCCTGCTCGGGAGACAGGGGCTCGCCGAAGACGCGGCGGATGCCCTCCGCCAGGCGGGGGCTAGCCTGCAAGTCCAGGTAGGGCGCTGGGCGGGCGAGGAGCGCCCGGGCGCTGGCCCAGTCGGTGATAAGTTTCATGGGAGGTATTTCCCCAAAATAGCCACGGTGTCGCCGATGGCCCTGGCCTGAAAGCGGACGAGGCGCTCCTCGGAGACGTAGTCCAGGGTGCGCTGGAGGGCCTGGGGCAGGTCCTCCAGGAACGCGGCAAGCGGGGGCCCGTCGAGCCGCAGGACGTTGCGCAAGAAGGTCTCCAGGAATCGCTGCGCCGTATCCCAGGTTGGCTCCCGCACCACGGTCTGACACATCAGGTCGCGCCAGCGCTCCAGGTCCGGCGTGGTCAGGAAGCTGACGGCGAGCTGGATAGTGGAAGTGCGCAGGAGCGCCTGGCGCTCCCGCGCGCGCGGACCGTCCTGGCGCTCCCGCCGGTCCAGCTCCGCCTGCAGGGCGCGGTCCAGGGCCTGGACGAAGGGGTCGGCACCCCAGGGCGAGCCAGCCCCGAAGCAGGGGCGGAAGACATCGCAGATCCAAGCCTCGTCGGTGGCCAGGTGTGAGATGTACCCGGCCATGAAGGCCAGGGTCGGCCCGTCGAGACGGCGTCCCTCCGCCAGGTAGGGGTGGGCCGCGAACAGCTCGGCCAGGCTGTCCTGGGGCTCCAGCTTGTTGAGGTCGAAGAAATGGGTGTGCTCCCGTGGCCGCCGCGTCAAGTAGCGGATGTCGGGGGCATAGCAGCCCAGCAGGTACTCACCACGGTAGGTCTGGAGAGCAGGTGGTTCGCCCAGGGCCCTCGCCACCTCCTCGGCGACCCTCACGTGGACATTCGCCGGCGGCATTACACTGCCGTCCCTGTCGGCGCGGAGGGCTGGCTTGCCGAGGGCGCGTGGGCCAGGAGATCGACCAGCTCCCTCACCCGGCGCGCCCGGGACCCTCGCCCTTGCAGGGCCTGGCGGTGAACGATGAGGCAGGGCCAGGACTGGAGGAAGGGATCGATGACCTTCAAGTCGTTGGCAGCCAGGGTGGTGCCCCCTTCCCAGTTCTCCACGATCATGTCCGCGTCCTCGGGCGGCAGCGCCTCGGTCTTGCCCCAGGTGGGGATAATGCGGAAGCGGCCCAGGCGGTGCTGCCGGCAATACTCGTCGGCGAGGTGCACATACTCCGAGGCTACCCGCAGGAAAGGGTGCCGCAGTCCGCCCCGGCGCAGGTGGCGGGCGAAGGACTCGATAGTGTCGGCGGGGACAGTCTGGGCCACGATGGCGCCAATGTTCATGACTCCACCAACCCGCAGGGTCAGCGCCTCGACCACCGGGCTGCGCGGGTACTGGCAGAGGTGGTCTTGAAGCCAGTCCTGACCCGTCACCGCCAGGTCGAAGTTGCCGTTGGCCACGTGCAGGGGCATATCTTGCGGGCGGATGACCTTGCAGGCGGTCCCCTCCACGGCCAGGCAAGGGCGGTCCGCGGGCGCGCCCTTGGAGTAGCCCTGGATGGTCAGTCCTGCCTGGGCCAGGACTGCGGCGGCGCGCCCCTGATTATGGCCATCAGGCAGGGCCAGCCAGATCGGGCGAGAGCGGTCAGGGGCCACGTCAGGCTCCTTCCCGCGCGAGCGTTGTTTCCCCGCCGCTGTCCCCTGCGGATGGCCCCGTCAGCTCGGCCAGCCGCTGCAGGAGCGGGCTCATATCCCTTCCTTTCAAGGAGGCGGCGTGGGCGACGACATAGGCGGTGGAGTGCAAGAGGGCGGCCACCGGCCGCAGCCCCAGGGAGGCGAGCTCCTCCACGCCGGCGACGGACAGCACCGCCAGGTCGGCGTGCTCCGGGAGGTAGACCTCAGCCCGGTCCCAGACCGGGAAGAGGGCGACTCGCGGCAGCCGCTCCTCCAGCACGAAGCGCTCGGTGAGGTTCGGTTGCTCTGTTACCACCCGCAGGGGGCGCCGCCGGGCCAGGTGCGCCAGGGAGGGCGAGGGGCGCTCCCGCCAGCAGGCGGCGTAGACGGTCTGGGCGCCCGAGCCGCAGTCGAAGAGCTTCACCAGCCCGCTGCTCGGATAACGGGCCAAAAGCTCCTCGGCCCACAGCAGGCTGCACACGCCGAGGTCGTAGTTCCCCACGCCCACCTGTATCGGTATATCCCGGTCGCGTAGCATGGTGGCGGCAGCCGGCACCGGCCCGCCTACCACTGGCCCGCTTATCCCTGGCCGGTAACGGCGGGTGGTGCTGTCGTAACCCCGCAGCTCCACGCCGGCGCCGGCCAGCAACTCGCGGGTAGGCCCCAGGAGGAGCTCCTCGCTGGGGAGGGCTAGGCGCAGCGGGCGCAACCTCAGGGCTCCTTTTCGAGCAGGGGGTCCAGGTAGAGGGCAAACCCCGACGCCGGTGTGCGGTGGCCGCCGGCCTTGGGGATCATATCGTCGTAGCGGCCCCCACCGCCGACCCTGTGGCCGCCGACGAAGAAGGCGAACATCGCGCCTGTATAGTACTCGAAGTCCCGCAGGAGTAGCGGGTCTACGGTGTACCGCAGGCCGCGACGGTCCAGCAGGGTGGCCACGGCGAGCAGGTTATCCAGGGCAGGGGCAAGGAGGGGGACTCTGGGGGCGAGGGTGGCCCGCAGGTTTTTTAGGAAAAGGGCGCTGTCGCCCCGCCCCTGGGCCAGCCGTTGGAGTGCCCGCTGGACATCCCCCCCGGCGGCGGCCCCCTTGAGGCGCCGCCCGGCTCCCTGGGCACGTAGCAGGAACCGCGTGAGGCCAGCGTGGAAGAGGTGGATCTCCGCCTCCACCCCGCCTGCGGACAGCACCTGGCAGGCCAGCTCCAGAGTCTCTGCATCCGCCTGGGGCGAGCCGTCGCCGATGAGCTCCGCGCCGCACTGCCAGCTCTCCCGGCGGTGCTCCGGCGAGTCCTCGAAGGAGAAGACGTTCTCCACGTAGCAGAGGCGCATCGTCTTCCCCGCGTAGCGCTCCGAGTACAGGCGCGCGATGGGGATGGTGCCGTCGGGGCGGAGCACCACCCGCTCGCCGCTCCAGCCGTCCATGTCGGGGAAGGAGTATATGGAGCGCAGCCGTGCCGCCGTCAGCCGCTGGGCGGAGGTGAAGAAATAGAGGTGCTCCAGGGTCGGGGTGCGGATCTCCTGATCCCCTCGGGCCTGGCAGGCCTCCAGGAAGGCGCGCTCCCAGCGGCGGAAGCTCGCCATCTCCTCCGGCAGCAGGTCGCGCGTTCCCTCTACCCGCTGGGACACCAGCGGTCGCCTCGGCAGCCCCTTCGCCTTCGCCACGTCTCCTCCTTTGGGCTCGCTTATTGTAGACAGGGGGTGCTGACACGGCAAGCACAAGACTGTATGGTCAGCTAGAATGATGTACGATGAGGCTTGTGTTCGGCCCCAGACAGGTGTGGCGCGTCTTAATGGTGGCGCTCCTAGGGTGGAGCTGGCTAGCGCTCACCCTCGGAGAGGCCCAGGGCAGCGCCCCCGGACCGGTCCACGTCCTCACGGTAAAGGGGACGGTCAACCCGGTGCTGGCTAACTATATTCGACGGGGGGTGGCGGGAGCGGAGCGCCGCGACGCCCAGGCCGTGGTCATCCAGATTGATACCCCCGGTGGCCTGGATACTTCCATGCGGGAGATCGTCCAGGTCATGCTGAGCGCCCGGCTGCCGGTGGTGGTCTACGTGGCGCCGGCCGGGGCACGGGCCGCCAGCGCCGGCGCCTTCATCGCCATGGGCTCCCATGTAGCGGCGATGGCGCCGGGCACCGCCATCGGCGCCGCCCATCCCGTCGCCCTGGGCCAGCAGGGCGAGGCCCAAAATCTGCCCAGCGCCATAGAGGAAAAGGTGGTGAACGACGCCGTGGCCTATATCACCGAGCTGGCCAAGGCGAAGGGCCGCAACGCGGAGTGGGCGGAGAAGGCGGTGCGCCAGTCCGTCTCCTCGGGGGCCGAGGAGGCGAAGAGGCAAGGAGTGGTGGAGCTGGTTGCGCGGGACCTGCCCGACCTGCTGGGCCAGCTCGACGGGCGCTCCGTCCCTCTGCTGAGCGGTAGCGCTACCCTGGCGACCAAAGACGCCCCGGTTGTCTTCGTCGGGATGAGCTTGTTCGAGCGCTTCCTCTTCATCCTGGCCGACCCTAACATCGCCTTCATCCTGTTCGGCCTGGCCATGACGGGACTGGCGGTGGAGCTGTTTAACCCGGGCGCCATCTTTCCTGGGGTGGTGGGCGGCATCGCCTTGGTGCTGGCGCTGTTCTCCCTGGGGACACTGCCGGTCAATTACACTGGGCTTGCCCTGCTCGGCCTGGCCTTCGCCCTGTTCCTCGCCGAGCTCTTCATCACCAGCCACGGGCTGCTGGGGGTCGGAGGTTTGATATCATTGACCCTGGGTGGCATGGTGCTGTTCAGCAGCAACTCGCCGCTGTTCATCGTGAACCGAGGCTTGCTGGCCGGCGTAGTCGCCGCCGTGGGGGTCGCCCTGCTGGTGGTGATGCGCAAGGTGATGCAGGCGCGCCGCCTGCGGGTCGCCATCGGCCCGGAAGGGATGGTGGGGTCGCGAGCCGTGGCCCGCACGGCTCTGGACCCAGAGGGGTTTGTCTTCCTGGAGGGCGAGCGCTGGAGCGCCCGCTCGGAGTCCGGGCCCATCCAGCCCGGCGAGGAGGTGGTGGTTACCAGGGTGCAGGGGCTGACGCTGTTCGTGGCCAGGCAAAAGTAGGAGGAGTGCTATGTCGGGAGTTCTAATCACAATAATCGTCATCGCGCTGGTGCTGCTCATGTTAGTGTACTCCAGTGTCCGGGTGGTCCAGGAATACGAGCGGGGCGTAATCTTTCGCCTGGGGCGCCTCGTCGGCCCCAGGGGGCCGGGCCTGTTCTTCATGATCCCCTTCGTGGACCAGATGCAGAAGATGGACCTGCGAGTGGTGACCCTGGACGTGCCGACCCAGGAGGTGATAACCAGGGATAATGTGACCGTCAAGGTCAACGCGGTAGTCTTCTTCCGCGTCTTCGACCCCTCCATGGCGGTGACCAAGGTCTCGGATTTCATCCGCGCCACCAGTCAGATCTCCCAGACCACCCTGCGCAGCGTCCTGGGCCAGTCGGAGTTGGACGACCTGCTGGCCAACCGGGAGCAAGTCAACCAGCGCCTCCAGAAGATCATTGACGAGGCCACCGAGCCCTGGGGAGTGAAGGTCAGCACGGTGGAGGTGAAGGACGTGGAGCTGCCCCAGGCCATGCAGCGGGCGATGGGGGCGCAGGCCGAGGCGGAGCGCGAGCGGCGGGCGAAGATCGTCCACGCCGAAGGCGAGGCGCAGGCGGCGGAGAGGCTGGCCCAGGCCGCCAAGATCATTTCCGCCGAGCCCGGGGCGCTGCAGCTACGTTATATGCAGACCCTGACCCAGATCTCCACCGAGCGTACTAACACCATCGTTTTCCCCATGCCCATCGACATGCTGACAGCGTTCCTGGGGAACCGGCTGTCCGGGGCGAGCGGGGGCGACGACAGCAAGCAGTAGCGGCCCTCACCCCCCAAGCCTCCTGCTAGAGTCCCGACACGTCGGGACTCTAGACTCTCCCCGCCTCCGAGCCACGGGGGTGAAGCTCCGGGAAGTGTCCCCTCCGGTTCCCCATTTTCTGTCAGCCTCTCGATACCCGGCTCCGTCCCGCTTACTTTTGGGGCCAGGCCGCGTTATTGAGGTCATGCGGCTGTAAAGGGTGCGGGAGGTAGTGGTGCCATGGTGGAGCTGAGGAGGCTGTGGGGCGGTGGGCGGACGCTGCCCTCGCTCAGGGTAGACCTGAGCGAGGAGCTACTCACTCGTTACCAGGTGAGCGAGGAGGAGCTGCGCCTGTTGAGGAGCGTGGAGCGCCCCGGCAAGTTCGCCGGACGCCCTGCCTCCTATGTCCGCGTCTATCGAGCAGATAGAGCGGAAGCCCGGGGCGCCAAGGTCCGCAGCTACGACGACCTCTCCCTGTACCCCGAGCTGGTGGTGTACGAGGGCCACGTGGAGAAGGGAGACATCTACCTGGTGCCACGGGTGCAGCCGCCGCTATCCAGTTCCCCCTGGGTTAAGACGACATCTGGGCTAGAGTCCGACAGGGAGTCCTGACCGGCGCCACGGGTCGCGGTGTGCTTAGAACGGCACCGCCGGCGCAATGGCCGCCAGGGCTATCATCCCGGCCAGCATCAGCGCCAGGGCTATGATCCAGAGCGTGCCCCCGCCCCAGCGCTCCAGCATTCCTGGGTTGCGGCGCACCCAGTGGCCCGCCTCCACCCGGCCGGTATCGGGCCGTTGTAGATGGCGCAGCCCCAGGTTGTCCTCGATGCGGAAGAGGCTATCGTGGTCTATGCGCATCAGGAAACGCTGGTTGAGGGCGGCGAGGATGAGGAGGAGGGTGGCGGCAACGCCCACCAGCAGTACCGTTTCGCGGGCGGCGGTGGTGGCGGCGAAGAGGAAAGCCCCCAGTATGAAGGTGCCGTCCAAGGCGCCCCCGGCCACCACCATCTGCCAGATCAGGCGCTCCCGGTGCCGCAGCGTCTCATAGCTCTCGTGGTACTGGGCTAGCAGCCGTGGCTCAGTGCCTGGGGTCACCCGCTCCGGGGCCTCCGGACTGGGGGCCCCCGGCGCGGTCTGCCTTGGACTATTCACCGGCGCCTCCTTCAGCGGGCTACTGGCGCACGCTTGGCGGCCACGAAGCCGGCCTTGGCCAGCGCCCGGCCCAGGGCGTCCAGGACCTCGTCGATGTCCTTCTCGGTGACGTAGCCCAGGTGGCCGATGCGGAAGATCTTGCCCTCCAGGTCCTGCTGGCCGCCGGCTATCACCACGCCCGAATCCTGGCGCATGAACTGGGAGACCTTCTTGCCATCCACGCCGGCCGGGACCTTGATCGCCGTGACGGTGCTGGACGCGTGGCTAGGGCGGGCGAAGAGTTCCAAGCCCAGGGCCTGCGCCCCCTCCCGGCAGCGCTGAGCGACCCGGGCATGGCGAGCGAAGATCTGGGCCATGCCCTCGCGCTCCATGAGCTGGAGCGCCGCCTCCAAGGCGAACATCACCGAGACGGCGGGGGTCCAGGGGGTCTCCCACTTCTCCCCCGACCGCTTGGCGCGCACCAGGTCCCAGTAGAAACGGGGCATGGTCGCCTTCTTGTTGGCCTCCCAGGCCCGGGGGCTCATGCTCAAGAAGGCGAGGCCGGGAGGCACCCCCCAGCCCTTCTGGGAGCCGCTGATGACAACATCGCAATCCCAGGCGTCCACGGGGAGGTCCACGGAGCTGAGGCTGCTGACGGCGTCCACCACCAGCAGTTTGCCGGCCTCCCGCACCGTCTGGGCGATGGCCTTGAGGTCGTTGGTGACCCCGGTGGAGGTCTCATTATGGGTCACCAGCACGGTGGTTATGCTGGGGTCCTGGCGGAGCGCCTGGCGTATCGCCGCGGGGTCGGCGGGCTCTCCCCGTTCGAAGCTCAGGCGGGTCACCTTGGCGCCATAGGTCTGGGCGATGCTGGCGAAGCGGTCGCCGAAGACGCCGATGGTCACCGCCAGCACCGGCTCGCCGGGGGAGAGGGTGTTGACCACGGCAGCCTCCAGGCCGCCGGTGCCCGAGCCGGTCAGGATCAGCACTTCGTGCTGGGTCTGGAAGAATTTTTGCAGCCCGGCGGTACAGGCGGCGATGAGCGCCTTGAACTCGGGGCCACGATGGTTGATCATCTGTTGGGCCGAGGCCTTTAGCACCTCAGGTGCACAAGGGGTGGGGCCAGGGACGCGCAGGTTCATGGCTTCTCCTCTGTAATGCGGCGATGGGGCCAGTTTTTAGTGTGGCAGGCCGAGGCCACGCTGTCAAGGGAGATTGGGATGAATTTCACAAACTTCCCTCACTTCCCTCGCCCCCTGGGGCCGGGGGCAAGTCGCTGTTCACAATGCGAGCCAGCAGGCCCTCTGCCGTAGCGATGATGCTGCCGTGGCGGAGGGGCACCGGCGCCTGCGCCACGACCTGGCCGTCGATCTCCACGGCCCGGTGCCGTAGCAGCAGGGCTGCTTTCCCGGGGTTGTGGGCCAGCCCGCTGCTCAGCAGCAGATCAAACATGGTGAGGGGCAAGGCTGCCCTCAGCCTCGCCAGTCCCGGGGCCCCGCAGCGCCTGCAGCTCTCCCTTTGGGGACCCTGAATAAGGTTGCAGGCCGGGCAGAGGGTGCCCGCGGCGGTGACTTGCTCCTCGCTGACGAGGAACTCCATCTCCCGCAACTCTTCTGGAGAGCCCTCCCCGGCGCTACTGTGCCCCAGCCGGGCCAGCGCCTGGCGGGTCAACCGCGCCAGCGCCACGGGCAGGTCGACGGGTCGCCCAGGGGCCGGGCCGATTTGCAGCAGCGGGCTCCCCGAGGGCGCCTGAGACGGCAGCCAGGGGGGAGTGCCTGGAGGGACCCCGCCCTGGCCCTGGCCGTAGCCGTACTTGCTCCAGTCCACCTTGGGCATCGTTTCCTACTCGAACAGTATCTTCACGAACCGGCGCTTGCCCACTCGGATGATGCTGCCATGGCGCAGCGCTACCTGAGTTCCCGTCTGGCCTCCGTCCTGGGCGGGTGCGATGGGCGCCACCTTGACGCCGTCGATCTCCACCCCGCCCTGGTTTATCAGGCGCACCGCCTGGGAACGGCTGGGGGCCGCCCGCGTCTCCACCAGCAGGCGGGAGAAGGAGAATGGCAGCGGCTGCGGGGTTAGCGCCTCCGCTACCATCGCGCCGATGAAATCATTGGCGACGAAGCAGGTCACCCCCTGAGCGCTGCCCACGCCCTCCAGCGCCCCGGCGGGCAACAGCGCCCTCAGGGGGAAGCGGAACTCCGCCACCTCCGCCGGCGCCTCGCGGCGCTGGACCACCCGGGCGAAGTGGGCCTCCGCCTCCCTGGCCTCCGCCTGGGGGTGGAACAGGGCGACGATCTCCCGCGCCAGCCGCTGCTTGATGACCATGGGGTTGGTGGCGCCCTCATCCAGGGCCGCCTTGATCTCCACCAGGTCCTGGTTCGGCACGGAGGTGACTAGCTCGAAGTAAGGGACGATGAGGCGGTCGGGGATGCTCATGACCTTGCCGTATATCTCCGCCGGGGGCTCGGCGATGCCGATGTAGTTGTCCAGGCTCTTGCTCATCTTTTGTACGCCGTCCGTCCCCACCAGCAACGGCAAGGTGATGCAGACTTGCTCCTCCTGGCCAGCCTGGCGTAGCAAGTCGCGTCCCACCAGCAAGTTGAAGGTCTGGTCGGTGCCGCCCAGCTCGATATCGGCCTGGACCATCACCGAATCATGGCCCTGCATGAGGGGATAGATGAGCTCGTGGAAGCTGATAGGCAGGGCCTGCTCCAGGCGGGTGCCAAAGGCGTCGCGCTCCAGCAGCCGGGCCAGGGTCATCTGTGACATGAGGGCGATGACGTCCAGGAAAGTCATGTCCTGGAACCACTCGCCGTTGTAGCGGACCTCCAGGCGGGAGCGATCCAGCACCTTGCCGACCTGCGCCAGGTAGGTCTGGGCATTGGCCAGGGCCTCGGCGTGAGTGCGCTGGGGGCGAGTCTTGTCGCGCCCCGAAGGGTCGCCGATCTGCCCGGTGTAGTCGCCGATGATGAGGACAGCCTGATGGCCCAGGTCCTGGAACTGGCGCAGCTTGCGCAGGACGACGGTGTGACCCAGGTGCAGGTCGGCGCTGCTGGGGTCAACTCCCAGCTTCACTCGCAGCGGGCGGCCCCGGTCCAGGGCGCGCCGCAGCTTGGCCTCCAGCTCCTCCTCACGCACGACGCCGGCCGTGCCCCGGCGCACCAGGGCCAGCTGCTCTTGCAGTCCCGCTGCCTTTAGTCGTGATCCGCTGTCTGTCATACCCTTACCATAACCCGCCTTACGTGTAGATAGGGAATGCAGAAGGGTTCTCCCCGGAGTTTACCCTGAGCGTAGCCGAAGGGCCGGGGGCCAAAAGGGGTGCTCCTCTTTCTCTCCTCATTCATATTACCCCCTTCTTGGGATGGTCGCGGGCGTCCTCAGGGTAGAGCGAGATCGAAGAAACAGACTTTTTGTGCAAGGCCCCCATTCCTCTCCCGTTACCGGAGAGGGTATCCGCTTTGCGCGGGCCGCCAACGGCTACCGGGACCGCAGCAGCGCGCGGGCGGTCTCCACGTCCTTGGCCATCTGGGCTTGCAGCTCCTCCACGCTGTCGAACTTCGCCTCAGGCCGCAGCCGCTCCAGGAACTCCAGCCGCATGGTCTTGCCGTAGAGGTCCCCGTCGAAGTCTAGACAGTGAGCCTCGATGGTGCGTTCGCCCTCGCCGAAGGTGGGCCTCACCCCGATGCTGGTGACGGAGTCGACGGCGGCGCCGTCGGTCCAGCTCCTGGTGGCGTAGATGCCGTTGGCGGGCACCAGGCGGTCGGTCGCCACCTGCAGGTTAGCCGTGGGGAAGCCCAAGACGCGACCCCGCCGCCGTCCCGTTGTCACGGTGCCGCTGAGGGCAAAGGGCCGGCCCAGCAGCTCGCGGGCCTGAGCCACATCCCCCTCGGCCACCTCCCGGCGGATGAGGCTGCTGCTCACCACCATTCCGTGGTATACGAGGGGCTGGGCCACCTCCACGGCGAAGCCCAACTCCATCCCCAGCTCCGCCAGGACCCGGGGGTTCCCCTCGCGGCCACGGCCCAGGGCGAAGTCGGGGCCCACCACCAGGCCCCGCATCTTCAAGATATCGTACAGGAGGGACACGAACTCCCGGGCGCTGAGCAGGGAGAGCTCGCGGGTGAAGGTGACAGCCGCCGCCACCTCGGCCCCCGCCTCCAGCAGCAGCTGGAGCCGCTCCTCCAGGCTGGTGATGTACAGTACCTGGCTGCCCGGGCGCAGCACCAGCTGGGGATGTTGGCGGAAGGTGACGGCGGCCGCGAGCATCCCCCCCTTGGCGGCGAGCTCCTTGGTGCGAGAGATGAGGTGCCGGTGCCCGCGGTGCACACCGTCGAAGACGCCGATGGTCACCACGGTGGGGCCAGGAGGCGTTGCCCGCCGCAACTCCTCCACCGCTAGTTGGGCCCCTTCGAAGGTTGGCTGTGCTGGGGAAACATCCTTGCTCATCGGCGTTTGGCAGGCCAGCGCGCGGGGCGCAGGGCCTGGCTCACGACACTATAGCACCCTCAATCAGCAGCAGCAGCAGCAGCAGCCGTCGCTGGCTTCTCCCGCGCCAGGTCGGCGACGGCGGCGCAGAACCCTTTCAGTTCCTCCTCGGCGACGAAGAAGCCGGTCGAGACCCGCAGGCAGGCCTGCTCCGGGATGGTACGGACCTGGTAACCGCGCTCCCACAGCCACGCCACCCCTGCCGCCGGGTCAACCCCCTGGATGCGGAAACATACCAGCCCAGCCATGTTTTCCGGCGTCAGGACCGTTACGCCCGGTATGGCGGCCAGGGAACGCCTGGCCTGCCGGGCCAGGCGGGCGATACGGCTCCAGGCCCAGGCGTAGCCCACGTCGCGCTCCAGCCAGACCAGGCTGGCCTCCAGGGCGGCGAGGAGGGCCCAGTTCATACCCCCCACCTCGAAGCGCTGGGCGCCGTGCTGGGGCAGGTAGTTGCCCGTCTGGTCGTGGCCTTGAATGCTGGCGTAGCCGGCGAAGGTGAGACGGAGCTCGGGTAATATCTCGGGCCGCACGTAGAGAGCGCCGGTGCCCTCGGGGCCGCAGAGCCACTTCTGGCCTGGCAGGGCGTAGAGGTCGACGCCGGTGTCCTGGACGTCCACGGGGATGGCGCCGGCGCTTTGGGCCCCGTCGACCAGGACGGGCACGCCCTGGCGATGGGCCATGGCCACTATCTCTTTCAGCGGGAGGAGGGCCCCGGTGCTGTAGGAGACGTGGGAGAGCGAGATGAGGCGGGTCCGGGGCGTGACCAGGGCGGCCAGCTTTTCGACCACGTCGCCGCCGCCCAGCCCCACCTCGGCGAACTTGATGGTGACACCGTAGCGCTCGCGGACGGTGGCCAGAGGCATGAGGCCGCCCATATGCTCGATGGTGGTGGTGATCGCCTCGTCCCCGGGCCGCCACTGGAAGGCGGCCGTGCCGATGTTCATGCCGTCGGTGGTGTGGTGGGTGAGGGCGATGGAGCCCGGCGGGGCGCCGATGACGCGACCACAAGCCTGGCGCAGCAGCTCCTTGCGCTCGCGCAGGGCGAGCCATCCCACGGGGCGGTGTCGCCCCTCGTAGACCTCCTCGCGGGCGGTGGCCTGCAGCGCCTTGAGGGCAACCTTCGGCAGGGGGCCGGAGGTGCCCACGTTGAGGGGCAGGTAGTGGGCCAGGCAGGGCAGTTGCTCCTTGACGCGGGCCAGCTTCGCGGCGTCGCTGGTCGCGCGGGTCGCGGTCTGGCCGCGTTTTTTGCTGGGGCTTGCCATAAAGCTACCTCCGCTCTCGATGCCCTGGGTGGGCCAACGCGTTACTGCCCGTTGCTGAATGATGGGATAGATGGGACTGGGGCGCAAGTGGAGCGCTACATCCGCTCCGGCGCCGTCACTCCCATAAGCCCCAGGGCACGCGCCAGGGCCAGCCGCGCCGCCTCCACCAGCTTCAGCCGGGCCTTGGTGAGGGCGGGAGCGGCATCGTCCACCACCCGGCAGTCGCGATAAAAGACGTGGAAGGCGGTGGCCAACTCCAGGGCGTAGCGCGGCAGGTGCTGGACCTCCAGGGTGCGCGCTATCAGCTCCACGGCCTCGGGGAGCTGGAGCATGAGCCGGATCAGGGCCAGCTCCGCGGGGTGGGTCAGGAGGGACACGTCGCCGTCGTCCCAGGAGGCGATGCCCTTCTCCCGGCGAGCGTGCTCTAGGATGCTGGCGATGCGGGCGTGGGCATACTGGACGTAGTAGACGGGGTTCTCCTGGGACTGTCGCTGCGCCAGTTCCAGGTCGAAATCCATCTGGGAGTCCGGGGAGCGGGAGACGAAGAAGAAGCGGCAGGCGTCGGGGCCCGCCTCATCCACCAGCTCGCGCAGGGTGATGATGTCGCCGGTGCGCTTGGAGATGCGGACAATGACATCTCCCCTCCTGAGGGTCACCAACTGGGAGATGATGATCTGCAGCCGGGCGGGGTCCAGGCCCAGGGCGGTCATCACCGCCTTCATGCGGGAGACGTGGCCCTGGTGGTCGGCCCCCCAGATGTCGATGACGCGGTCGAACTTCCGCACCAAGAACTTGTCGTAGTGGTAGGCGATGTCGGAGGCGAAGTAGGTGGGCAGGCCCGTGCTGCGCACCAGTACGTTGTCCTTGTCCTCGCCCAGGGCGGTGGAGACGAACCACCGGGCCCCCTCCTTCTCCTGAATGTGGCCATCCTGGCGCAGTTGGGCCATCACTTGGTCGTAGATGCCATCGTCGTAGAGGCGCTGCTCGTGGAACCACCGGTCGAAGCTGACGCCCAGGAGGGCTAGGTCCTCGCGGATGCGGTCCAGGGTGAAGAGCAGGGCCTGGGCGCGCAGCTCTGGCACCTCGTCCAGGGCAGCCCCCGCTTGCAGCCGTTGCTTTAGCGCGGGTTGCTCGTCCAGGAGCCGCAGCGCCCACTCCTTCAGGTAGGGGCCGCGATAGCCGTCCTGGGGGAGCTGCAAGGGATGCCCCAGCGCCTCGCGGCAACGGGCGTAGAGGCTGCGGTAGTACAGCTCCATCTGAGTGCCGGCGTCGTTCACGTAGTACTCGCGCTGGACAGCGTAGCCCGCGGCCTCCAGCACCCTGGACAGGGTGCTCCCCAGGACGGCGCCCCGGGCGTGTCCCACATGGATTGGCCCAGTGGGGTTGACGCTGACGAACTCCACCTGCACCTTGCTGGCCGCGCCAACCTCCACATCGCCGAAACGCTCCCCTGCCCCGCGGATGGCCTCCAACTGGGCGGCTAGCCAAGGCGCGCCGAGGCGGATGTTGATGAAGCCCGGCGGCGTCACCTCCACCCGCTCGATGGCGGGGTGGCTCGGCAGTAGATCGGCGAGGGTGCGGGCGATCTCCAGGGGGTTCTTGCGGGCGGCGCGGGCGAGCTTGAGGGGCAGGCTGGAGGAATAGTCGCCGTGCTCGGGGTTCTGAGGGTGCTCCACCGGCGCCTCCGGCACCTGGGCGGCGGGCAGCAGGCCGCGGGCCTGGGCCTCCCGGACGGCGCCCTCCAGCAGGGCCGCGATCTCTTGCTTGATCATAGATGTGGGCATGAGGATGCGCTCAGCTTACACCGACGACGGGGCCTTTGCCAGCCCAGAAGCGGCGCACCTCTGCCGCCAGGGAGCGGTGCTCTGGCAGCTTGAGCTCGGGGTCGCGGGCGAAGAGCGCCTGCGCTTCTCGCCGCACCTCCTCCAACAGCCTGAGGTCGGACATGTCGGCGACGCGCAGGTCGGCTATCCCGCTCTGGCGCAGCCCCTGGGTGAGGACGGCGCCGGGGCCGCGCAGCCGCAGGTCCTCCTCGGCCAGGGCGAAGCCGTCCTGCGTCCGCTCCAGAATCTGCAGGCGCGCCTGGGCCTCAGGCGTGGGCTCCTCGGCCAGGAGCAGGCAGTAGCTGGGATGGGGCCCGCGCCCCACCCGCCCGCGGAACTGGTGAAGCTGGGAGAGCCCGAAGCGGTCGGCGCCTTCGATCAGCATCACGGTGGCATTGGGCACGTCTATGCCCACCTCGACCACGGGCGTGGAGACCAGGATCGCCGTCTCCCCGTCGCGGAAACGCCGCATGGCGTCGTCCTTGTCCCTGCTGGCCATGCGCCCGTGCAGGAGTCCGATGCGCCCTGGCCCCAGGTCGGGGAAGACCTGGGTGCACAGCCGCTCGTGCTCGACGGTGGCGGCCCTGGCTTGCAGCGCCTCCGATTCCTCGATGAGGGGGCAGATGATGAAGGCTTGCCGCCCCTCCTTAACCTGGCCGCGGACGAACTGGTAGGCGTCGGGGCGCTTCTCCGGCGGCACCCAGCGGGTGCGGACCGGCTGCCGTCCCGGCGGCAGCTGGTCGATGAGCGAGAGGTCCAGGTCGCCGTAGAGGGTGAGGGCCAGGGTGCGCGGTATAGGGGTGGCGGTCATCACCAGGACGTGAGCGCTGCCCCCGGTCTTCTGGCGCAGCGCCTCCCGCTGCATCACGCCGAAGCGGTGCTGCTCGTCCACCACCGCCAGGGCTAGCTGCTGGAACTCCACACCGCGCTGGATGACGGCGTGGGTCCCGATGAGGATGTCCAGACGCCCCGCGGCGACCTCCTCGTACACCCGGCGGCGGCGGGCGGCAGGGGTGCTGCCGGTGAGGAGGGCGACGGTGATGGGCCGGGGGTGGGGCTCCACGTAAACCCCGAAGAGGTCCTGCTCGGCAACCGGTCTTGGATAGGGCTGCAGGACCCTGGAGAAGGTCTGGAAATGCTGTTCGGCCAGGATCTCGGTGGGGGCCATCAGCACGCCCTGGAGCCCGGCGGCAGCGGCCAGCACCAGGGCGGCGGCGGCCACCACGGTCTTGCCGCTGCCCACATCGCCCTGAAGGAGGCGGCTCATGGGGACCGGCCGCGCCAGGTCGGCCAGGACCTCGCGGAGGGCCCGCTCCTGGGGTGTCGTGAGCTGGAAAGGGAGCGCGCCGAGGAAGCGCTCCAGCAGGGCGGGGTTCGCCGGCACGGGGTGGGCGTCGGCGGTGCCTTGCCATTGCCGCCGCTTGGCCAGCACGCCCAGTTGGACCGCCAGGAGCTCATC
>ORJL010207803.1_pt1 | contig 18762 bp, 17 predicted proteins | sample 1779941 | NCBI WGS metagenome assembly ORJL01 (sample SAMEA104232317, study PRJEB22302) | groundwater metagenome | biome: forest; feature: aquifer; material: groundwater | place: USA | collected 2011-08-07 | depth 5.8 m | reverse complement strand
GTAGAGGCGGCCCCCGTATCCGAACGTGTGGAGGCAGTTCTCGAAATCCTCCGCCCCTTCTTTGAAAGGGATGGGGGGAACATAGAGCTTCTTGGCGTGGACTTGGGCGTGGTGGTGGTGCGCCTCACGGGCGCCTGCGCCGCATGCCCATTCGCTGAAGCTGACGTTCAGGGCATGGTCGAGCAGGTCATCCGAGAAGCCGTGCCGGAAATAAGAGCAGTCGAGGCCGTCCTATTCTGAAGGCTGGATTCTGTAATTCGTTTTCACCTGAGCTGAATGCCGTGAAGGCCGATGGTAGTCCCAGGTAATGCAGCCCGGCTGGCGTAGAGGCCGCGGAGGAGGGAGAGTAAGATGCCAAGGTACATGGATTTCCACAAGAAGGTAGAGGGGCTGAGCGCCGACAAGGTCGCCGCTGCGCACCGGAAAGACCTCGACATCCAGGACAAATACGGCGTCAACTATTTCAAGTACTGGGTAGACGAAGGCGCCGGCGCCGTGTTCTGCCTATGTGATGCCCCCAGCAAGGAAGCCGCCAACGCGGTCCACCGGGAGGCCCACGGCCTAGTCGCCGACGAGATCTACGAGGTCAGCGAAGGCTCTTAGGCAACTTGCGGCAGAGAACCCGGCCCAGGGTAGAGACGCCCCGGTGGGGCGTCTCTACAGATAGTGTGTTCTTGGAGGAAGAAAGGCGATGGACTATCACGAGGCCCTGGTGAAGGGTTGGAGAAACTCCATCAAGGAAGAAGCGGCGGCAGAAAGACGCTACCGCCGGGCGGCAGAGTTGGCGCCGGACCCGGCCCTGAAAGCCCTCTTCGAGTTCCTGGCAGGCGAAGAGGCCAAGCATAGGGACCTTCTGGATGACGAGTACCAGAAGCGGTTCATGCCAGACATGTAGCTATGGACACCTTCCGCTTTTCACCGCGCCCGAACCGGGCCCACGAAATCCGCTGGCGAGAATGGGGCCCGGAGGCCTTTCAAGAGGCCGTACGGCTGGACCGGCCGATGCTACTGGCCATATCCGCGGTCTGGTGCCACTGGTGTCATGTAATGGATGAGACCACGTATTCCGACCCCCGAGTCATCGACCTGCTCAACCGGGAGTTTCTCCCCGTCCGGGTCGACAATGACCGCCATCCGGAAGTGAACCAGCGCTATAACATGGGCGGCTGGCCGACCACGGCCTTCCTAACCCCCCAGGGCGACATCCTCAGTGGGGCCACGTATCTGCCCCCGGAGGCCCTCCAGTCCATTGCCGGTCAGGTCTTGCAATACTACCGGACTCGCAAAGCCGAGCTTTATAGCCGTATCCTGGAGCAGAGCGGAAAAGCTGCCCCGGCTCATGTACCGTCAGATGTGCCGCAGGATGCCGCGGACCGCGTGCTGGGCCATCTCGCCCAGACCTATGACCCGGAACATGGCGGTTTCGGCACGGAGCCCAAATTCCCGCAGGCCGACGCTCTGGAGCTACTCCTGCAGCGGTATCACGCTGGCAGAGAGGAGCGCTGGGGCCAGATGGCGGCCAAGACCCTCAAGGCCATGGGCTCTGGAGGGATGTTCGACCACGTGGCAGGGGGCTTCTTCCGCTACTCCACTAACCGGGACTGGAGCATACCCCATTACGAGAAGATGGCCGAAGACAACGCGGCGCTCCTCCGGGTCTTTCTCCACGGGGCGCAGGTCCTGAAAGATCCGGACCTGGCGTTCGTGGCGAATAGGACCGTCGACTACGTTCTGTCAACCCTCTATGATCGTAATACCCAAGCCTTCTACGGCAGCCAGGACGCCGACGAGGAGTATTACCGGTTGCCACCGGAGGAACGGGCCCGGCGGGAGCCTCCTTTCGTGGACCGCACCGTTTACCTCAATTGGGCGGCGGCCATGGCGTCTTCGTTCCTGGAGGCATCTCGCGTCTTGAGCAGGCCGGAGCTGGAAGACACCGCTCTGGGGGCCCTGGGCTTCCTCTGGGAAGAGCTATACCGGGAAGCCCAGGGCATGTATCACTACTATGACGGCCAGGCCAAGGGTCCAGGGCTGGTGGTAGACCAGGTGTGGATGCTGGAGGCCCTCTTGGATGCCTATGAGGCGACCGGCAGGCCCGTATACCTGCAGCAGGCCGGGAAGCTGGCTGATCTGGTATGTACCCGTTTCCAGGACACCTCGGGAGGTTTCTTCGACACCTGGGAAGGCTATCAGCCTCTGGGTCGCTTGCAGGAACGGGACAAGTCCATAGTGGAGAATTCCCTGGCGGCCGAGGGCCTGATGCGGCTCTATTACCTGGCCGGTGGCGAAGACTACCGGCAGGCGGCGGAGGGTGCGCTTCGCACCTTTTCCTCAGACTACCTTAAGTACGGGCCTTACGCCGCCACTTACGCCCGGGCGGTGACCTGGCTGACAGAGGACCCGCTCCAACTAAGGATAGTGGGCCAGGAGGAGGCCACCCAGCCATGGCGAAAGTCGGGCCTGGCCTCCTACAATCCCCGCCGCCTGGTTGAATCCCTGGACCCCAACCGGGATGTCGCCCGTCTGCAAGACCTGGGACTTCCCGGGAGTGGCGGACCGGTGGCCTATATCTGCCACCGGGGTGCGTGCTCTTCAGTAGAAAGGGCGGGAGACCTACCGGGCGCCCTTGAAGCCCTGGCCTCACCGACGGCAAAGAGGTCCTAGGTCTTATGGTCTATTTCTTCGGGCCGCGGCCAGGCACGAAGGCATATGTCTTTTAAGGTATATACCACTTAAAGCTTGACATTTAGGGTTAATCGTGCTATAATGCAACAAAGGTGAACTAGAAGAGTTCCTTGGGATCTCGGGTGAGCTTGGTTAGGATCTTTCCCTGGGGGGAGGGAGTGAATCATGACGCAGCGAATATTAGTGCCCCTGGAAGGGACCGAATTTGCCGAATCTGTTCTGGGAGAGGTGGAGGAGCTAGCCGCTGGTGGGCGTGCCGAGGTAGTCCTATTTCGCGTGGGACAGCTTCCTCATGACGTGATGATAGAGAGCGGCCGGGTCTTCTATCTCGATGAGCAGTTGAGTTGGTCCGAGTCTGAGATGCTCGAGTACCTGAGGGTGCTGGAGCGGAAGCTAAGGGCTCGGGGCCTGCGAGTCCAGAGTGCCACCGGCTTCGGTGATCCCGCAACGGAGATACTCCGTTACGCTGAGGAAAACGGTATTACCATGATTGCCATGGCCACCCATGCCCGGAAAGGGCTGGACGGCATCTGGCGCGGCAGCGTGGCCCGTAGCGTTTACGAGAGGGCCGCGGTGCCGGTACTTGTCAAGAGGTGGAGCGAGAAAGAAGCCGCACTGCGGGCGGCTTGAATATTGGCCTTATCGGTTCATTGATAGGGTATCCCAGGGCATCCTTTGGCTGAGGGATGTCGAATGGTAAACTGGAACCACCTGGGATGGGGCAGGTGGCGAGGCAGGGTGTCCGAAAGGCGCCAGCGGTCGTTTGCCGTTAGAAGGGTGCGGAGAGGTAAGATGGTGTGCCATCGAGTAGCGCCTGCCCACTGAGGAGCAAATGGGAAGGCCGGAAACCTGACAGGGTTTTCGGCCTTCCCTTATTCTTTTTCTCTTTCCTCCGCTCCTGCATGCGCAACCCTGAAAATGACAAATTGGGGGGACGCTCCCCAAGGCCCCCCGCACTTCTGAGGCCTCTTGACGCGTGCAAGCCGGACCCTGTTTTGACACGTTTAAGCCGGACCCTGTATGATTAATGCCTAGCGTTCCAGTTCCAAGTGAGATTCCGGCCGCTGATGAAAGCGTTTCACCACCTTATCTCCAATCGCCATGAATACGCCCGTGAATGGAAGGCCAGGACCGGAGGCAAGGTTCTGGGCTATTTCTGCACCTATGTCCCGGAGGAACTGGTCTATGCCGCCGGGGTCCTGCCGGTGCGCATCCTGGGCAGCCACGAGCCGGACAACGTGGCGGAGCGCCATATCTATTCCATGTACTGTCCCTTCTGCCGAGACTGCCTGTCCCAGGGGCTGCGCGGGCGCTACGACTACCTCGACGGCATTGCTATCGCCCATTCCTGCATCCATATCCGCCAGGCCTTCAGCAGTTGGCGCCTCCATGTGCCTGTCTCCTACGACTACTACATGTTCATGCCCGCCAAGCCTCAAAGCCCCTCCGCTCATACACTACTGACTAAGGAGCTTGCGGCCTTCCGGGACTCCCTGGAGGGATGGACCGGGCAGACTATAACCCCCGAGGGCCTGGTTGAGGCCGTCGAGCTGGTCAACACGGGGCGCCGCCTGTTGCGCCAGGTATATGAGCTTCGCAAGTCCCCGCGGCCGCCCCTGACGGGGGCCGAGGCCATGGAGATGGTGGTGTCCAGCCAGATGGCGGACCGGCGGGAGCATAACATCTTGCTCCAGGCGGCCCTGGAGGAACTGCGGGGCAGGGATCTTGCCAGGGAGACGGGCGTCAGGCTCATGATCGTGGGCAGCGAGGATGATGATACGGAGATGCTACGGCTCATCGAGTCTCTGGGCGCCACCGTCGTCATCGATGATCATTGTACGGGCAGCCGCCACTTCTGGAACCAGGTGGAGGTGAAAGGAGACCTTCTCTCCTCTATCGCCGCCCGCTATTTGGAAAGGCCTCCCTGTCCCCAAAAAGACTGGGAGGGGCGCCGCCGCCTGGACCATATCCGTCGCTTGGCCGCGGAGTATGGGGTCCAGGGGGCCATCGTTATTCAGCAGAAGTTCTGCGACCCCCACGAGTTGGACAATCCTGTCATAATTTCTCTTCTGCAGGACGAACTCCATATCCCCTCGCTTTTCCTGGAGTTCGATGTGACTATCCCTGTGGGCCAGTTCCAGACCCGCATCGAGGCGTTTTTGGAGATGCTACGCCTAGAGGTGTGAGCTGCCACACGTCACGCCATGAGTAGTTGCGGATGGCGCGGCGATGCCAGTTGCCAGTCGGCAGCGGGCTCTCAGCCACACCGGCGGCTAGCACCAGGAGCCCGACGCTGGGGCAATCCCGCCCCGGGCTAAAGGTCATGCACAATTTATGACGCCAAACCCAGTCTGCCGAATGAATTCGGCGTTACGTTTAGCCCAACGCCGAATTCATTCGGACGGTCGTGGCATAATATTTGGTGCATGACCATAAGCCATGGGTTACAATAGCGTAGGGGCTGATTTGGAGCAACAACCGGCCGAGGTAGCTATTTTCGCCAGATATTTGGCAGAGCAGCCTGGCCTGCGATGATCAAACTGGAGAAGCCGAACGTCTACCGGGAAACCGGCCTTAGCTTGTCCGCCATCTCATCGCCAAGGTGCTGGGGTCGGCGGGGCTAGAAAGCCCCGCCTATCCGGAACGGATAGCAGGCCCCTTCCAGGACCGGGGTTCAGCCGTAAAGATGGACACTTCCCAGGGGCGTCCCCCCTTTTTTCACCCTTTCGCTGGGGTGGTGTCGGGCCCGGTACGTGGATCAGTAAGGCCATGGTGTAGAAGGTAGGGAGACGATACTGACGTGTTGCAAGCAAAGTACGAGACTAAACCCCTGGACTGCTGGGGCAAGGCCAAGGAGCTCATGGCCGGTTATTACCGGAGCGTGGCTACGGCCCGGGACGAAGGAAAGCTGCTGATCGCGGGCGGCTCCTCCGCCTTCCTGGTACTGCCCGCCGGTCTAGGCGACTACGTGTTCTTCGGTGCTGAGCCTTATGGAGCCATGATTGCGACCGACTCCCAGTTCAGCCAGGAGTGTGCGGAGGCGGTCGAGGCCCGGGGCTTTGCCAGGGACGTCTGCTCCTACATGCTCAACTACTGGGGCTCCATGTTCCTGGACCGCTACTACTTCGGCGGCCCTTTCCCCAAGCCCGACTTCTGCATGAGCTCGCAGTTCTGTGATACCCACTCCAAATGGTTCCAGTATGTCAGCGAATACCTTAAGGTGCCCTATTTCAGCATAGACATCCCCCTTTCCCCCTCCAGGTATGACCGCAAGGAACGGTTCGTGGAGTACCTGGTATCCCAGATGGAGGAAGGCATCGAATGGATGGTGAAGGTCACCGGCAGGGAATACGACGATGAGCGCCTGATAGAGGCGGGGGTGAACGAGTGCGAGGCCCTGTGCCTGATGGGCGAGATTGTCTATCTGCAGAAAGCTATCCCGGCCCCTCTCAGCCAAAAGTCCATTTTCTCGATCTACGTGATTCCCCATTTGCTTGGCCATAGCCGTGAGGGGGTGGAGTTCTGCCGGGAGGTGAAGGACGAGGTGACGGACCGGGTCAGCCGGGGGATCGCCGCCCTGGCCTCGGAGCGGTGCCGCCTGCTGGACGATTCGGAGCCCCCGTGGCACTTCCTCAAGCTCTACCGGTACCTGGAGCAGTACGGGGCCCTCTGCATCGGGTCCCAGTACAGCTTTTCCCTGGGAGGCAACCTGGTAAAGGACGAAAAAGGAAACTGGGTGCCTCCCAAGACGCCGGAACAGCGGGGGATGCCCATGAGGACCCGGGAGGATGCATTGCGGGCCATGGCCACCTTTTACGTAGAAAAGCCGATCCTGGCCAACTTCATCACAGCGGAGGACAAGTCCAGCCAGGTGCTGGACATCGCCCGCCAGTGGCGGGCCGACGGCATCATCCTCCACCTGAACCGTGGCTGCGAAGGCCTGACCCAGGGCGCCATGGAGAACCGCCTGGCCCTGATAGAGTCGGGGCTTCCCGTGATGACCTACGAGGGCAATATGGGTGACAAGCGGGAGTTCGATGAGGGCCAGACCCTGGACCGCATTGACTCGTTCATGGAGCGCCTGGGCCTAAAGAAGCTGGAAGAGTGACGGCCTGGCTGCGGAAGGGGCGGCTTCCCGCCAGGCATAGTGTCATCCTGGGGCGTTAACGAAGCCATACTTCCATTCCCAGGCCGAGCCGGCAATGCCTGATCCACCCGTTCAGGCCGGTGAACAAGGAATCAACAGTCCGCATTCCTTCATATGGATAAGCTAGTCCCGCAACCCCCAACGTGGACCCAACAATCTCTGGCGTCGTTAACCGTCTGAGTAAGGACAGGAAGGCACCGCCCTCAGGCATTCTAAGCGCAGCTCGTGGCGCTATCGTGCCCACCGGCACGCTTGACCGATGTTGGTAATTATGGGTATGATTCTAAGTAAGATCCAGGGGAGATTTTAGATGGCCCGAGTAGATACCGCGGACTTGATCTCCATTTCCGAAGCCAACAAGATTGGGGTCTCCGGCCTCGTACGGGACGCTGAGTCTGGGCACGAGAAGGTCGTTTTACGGAACAACAAAGCGGTTGCCGCTGTGGTGAGCATCAAGCGAATCGATGAGCTTCAGCAACTGGAGGAGGACCTGCTCGACATATCTGTCGCCACGGCCCGTGCCTTGACGACGGGACCTCGGCGACATTCGCTTGACGAGGTGCTGGCGCAGCTGGGGTACGATAGAGAACAGCTCAGTAGCTAGCCACAATCGATGCCTGTTCGTGTGGAGTTGATCGATGAGGCGATCGAAGACCTCATGCGATACGCCGAGACGGGTAACCTTCCACTCTTCCTGAAGAAGCTGCTCCACCTGGAGGAAGCAGGGAAGCATGCCGGGCTGCCGCTGGGAAGAAGTCTTACCGGGTGGCGCAAGATCGTCGTCGGCGACAGGAATTGGCGAATCATCTTCACCCATGGCTCCGATGGCGGTCCACTTTGCTTCCACCGGGCCAAACCACTTCCCCTATTTCCGAATACGTGCTAATACTCGACCACAGTGTTTTGCTTGGTGTTATTGCAAGGCCGCAGCAGGGACAATCTCGGTGCCCTACCAGGGGATTGCTTCGGCCTGCAAGCTCTTGGAGCCAAGTAGCACCAAACTCCGGCCTGAAAATGAATCCAGGGGCGATAGAATGCTCATGCCCCAGTGCTTTAGCCTGGGGTATGGGAACCCACCCCAGGCTAAAGCACTGGGGCATAGGCGAGCACGTGTTCATCCGCTGTGGTGAGGCGACGGGTTCATGGATTTCTCGCAATCGTCCATGCCCCACTTGCGTGGGGCACCACAAAGCATGAAAACGCCTGTTGGCCGACCACCTTTGCGGCAGCCTGAGAGGGTATTTTCATAGGAATGACAGACATGGGCCAGAATCCGTGTAACAAGGCACTTGTGGCAGTCGCTAATTGACAACAATCGCGCCGGGTTGATAATATGGGTGTGCACTGGGGATTAGTCTAGCGGTAGGACAGCGGACTCTGGATCCGTGGGCCCAGGTTCGAATCCTGGATCCCCAGCCAAAGCTTACTAGCTTGTAGACAACCCTTGCCGTTGTATCTTTCCACCAACTATGTTATATTATGTGTTGCTGGTATCTCTCCGTGGTTAGCCATATGCGGCTTGGTTGCTGATGACTCCTAAGGTCCATGCGTCCCGATCGTTATTGCGCTGACGGATAGTTCCAAGTAAAAAATCTATAGGAGTCAGCGTGATTAACATGCAAGACAAGACCCTGACCTGCCGCGAGTGCGGTCTCCAGTTCCCGTTCACGGCGAGCGAACAGGAATTCTTCGCCCAGAAGGGCTATACCAACGAGCCCGGCCGGTGCCCCACGTGCCGCGACGCTCGCAAGGCTGATCGCAACGTCGGGTTCAACGGACGCCGGGACCGGGAGATGTTCCCTGCCACTTGCGCCCGGTGCGGCAAGTCTACGCAGGTGCCTTTCCAGCCGCGCGGCGACCGGCCTGTATACTGTTCCGATTGCTACTCTACCCAGCGCCCAGCCGGAGGATCCGACCGCAGGCCGGGCGGGTACGCCGGACGGAGCGGCAGCCGCTACTAGGCGCCCAGGGCGATCCCAGGGCGGTCCTTGAACCGGAAACCCAGAAGGGGTGGCGAATTCGCCACCCCTTTTTCGGTCCAGGCAAGTGGTATTATTCAAGGAGGACTGACCATTGGTTATTCCCGTTGGCGAACAGGTGGCCAGAGAGCTCGGTCTACATCCAGGCCAGATCCAGCGTACCGTTGACCTGTTTGATGATAACAATACCATTCCTTTCATCGCCCGATATCGAAAGGAAGTCACCGGCGGCCTGGACGAGGTCCAACTGGCGACTGTCCAGGAGCGGGTGGCGTACCTGCGGAACCTCTTTCAACGCAAAGAAGAAGTTATTCGGGCCATCCAGGAGCAAGGCAAGCTCGTCCTTGAGCTATAGCAGAAGATAAACCTCGCCAAGACCCTCCAAGAGGTGGAAGACCTTTATCTCCCCTACCGGCCAAAGCGGCGCACCCGGGCCAGCATGGCGCGGGAGAAGGGGCTCCAGCCACTGGCTGACATGATTATCGAGCAACTGGTCCTCCCCCTAACCCGTGAGGCGGCCTGCCTCCCGTATCTGAATCCGGAACTGCAACTAGGTTCGCAGGAGGATGTGTACGCCGGCGCCAGAGACATCGTCAGCGAAGTCCTCTCGGAGGATGCCGAGGTCCGCAAGTCCCTTCGCCGGGCCTTCCTGTCTGAGGCAGTGCTACGTTCCCACGCGGAAGACATCGCCAAAGACAAAGACAAGAAGTACGACATGTACTACGAGTTTACGGAGCCGGTAGCGAAGATGCCGCCGCACCGCATCCTGGCAATCGATCGAGGCGAGAAGGTTAAGGTCCTAAGGGCTCGCGTCGAGCTTCCCTTAGAGGCCGCCCTGCCGGTCCTCCAGCGCTGCCATCCCGCAAAGCCCCCATCGCTTTTTGCGGAAGACATGGTCTTTTGCCATGAGGATAGCTACAAGCGGCTGATCTGGCCCTCCTTGGAGCGAGAGACGAGAAACGCCTTGACCGAGCAGGCCCAAAAGCACGCCATCTCCGTCTTCTCGGTCAATCTAAGAAACCTGCTGCTTCAACCTCCACTGCGTGGCAAGGTTACGATGGGAATCGACCCAGGGTATGTTACAGGGTGCAAGGTGGCAGTGGTAGCAGACACGGGCCGGTACCTAGAGGGCCTCACGATCTATCCTCACAAGCCCCAGGGGCGCTGGGAGGCATCCAAGGAAAAGCTCAGAGACCTGGCGTCGCGGCACGGCGTAGACGTCGTCGCCATCGGCGATGGCACAGCCTCTCGGGAGACGGAGTCGCTGGTGGCGGAGGTCATAGGGGAGTTTGGGGGCAGGCTGGCCTACGTGATGGTGAGCGAGGCCGGGGCGTCGGTGTATTCCGCCTCAGAGGTCGCCCGGAAGGAGTTCCCCGACCTGGAGGCCTCCCAGCGCGGCAACATTTCCATCGCCCGGCGCTTGCAGGACCCCCTGGCTGAACTGGTGAAAATCGATCCGAAGGCCATCGGGGTCGGGCTTTACCAGCACGACGTGGACCAGAAGGAGCTGGGCAAGGCTCTCGATGGGGTGGTTGTGTCTGCCGTGAATTACGTTGGCGTGGACGTCAACACCGCGTCGGCCTCGCTTCTTCAGTATGTATCAGGCATCAACAAACGGGTGGCGGAGAACATCGTCAGATTCAGGGACGAGAGAGACCGGTACACGAATCGGATGCAGCTCAAGGAGGTGCCCGGCCTGGGGGAGAAAGCCTTCGAGCAGTCGGCAGGATTCCTTAAGATTCCGGATGGTGGGAACCCTCTGGACAATACCTTCATTCATCCCGAGAGCTACGCCGCCTGCGAGAGGCTGATAGCAAAGATCCGGCAGTCTACACAGAAGCGCGACCTTTCCGCGGCCACGGCGGAATTCCGCTCCGGGATAGTTCCCGCGGGACAAACCATAGCTGGCCTGTCTAAAGAGCTGGAGATCAGCGTCCCGACCCTGGAGGACATGCTGGATAGCCTGGAGAAACCCGGCCGCGACCCCCGCGACGAGCTGCCTGCGCCACTGCTGCGCAAGGATGTCCTCAAAATGGAAGACCTGCGGGAGGGGATGGTCCTCAAAGGCACCGTGCGCAATGTGGTCGATTTCGGAGCCTTCGTGGACATCGGCGTCAAGCATGACGGCCTGGTCCATATATCGCAGATGAAGGCCGGTTATGTTGCCAGTCCTCTTGGCGTGGTGAGCGTCGGAGACGTGGTCACGGTAAGGGTGCTCACCATCAACATCGAGCGGGGCAGGATCGGCCTAAGCATGAGGGGGCTGTAGCCAGGGGCCATTTGCAATGTGTAACTCCTCCGTTGGGTGGCCAAACAAGTGCCCCAGAGGCTCGGCTACCGGGCGTCGGTCCCCATCCGCTCGGTCCCCCCACAATCCCATCCGGCAACTTTTTAGAAAACTAGCAAAAGCGGCGATCTTTTCTCTTAGAAATAGCCATCGGGCCGTGCTATGCTAAATTGATAGATAAAGGAGGTTTTGCCATGAACCGCACCATTGTTCACTTTGACATACCGGCGGGTGACGTGGAAAAGCTCGCCGGCTTCTACCGGAGCCTCTTCGGATGGAAGGTAGAGAAGGCAGAAGGCATGGACTACTGGATGATTGAAACTGCGCCCCAGGGCCAGGGGCTGAACGGGGGCATGATGCCCCGGCAGGCGCCGGAGCAGACGCCCACGAATTATGTCCAGGTAGAGTCCGTGGAGCAGTTCTCCCGTTCCGTGGAGGAACTGGGGGGCAAGGTGGTCATGCCCAAGCAGGAAGTGCCGGAAATGGGATTCTTCGCCATCTGCCTGGACCCGGAGGGCAACAGCTTCGGCATCTGGGAGGACAAGGCAAAGTAGAGGTGTGCTATGGCTAGAAACTACTGGCTTCTGGTCTCAACGCCTGAGAACTTCGAGGTCTCCCGCGAGCGGCGTTTCGACCTGGCGGCCATGAAGAGCCGCCACGAGAAAAAGGCCCAGCGGGTGCAGCCGGGGGATAAGGTGGTCTTCTACGTGACCGGACAGATGGCCATCGCCGGCCTGGCCGAGGTGAAGTCCACCTATTTTATTTCCGAGGATCCCGTCTGGCACAGCGAGAAGAGCGGAGAGACCTACCCCTTCCGCTTTCAGATTACCCCCGAGCTGGTCCTGCAGAAGGGTGACTTCGTGCCGGTGATGGACTGGGTCCATGAGATGCAATACGTGCGGAAGTGGCCTCCTGAGCACTGGCGGCTGGCCTTCCAGGGGAACGTGCACCTCATCCCGGAGGAGGACTACCGGCTCATAGAGGGGAAGCTACGGGCCAGAGCAGGGAACGCTGCCGGCGCGGGCTTGCCGGGCAAGGGATAGGCGGCACGTAGGGGCGGGTTTGAAACCCGCCCCTACCCCGCCAACCTGGTCGCAGCGTCACGCACAGACTTTCGTTCAGCCGGCGAAGGTCCTGGTCAGGCGGGCTCCACTTCAACAATCGCGACCTCCAAGGCGGGGTAGGGGCGAAGCATTTGCCATTTAATCTCTGCCAGGGTGGCTAAAGGAGAACATGAAGCTGGAGCAGCATCGCCCCGGGCTAAAGCCATGGGCTACAAAGCCAAAGCCCACTGAAGGGGCTGCACTCGGAACGACCGCGCCGGGAGAAGAGAAGACCCTTGCGCAGGACGGTCCATCATGCCACACAGTTGGCTGCTTTCAGGAAAGGCAGGCCGCATGTTGAGAGGCGCCACGCGCCGCTAGGAGCGGTCTCACGTAAAGCGCTGCACCAGGAAGCGGTACAACTGGACGGACTCGTCCAGGCCGATGCCCGCCTTGCGCCGGGCGATATCCACCTGCTGCTCAGGGGTGTCCACCCCGTCCAGGTCCGGGAGCAGGAGTCCTCGGCGTGTTCCCCGCTCCACCACAACCCCATAATGCCGCGGGTCCAGCTCCTGCAAGCCGCTAACCGGCTCCGGCGGGCTGAGCACGTCCACGGAGTACTCCAGGTGCTCCAGCTCGTGCTCCTCCACCGGCAGGAAGCGCGGGTCCCGGGTAGCCGAGCAGATGGCGTTGGCGATGGCCTCCTCGGCCAGGCTGGGGCGACAGGGCTCGATGGTGCCGATGCAGCCCCGGAGCATGCCCCCCTTCTTCAGCGAGACAAAGACCCCCGCCCGGTCTTTCAACTCCGCCGGAGTCTCCCCCGGCGGCAGCAGCACCGCCCCGTCCCGGATATAAGCCTCCACCGCCATCTTGCTGATCTCTACTACCGGATGCATGGTTGCACCTCCTCCTAGTCGTCTTCCAGTTTGAACCTCACCCTGCCGCCTCGGCGGGGATTTCAACGTAGCGGTCACGGGACATCCCAGCTCCGTAGGCGATTGCACCCCGAATGTCCTCCTCTGCGAGCTGGGGATAATCTGAAAGGATATCTTGGATACTCATCCCACTGGCTAGGAGGTCAAGAAGCAAGGACACCCATATTCGGGTACCCCGAATGCAGGGCTTGCCAAAGCAAACATTTGGATCAATGGAAATACGCTGAAGTAACGGATTCATGTGTCTCTGGTCTATGTAAGATTTGGAATGCCGGTCTTCTCAATGACAAATTGGTCCGGCGAAAACCGCTTAACCTTTTGGACGATTGTGTCATTCTGTTTGCGCATGCTTAACCACCTATCACGCCAATGACCGACCAACTTGCAAAACGGAAGGTTTCGGTATCTAGGGGTTTCTGTTTCCCCCCTCAAGTAGGACTTATAGTTCACTGCCAAAGGGATCGCGTATAGCCCCCTTCGAAAGGAATGTCTTAGTATGACGTCAGAGTTTAGGCCTAGTATGTCGCAGGCTGACCTTATTATCCGCATGCGCCAGTTGGGGCCGGCACCAAATCGGTTCGAGACGTTGCAGCCACTTTCCCTTATCATTTCCAGCATACCATTGAAGGTTTCGCTCGATACGTGGAGTGAACCATACCCAGTTGTCATGCCGATAGGCTTGTACAGGAGCGATTTGCCATATCGCAAACGGTTATACTGTGAACTGTTCCGCCCATAGAGACTGCTGGTAACCAGCAAGACTAGTTCAGAAGCCGTGCGATTCTTGATGATCGTCTTCACATTAGCGTACTTGCTCTTGTAGATGCTTCTTAACTCATTGGAAGCCAAGATGTAGGAGATTAGCTTGCCACCGAGCAGATAGTTGTACGGAGGGATCGCCCCAACAACATACGCGTCCATCATGAAGATGATTTGGCTTGATCTGGTTTTTATATCCCATCCGATCCATTTGTCTCTTTCGGGGATATGAATGATGCTACTGCCAAGAGCTGCGATTCCAATAACAGGCCCTCCATGTATCCCATCGTCTCGTATGAGTAAGCGTATCCGCCTTCCCACGTAATCTGAGAAAGGAGAGCTCCAATAATACCTGAACAGCCTAAATAGGTCGTGCTGATCCGCCGTCTCGCAGACCTCTATCCGAGGACAAATCTGTGACTCTAGCACATCCTTCCCAGACGCCAGATTGGCCCGTCCAGTATCCAGGTGTTTTTCTATCCAAAGAGCGTTCCTATCTATGGCATCGTTTCTTGAATAGGCCATCGCCTGCTTTATTACGTTCTTCTGGTATGAGTCTGGTGGGACAAGCTGGAGCGATTTGCTTGACGTTGATTTTAGGTGCCATCCTAACCTCACCAAGTCACGAATAAGTAGTAAAGTTACGCGCTCTTCAAGCGAGATGCTATCCCCGGCTGTAGATGGATTTGCGACCGATGACAAAGGCGTTTGCGATGCGGCAGTGCAAACGCGTGTTGTTGCTGGAACGGTTAGCAAACTCATTGATATATCTTGTTCTTGACCAGGTTCTCAAATTCAAGGACCCGAACGGGCACAACGAAGGCACGGTCGGATGTGACCATGTATAAGTTGCCAGGTATAGTTTCTCGCTGGATAAAGCTTGAGATGACCCCATCGTAATGGATATCCGACTTGACGAGAGCCTTTATGTCGTCTGAATTGCCCATATGGAAGGCGAAGAAATTCTCCGCCTGGGTTCTAATCTCCTCGGAAATCGCCGAAGGTCGTTGTGTGATCGCCACCATGCCCAGCTTGAACTTCCTGCCTTCCTTAGCGCACCGGACAAAGGGATTCGCATTAGTCTTTACAAGTTCGTCTGAGAGTACGTTTTGAGCTTCCTCGACAAAGATGACGCTCTCAACTACCGCGTCAGGTTTGTCGCTGGTAAATTCTATCTTGTTGTGTTCGAAGAGCTTCCTTACGAGGATTGTAGAGATAATTCCTGCGTCCGTGTTGTCCTTAAGAGAGAGGTCTACTATTACGGTCTTTCCTTGTTTGAGGTATTTGAAAACACCCTCAATAAGGTTTGACTGCTGACTATGTAATCCTTTCCCTTCATCTATTAAGTGCCTAATTCTCTTCCGTATTGCGGCGATTGTCTTCCTTGCGCTCTTATCCTCCTCCCCAGGTTTTCTAGGAGCAGCGAAGAAATCGGGGTAGTCTTTATGTAACAGTGACGGATCTGCGACATACTGGTCTATTTTCGGGATAAAATCAGTGACTCCTTCGTCGTCAAGATAAAGGAGGAAGGATTTCATAACATCAGAAAAGCCCGTTGAAAAGGAGAGGATATCCCCAAGGCTCAAATGCTTGTGCATGTTTATTAGGACGGGTCCGCCGTGTATGAAATGGCCGTTGTAAGAAGCATCAATCTTCTTATCACTATACACAACTACGTTGTCCCGTATCTTTTGCTCATCGATGTTCCCGAGCCCCAACGTGTTCTGTCCTTTTAAGAAGTACTCCCCGTTCAAGTCAAAGATCAGCTTCCCGTAGCTGGTGTCACCTATGATGTGGTAAAGGAGGACCTTGACAAGATTGGTCTTCCCAAAACCCGATTGAGCAAAAACCATTGTGCGCTTTTCCCGCAGCCTTTGGACCTCAAACAGTACTTCCCCTTTGTCTGTGTGAATGTCCTCACCGATGCAAAGATGCCCTATGGGCGCTCCACTGGAGTCTTGCTTGTTGATTATTGCGTCGAATTCTCTCCTCGATAAATGCCTTGCATGATATGAGACTACGGGCAACTTTCGGACGGCCGTGGTGAATTCAATTGCTTGCCCGGAATCGGTAAACGTTCCAAGCATCTGAACCTTATACGTATAACTGAACATCTTCTGCTTGTCGCGCTCTGACAGCTCTCTTTCTGCTATCCGAGCATAATGGACCGCAACAAGTGTTTTGTCCTGAGACCGGAAAATTGGATCTTCGTCGTATATTTCCGCTTCCACTCGCGTCAAGAATTTCTGCCCATCTTCGTTCTTTGGGGTCAGAACAATGAAGTCACCCTTCTTCGGGCTTGCTTTCGCATCTTCATATGACGAATAGATTAATAGGGCGTCCTCCGTCGTCTTCTGGCCATAAAGAACCCCAAAATCCGTACGGTCTGCCATTCGAACCCTCCTCTAGAAGCGTGAATGAATGTCTAGGAACATGTTTTCGATATCTATATGGTCCATTTGCTGGGTCGAGTACATCGAATGCTTTACGCGACCAATGATTTCTTCTTTGAAGTCGGACCGCAAAGCAACGAAGTTATGGACCTCAACAAGGGGATAGGGATACCCAAGAATATAGTGCTCCTGGGTAAAGCGGGTCAGGTCGTAGAAGATTGAGCTCAACTTATCGAGGTTGCGAGTTTGATCGCCATAATCGATCAACGGGATTGCGTCAAAGATATTTATGTCCGCAACGACCCAATCGTAATTTTGAAGCTTTTCAACATAGTCAAGCCTGGCAGAGAAGAAAACTCCGACACCTCGTCCCCCCTTTAGAGCTTTACGTACGTACATCCCACCGGATTTGGCGCCATAGGAGTTCAGCAAAACAGCATCAGGGACCTCGAACCAGCAACAGAGTTTCTGTCGCCTGGGGTCGCCCTGCCTAAAAGGATATTGGGGACGCAGCTTGTCCTGGAGATAGCTGTCTATCTGCCTCAGTGTATAGGACAATTCCAGTTTGATTGGCGAGTTTTTCGTGATGCCAATCAGATTGACACGTTTGTCTCTACTTAAGTGGGCGCCGAGCTTGACTAGGTACTCCTGCTTAATATTTAGCGAGCGCAGGGGTCCGTCCTTAAGTATAAAGTCGCCGGCTCTAACTTCATTCCTGCAAGCTACCTCGTAAACCAACGACCACTCCAAAATCTCCTGGCAAAAGGAAAGAAGTGTTGAAGTGGAAGAACATAACAAATCCCGACTGTAAGGGAAGACATCTTCTGCGGGAGCGCTGAGAAAGGCCAAGAACCTTCCAACGGGCGAAAGGGCTAGCAATTCGTCGTAAATAGCAAAGAGGTGTTCGTCACAGGTTATGAGAATGTTCTGAGGGGTGTATGCTTTGCCCAGTATGACAGGGTCGTCGCGATCGTTCATGCGCATTTGCTTACCTGACTCAAAACAAGTGTACCCGCCTCTATAAAGGCCCAGAGAGACACCGTTGTAAAAAGAGTGGCTGTTCTGACTACCGTCTATGGCATAGACTCGAAGGTTGCCATCGTCAATACGGTCGAAAGGCATGATCTCGAAAACCTGGGGGGTTTCCGCATTTGATGGACTTCCAACGACCGGTATCGCGTACTGCTTGTTGTTCCTTTGGTTGATGTGTTGGGCAACTGAGTCGATCGCGCTCTGAGGGACTCTTTCTTCCATCTTCACCCCTCTCTGGTTACTTATGTCGCCAGCAAGCCCAGCCAGGACCAACGCCCCTAACCCTAAACGACGCCACCAAATACCCCACCCCAAACGGTCCCTCATACGATAGCACTTCTGGCTCTACCTGCAACCCCTCCAGCGCCCTAAGGACGACGATGAAGGCCGCAGTCGCCGGTCCGCGGACCACCAGGCCCGGGTCCATCTCCATACCGCCTCGCCGTCTCAGGCCGTCAGGGCCTCCGCGTCCTTTCAATTCAATCTAGCGATTGCACAAACTCTTCAATCGTCAGGCCTGCCCTGGCGATCAAGCTGCGCAATGTACCCCGAGCCACTTCGGTATGTTTTGGCACGGATAGAGTGGCAATATGGCCCTGCCTGGCCAGGATGATGTGACTGCCCCTCTGCCGGCTCACTTCCCATCCAAGTTTTTCGAAGGCTCTCACAACCTCTCTGGGCGAAAGCACCGGAACTGGAGGCACTAGACGAGAACCTCTACCTGGCGAATAGCAACGGTCAAAGGCATTCCCTTCTCAGCCCGTACTTCCAGGCATTCTTTGATCGCCTCTTGAATGTTCTTCTCCGCCTCTTGCTCCGTTTTTCCCTGGCTAATACAACCAGGAATGGCGGGGCACTCGGCGACAAACACGCCGTCTTCATCCTGGAAGATCGTTATTACGAACTTCATGCTCTTCCTCTCTCCGTGTCTCGTGCCATGCTGTCCCATTTACACTTTCAAAGGATGAAACACCCCGAATTTCATAAACAAGCGGTGCAAGATTGTGTCGACCGGGTCGTGGGCGCACCAAATTCTCAACGGATGGGCCTGGGGCTTGGGGGGGCGCCAGATTCTCACCGGATAACGGATGACAACGGATAACGGAGGTATAAGGTCCAGACCGTGCGGGCCAAAGGCATCGCTTTCTCCTCATCCGTTATATCTATATCCGTTTGGTCCCATTCTGGCTACACCATCCTTTGCAGATGGGTTTACGCCTAGACACCTACCTATCCGTTGAGAATTTGGCACACCCCCGTCACTCCTCTTTTGTCCGCAGACACATATGAAATTCCGGGTGTTTCATGCCTACCCGACGCTGTCTGTCACCTTGAACGACGCCACCAGGTACCCCACCCCAAACGGTCCCTCATACGATAGCACTTTTGGCTCTACCTGCAACCCCTCGAGAGCGCCCAGGAGAATGATGATGGAGCGGAGACCGCACTCGCCGGCCCGGGCCACCAGATGAGGGTCCAGCCCCATGACGGCCTCACGGTCG
>ORJL011661494.1_pt1 | contig 18763 bp, 7 predicted proteins | sample 1779941 | NCBI WGS metagenome assembly ORJL01 (sample SAMEA104232317, study PRJEB22302) | groundwater metagenome | biome: forest; feature: aquifer; material: groundwater | place: USA | collected 2011-08-07 | depth 5.8 m | reverse complement strand
GGCCTGGCGCTCACACATGGCTCTGCATCCAGCAACATTATGATCGCACGCTTGAGCAATCCCTCTTCGCGCACCCCCTTTTGTGCAAGCTTGACAAGAGCTATAGTAGCCTCTTGTTTATCACTCCCATACCCTTTATGTAAAAGTATCCCATTTTCATCATTCTTTAGGTAGTTGGCAATCGTGTCGTGAATTGCCTCTTTATCCAATTGGGGAAGAAGACCATAAATAACCGACTGTATATAAGGATGTGAAAAAACAATTGTTAGCCCATATTTTATCACACCCTTATCGGCCAGATTATTCACCGCCTGCTTTATTGTCGGCGAATAGAAGAACCCGATAATATCATCCTCTGTTATCGCCCTTGCAACATTGCGATGATTCCAAACGGCTATTAAATTTGCTACCTCGCGCTCAAGCGGTTCAAGCTTGGTATATTGTTTCTGGAGGCGTTGTTTTGCCGGCAGAGGCAGCCACTTAAGGCTTGTTATGTCCACCGAAGGCTCGTCCATGTTTGGCTCGATCGTATAGGGCAAGATCAGACTGCCATCCAGGCCGAACAACATCTTCCCTCTATCCTTCTCTTCCAAATGTGCCGCAATGTCCGCCGGAAATCCGCTCGTTGCCCACATTAGGTGCTCTAGCCATTTTTCTGAGATATCCTTATCTTTTAATGCCGGCGTGGCTCTTAAATATTCAAGCAGTTCTGGTTTACTAAATGGTTTGAGCTCCCAAATTGAAGCGTTGGCCTTCTCTGCTATTTTCGACCAATCGTATCGCTCATCGTCTTTTTCATCTTCTCTTAACATGTTCTGGCCGTTTTCAAAAGACTCACCCGCCATAACCAGCATAACAGGTCTGATGCCAGCGTAAAGATCAGGCTTCTTTTTTCGTTCGGCTATCGTGTTAATGATGTTCTGGATCGTGACCCCGGCCTTGTCTTCCGGGTTGCAGTTATGAACATCATCTGTAAGGATCAAAATTGAGCGGCTATTATCAGAAAGCTCTCTCTGTAATTCGCCTGCCCACGTATCAATTGTAAGTTCATCCGCCGGAAACGAAACCGTGCTCACATAAACGCTCTCGGGCAAAATTGCCGCCTCCTCCTTTAGTGTCTCAAGCAGATGCGTTTTGCCTAAGCCAAAATAGCCGGTGATGTGGAAAATACCCCCCTCTCCCCTGGGGGGAGAGGGACGGGGTGAGGGGGTATTGAGATCGGCAAGACCCTTCTTTAACGTCGTCTGGATTTCACCCCTTCCGATGTGGCGGTTTCCAATGGGGCGCAAGTATGAGCCTCTAATCGCAACACCCCCAAACGCCTCCGGTTGATGTAAATTTAGCGCGTTAACCACCGCACGAGCGTTTGGATAAAACCTTGATTCCGGCTCTCGTGCCAAAAGGTGCATTGTAATGGCATTTAAATAATCGGGGATATCGCTGATAAATCTGGTCAGTGGTTCGGGCGGCGACTCTTTTTCGATTATCTGTGCTACCGATTGCAGACCGTCCGCGTTCCACCTGTCTAGAAAAGGGAATGTGCTTGTCAGACAATAATACATCAAAACACCCGCTGAATAGAGGTCGGCACGGGCGTCTATTTTACTGGTCTGACCCAATGCTATTTCAGGAGCTATATAATGTGGCGTTCCTCCTTGTCGTATCTTCTGGGAAGTAAACGCGGCAATTCCAAAATCAACGAGCTTTACGATCGATTTTCCATTTTCCGTCTTAACCAAAACGTTCTCGGCTTTAATGTCCAAATGAAGAAGCCCGTTTCGATGGATAAAATCCAGCCCATCGAACATTTGGATAAATAATTCGGCGACATCACCCGCATTCACGCCACAAGCCGCTGTATAGATATCCTCGCCGCTAATAAACTCACTTGCAAAATAAAAATGCCCCTCGTAAAATCCGAATTGATAGACCTCCGCAATGTTGGGATGCGACTTGCCTATCAACTGCATCTGATATTCTTCCTTGAATCTCTTGGCCTTGACCTCATAGTCCTTGTCTGCCTTTTTTAAGAATTTTAGCGCAACTTGCCGGTTATTTCTCTCGTCCTGCGCCTGATAGACGACACCTGTGTAACCGCCCCCGAGCTTTTTGATTATCGTGAACGTCCGGTCAACGACCATGTCCTTTGATAAATTGTCGATGTTCATCTATTTTAAATCCAGCTTTGTCTTAAGCACGTCACACGACGGATGCAGTTCCTTTGCCGCCGCCTCCGGCCAGTCTTTTGCCAAAATTTTTATTATGTCTTTTGCGTTTTGATAAATTCTATTCTCCGGCCGGCTTTTAAGTAAGCCGCATACTAGCCCGCTTAAATTATCGGGAACGCTATTAATGCTTTGCGGTGGTTTTTCTTTGCCGATTATCTCCCTTAATTTATTTGCATCACCCATTGTGCCTATTCTGTCGGGAAATGGAAAAAATCCCGATAACACCTGATACGCCAAGACAGCCCACGAAAACAGATCGGCACGGCAATCGATATTCTCTATTGGCCCCAATGCAATTTCAGGAGCAATATATGCGGGTGTTCCCACCACTTTTCCTGCCAGTTCCTTCGTTGCTTCCATTGGCAATGCAGCACCCCAGTTGATCACCTTTGCATAGAGGCTCACAAGCTCGGCATAAACATTGTCTGATTTTATGTTTAAGTGAAGGAGTTTATTTTCATGCATGAATTCCAATCCGCGCATGGTGTGGATCAATAAACGGAGTTTTTGCACCAAGGTCAACATGGCGCTTGCCAAAAAGATCGGCTCGCCCGGACAGTATTCGGCAAAGGCGATATCTTTGTGCGTTTCTTCGTCATGGATGATATCGTAAACTGTTGCGATATGTGGATTTGAAAGGCCCTTGATCCGCTCGATCTTTTTCCTAAATCTATCCTTCACTTTGTAGTCGAGTGTATCCGGCCACCAAAGGACTTTTTGCTCACCCTGCTCGTTTTCGCAAAGATAAGCCTTCTGCTTACTCCCCATGTCAACTTCGGCAATTGCCTCCCAGTCTTTTAATATCTTCATCTGGCGTTTTATACCACAACTCCCATCCAGTTGCGAAGCACTTTTCTGTCTTGGAGTGGGCTTTAGCCCGCGCCAGTTGAGGTTTCAATACCCCACATTTTCCCATATTTTCCGACGCCGATCTTCGCCGAATAATTGCAACTGTAACATTTTGAAATTTAAGGATTTTTCAACCGCCGGCCACTAGTCACCAGCCACTACTTTGGCACGCCTTATGCTCTTTAACCCGTCAGCTATTTATCAAAACGAAATGGAGGATAAAAATATGACAGAGAAGATCAAGATCGCAGACAGACTGGCCCACGACATCGCCTCACCGGTTACGACCCTAAGAGCTTTTTTGTGTCAAGTTTCGTGGCCGGAGCCGATCGATAAATTCGAAGTGGCCAGAAAGTTTTTACGGGACACGGCAAAGAGCGCAAAGCTCGAATCGGAAGTAACCGCGATTATCCCGCAGGTCGTTTCCGATATGCGCACCCATCTTCAAACTATCGAGGCGCTGGTCAACTCGGCAGAGGTTTCCGACGAGGACATGATTACCTACAAGGACATCGCCAAAAGGTGCGTGACGAAACTCAAACCGATGATCGCCAACCTTGAAACCTTAAACAGTATATCGGCTCGGGCAGAGGCCTCACTGGATACCATTGTTGAAAGCGCAGTGTCGGAAGTCAAGCCCGTTGCCGATCAGAAAAACATCGCATTGAATTATGCCGGTTCAAAAGACGTCCTCATCAATGCCGATGAATCCGAAGTGAATAGAGTTGTGACAAATTTACTCGTCAACGCCTCGCAAGCAATGGATCAGGGCAAGATAGCGGTTCGCTTGGTTTCATTTAACGGCACCGTCAGGGTCGAGGTCGTTGACAACGGCAAGGGCATTGTTCAAAACCATATCGCCAAGATTTTCAAGGATGGCTTCACATTCGGCAAGGCAAACGGCACGGGCGTCGGGCTGGCTTATTGCAAGGACGTGATAAGAAACCACAGCGGCTCAATGTTCGTCCACAGCCTGCCAAAGGCCGGTTCGATCTTTTCCGTCAACCTCCCTACCATAACCAGCAAGTCATTCTGCAAAGACGAAGATTCACTGGATGTGATTTGATCGTATCGGCATACCAAACTCACCTTTCGCCGCAAAGTTCATGTCGTCATTCGTGTGAGATAGGCAAGTGTATATACAGTCAACGATGGAGCCAACACGGATAGTTCGTTCAATTTGAATTTGAGTTTTAGCATAAGTGCATCAATTCATGACAACCACAATCGATAACGTTAATTTGCTCATTTATTCGTTTGATTCCTTTGCTGCTTTTAGTAAGGTTTTTGGTAATTCAAATTTTCTATTTGGATGCCATGCTCCATATTTTTGTGAGTCAAATAAATCCTTATAGCCCTTTTCGTCTTCTCTATACTCTGGATGCTCTACAGCTATTTGTATCACCTCAATTAATATTCTCAGATAATGGATACGCAATTGCCTTAATGCTTCATAATCTTTGTCGTTTGGCATCTTCTTACCTTTATGAAATATCGAACCCCTTGTTGTCAAAATGTCGCCAATCTCTTTTGCGATTGCCTTTCTTTGTTCGGTATCTCGACCCGCTAATATAGCTGCATTATCGGTAAATTTCATTGACTGCCCTTGCCCAGGCGGGACATTCAATAATATTTCACAAGCGATTAGCAATTTAATGAATCGCATTGAAAAATTCTTTTCCCAAAGAAAATCATAAAACCAATCAATGGAATCGATTATTAATTTTTTTAGAAAACACATCGGGACATTCATTATAAAATGTTCAAATAATTTAAATGGATAAGGTTTGCTCTCAATGAATTTCTTATCTACGTCGTACGTTTCTCGAAATGGGGAAATTCTTTCAAGACTCACTTCTTCTGCGATGTTCCCGGAACATTTTAGTAGCATGCTTAAAGTTGGGGAATAAGCATTATCCCCCATATATTTTGTTTTGGATGATATTCTTCCAAAAAGAAAACATACGTAAAGTAGCGCCAAAGATAATATACTCACATCTTCCGCTTTTGAAACTACATTCGATTCTGATGTACCGTAATGAACACCCCTTAATTTCATTGAAAGAAGAGTATTGTTCTGTAGCCTTATCGGATGAGACCATGTTTTAAATAAACTTGCTTTACCTAGCGCTCCAAGCAAACCTTCATCTGAAGGACTGCCGCATAGAGTTAGCGCCATTTCTTCGGTGCATGTAATAAATTTCACGTCTGCAAAATCGAAATCGGCTTCGATGTTAATATCATACAATGGTACATATACCATCCATTCCTTTTCATCCGATATAGTTACAATAATTGATGCAATAAGTTTTTTTATCTCTTCATCTAGTAATTTTATATCTTTCCATGAATCAAGTGCTATGCGTTGGTCGCCTGCATTAACAATTGATGTTATTTTATTTTGAACACCATCAAAAACAACTGAGTGTAAAACAGACTGATTGACATGCTTATTTAATGCTTGATATTTATTAATAACACCCGTGATACCCCAAATTTTATATAGGATTTCGGAATCGTAGCCGAGCTCCGGTTTGCCGGAAATAGACAAATGTTTTTCATTTTTCTCATCACGTGGACCAATTTTTATTATTAACTCTTTTAAAGAATTGCTTAAAGCTTCGATAAATCCCCTTGGTACAGTTAACATTATCAACTCCAGATATTAAATCGCTTTGATGATGACAACAGTTTGGCACCTGTGGTCTCATTAATGCTCGATTTGTTGGATCATAACTATACGATTAATAATAAAATATCAACCGAATCTTATTCTGGCCTCGGCATTTATTGATGGGGGCTGAAGGATGCCAAGGCCTCCAATTGAGTTCACTTTAAACAGCGCCGGTTTCACAACCTGCCTACCGGCAGGCAGGCAAGGCTTGGCAGGAAAGGTTGTCTGCAAGTGTCCTCAATTTAATTTCACTCGGCAGACTGCAAAAGGCGTGACGCCGCCGAACATATGATAGGCGGGTCGAACAATACTGAACTTATGCCCATTGCTGTCGGCCTGACGGTATTTACGGACGGCCTGTTGGATTGAGGGGTTTTCTTATATCCACAAAACCGCCCTTGTTCGGCCAGGTCTCTTTTTTCACGGCTCCAAGCGCCTTGTCGGCCTTTTTTTGAACCTGCAAGAACGCCGGGACATCCGAAGGTCTTTTTATCGGCTCATGTTCGGCCAAGGCCATTGATATAGTAAGTACCTTTGTGAAAGGTTCATAACCATCGGGCCATGTTTCACCAAACACAAAGTCATCGCTGTTCTTCCACATCGGCAATCTGTATTTTTCCACTCCCAGCATGGCTACATCAGTTACGGAGATGCCGGCGCCTTTCAGATAATCGATCACAGCCCCGGATGATATCTCTCTCCCGTTTCTGTCCACAACGGCGACGGCAACGGTCACCGAACCTTCGTTCACAGCTGCGACTTGCGGTTGGGATGCAAGGTTCATATCTTTTCGCATTTGCTCCCTGAAGGCTCCGTCTTTCAACCGTTCGATCCCGCTGCCGGACAATCTCATCTCGCGAAGGTCAACCTTGTGCAGGTCCCTGTATGGATATTCTTTAAACATCTCTTGAACGGTCCCTTTAACCTCATTTAAATAGGCGACGGGGTCAACCGAATCGCCGAGCGTCAGCGATATGCTCATGTGGTCGCCGCCGGGGGCGGTAAGGATGGGCAAACCTATCTCTACATGGGCATTCATCCTTGCGGCCACGAGAAAGAAGGCGTCTCTCACCATATTGAAGAACTTGTCATCGACATAGTTGGCGGCGCCGCTCTTTCCGATCACCTCTCCGACGTGCGTCTGTGTGAAGGCCCTGAACGAGTCATATTCGAGCGTAACGAGGAACCTGTTGCCTTGAAGGGCCAATTCCTGAACAAGGAAGTTTGCGTTGACCTTGACGGTTCCGTTCCCCCTTGGCAGGTCGAAGTCTTCGTGCGATTTCAATATCCATCCGTTCCTTGGCTCGGTGATCGCCCATCTGTAAAAATTCCTGAAGGCATGCAGAAGCTCCGAGGCCAGTTCTTTCCACTCCACAAGCAGGATCGGAACGTCTTCCGTCCCGGCGCGCGCAAGCCGGTCCTGTTTTCTCAAAAATTGTTCTATCAGTCCGCCCTCGTCGCGGTCGCCGCGTTCTGTGCCCCGCCTAGATATGAACCCAGCTATGCGCCGATAGGGCGGAAAGGCCTTTAGCAGGCGGTTCACAAGGGGGTGGAGTGTCGAATCGTATCTATAGGCGCTTTGCGGCCGTCTTGGGTCGAGGCCTATGTCAAGGAACGAGCCTTCCAAGATCGGCGACGATGCAAGCTCTTTGTTGTGATAGGCCGGGTCGTATCTCCCGGGGCCGACGAACCCCATTCGTGATTCAAGGAACGATAGTTTCCAATCCGCGAATCCCGGTTCGTTTTCATTTGGCAGTTCGTTCTCGAAATAGACCATCTTGCCGAAGCCGACCCTCTTTTCGAAATAGTTCGTCTGTGCGGCAAGCTCCGCGTTCAATTCAAGGACAGCCTTGAATATCATGGCGTTCAAGATATTGTTAAGCCTCGGCGATTTTTCGTTCAGGACGGCTGAAACACCGGGCCATCCGGTGCGTTCGATGAGTTCAATGACCTCTTTAAAGGCCTCTCTGTCCTCGTCCGTTCTGACCGCATAGTGAAAGAAATTAGCGTGTGTCAAAGACCTGGTCGATAGAACGACCTTGGGCATGAACCGATCGACTATCTCCGGATCGACACCTGCCGCCTGAACCATCCTTGCCCTGACCTCGATCTCATAGTTCGCCAGCGCCGCCCGGACCTGCCGCGGCGACTGGGCGATGAACTCGAACGTCGTCCTCTCCGGATTTTGGACGGTATAAACCTTTCCGAAATTCTCCTGAAACCATTGCTTGACCACGCTCAAATAGAGGCCGCCGTGAAAATTCGTGTCGTCTTTTTCGTTGAGCGTGGTCATGTTGATATGAACGCGATAGAAGTCGATCTTGTCCTCGCCGCCAAAGAGCATGTTCTGCGCGGAGTTATAGACGAGCGCGGCCAGGCTGTCGTGCTCGAAGACGAGTTCTTTCAGGTCAACGAACGAGGTCTCCAACAGCTTTCTCAGATCGGGCGAGGCAAGGTATCCCCGCATCGGTTCGGTAATGTGGTGCGGCCTTAGCATCTGAACGCGCTCGCCAAGGACCTGTTCGAGTTTCAGCAACAGGTTCGTGAAATAGGTCCTTAACTCCGGCGCTATCGCAAAATAGCGCAGCAGTCCCTCTCTTGGCGCGTCTATCGGAGGCACCTCTGCAAGTTCGGTTGAGAATATCCGTGCGCCGAGTTCGAACTGCGGCATTCCGGTCAGTGACGCCGCTAGCGTGGTGAACGGAACTTCGCCCCTTAGATGTTCATTCACACCGGCGAGGAGCGAAGCGCCGCGCTTGTCCTTTAACAGAACCGGGGCGCTCTCTGAAAGGCGCTGCCGCTTGAACCTTGCGTTAAAGACATCTCTATATTTCCCGACCTTTGAAAAAGTCGCGTCTCTTCCGGATGCGAGTTTGAAAATATACCCCCTCGACGTGGCTATCTCTGAAACGGCCGTTAATACGCCGTCAACCAGCTTCTCTGGATCGACATCGAGCTTGAAATCCGGATTGAACCTATCCAAAACAAGGTGGGCCCTCCCATTCATATCATAGACCCTTGCTATTCGCACCGATCCGCGATCGTTCTCTCCTTCGAGCATCCTCAAATTCAAAACATCCTTATTTCTCAAAAGATCAACGCCGTCGTTCCCCCAAAGCAGATATTGTCTCAGGATAGATCTAAGGTCTAACGACGGATCCAATGTTATGGTCCTCTCGCCCACGCGAACGTCACGTCTCTCCAGCGACCATTTACCGTTAAATGCGCCTGAGGCGTATTCATCTATCAACCGGCGCAGGCCGGTATTCTCGAACTTGGCGCTACCATAGCGGACGGCATCGATAAAATCCGCCTCGTTCGATCCGTCAGCGATGAAGTCCATTATAACTATATTGTCACGGGAGATAGGCCTTCTCACAACTTTTGTATTGTTCGGGATATCGGCCACTTGAAGCCGGCGCTTATTTGCTTTGAGGTCGCTTTCGAACTTTTTCGCCAGCTCATCAAGGTAGGCTTGATCTAAAATAAGGCTGGGGTTCTCTTCCCACTCTGTCCAGCTGACAAGCCCCCGTTTTGGGTCTATCCAGAGCGAATTGCCCGGAAGGCGGACGGTTGCAACATCCAGGAATCTATATGCCGCGTCGTTGAAGGCGGCCACCGCAGAGACGCTGACCCTCTTCGCTCCCAATGCGCGAAGGGCGTTCTCGATTATCGGGGCGGTTCTAAGCCGGACAACGTTATCGTCTATGACCATGACATGCCTGCCGGCGATCCTTTCCCTCTCTCTCTTTAACGCTTCATAAACATCTGCCGCATCCTGGCCGTTGCTCTGCACGCTTACGTTCACAAAATTAATGCTGGTATCCAGCCCAAATTCTTTTAAGAATGTCCTTATGGGTTGTTCAAAAGGCCTGGCCCCGCGATCAACGATGAATATCTCGTCCGGCCTCTCTTTAAGGACGAATTTGAGTATCGGCTCTAAAAAGGCATAGGCATTATCTCTGTTTAACTGCATGTTCACTTCTCTTCCGTAGCCCGCATAGACGTCATCCATCGGCGTGAGGCGGAAGGGGAGTCGGCCTTCGCGAAAGAATTTGACAAAGGTCTCCGGGTTCGGAGCGATCATTCCGAAAAATCTTCGGATATCCGCTTCAGAGACCTCTTCGGGTTTGTCGCGGAGCGCGGCGGCCGTTGCGGCGATGAATTCCGCATTGGCCCTGGCGGCCTCGGGCTTTCGCGCGGAGACGAATATATCGGTGAATTTATGCTCGCCGCTTTTGAATTCTTCGGGCATCCTTCGCCATATCTCTTCCACCAGCCTCAACCTCAACTCGCGTCTGTCCGAGAGGAGGTTCGTTACCGGCCAGAAATACGGGATAGAGCCGGTCAAAAGAAAGCTCTTCTGTTTTTCCACCGCCGGATACATCTCTTCGACCGGTTCGATCAAAACGTCCTCAAAGCCGGCCTTTTTCAGCGATCTTTCAAGAGCGGCGCGGTCGAGCCCCTCTTTTTGAGTCACCGGTTCTGCCAGTATCTCCCATCTGCCGTTTTGAACCGCCCTGATATGGCCGTCTGCGATCAGTCTTTGCCGATCCTCTTCGGAGAGTTGCGGAATAACGAGCTCTTCCAGCACCTCTTTTGCAACCTTTATCCTTGCCTCTTCGAACGGGTTCGCCGCCTTGAAGTCATCTGTATAACCGTGATGAAATCCGCTGAAGACATTGAAGATGAGCTTGCCGGTCGTTCTTAACCTTGAAAAGACCTGGGGCAGGACGACGTCCAGATCGACGAAGTTGAAGAGAAACCTTGCGACGGCCGCGTCAAAATCCTTGAACCTTGGCGGCAATTCGCCGTCCAGGGCCGTTACGTCTCCGTTTATAAATGCCCTGTCAAGATAGGGGTATTGTTCGGCCAGATTTTGCTCTGCAACGGCGAGCATGGTCCCAGACCTGTCGATGCCGACAAGAAGGCCGCGTTTGATCGCATTTGCGATCGGCAGAAGGGCCTTTGCGGTGCCGGTGCCGAGATCGATGACCCTTGCATAGGCCGAGTTGAGTGCATCTTTCGCCCGCAGGAGGAATTCCCGGTTGGATGAACCGATATGAATTTCGTGCCAGCGCGCTGCAAATTCGGGAGAATCGAAATTTATCCGCAGATAATCCGCAATATTGCGTTCGACGTCGGCGCCGAATGTCAGGCTGACGGCAGGTTCTTCTGCAACTGGTTCTTCCGCAAATTGATCGAAACCGGTGACAAGCCCGTTGCCGGTCGTCGTTTGATATGGTTGTGCCCAGAGATATGGCAGGCTAGAATTATATCCTGTTGCAGTTACACCCATATATATTACCTCTTAAGGCGTCATTGCGAGTCCGCCTTAGGCGGACGAAGCAATCTCCCGTAACCAATTGATTTCAGGAGATTGCCACGGCCACTTCGCGGCCTCGCAATGACAGGTACTTTATCAACAGCCTCCTTTAAGGCGCGCTCTGTTGCAGAACCCGTTCTAGTTCGATCCGTTTATTGATCTCTTCGATCGCCCTTCCTGCGGCCTCGATGACAAGGGCATCTGGGCCGCCCAAAAGTTCGGAGAGGACGGGGATCGCCGACTCATCGCCGACCTCGGCAAGTTCCCTCGCCGCGCTTATTCTCACCGAGCTATCCAGGTCATGGCAAAGAGCGATCAACTGGTCTATCGCCTTGCGCGGATCGGTCTTTGCAATGGCACTGGCAGACTCGATCGTTACACTATCCCCCATCGTTGCAAAAGAGGTGAGTTCGCGGGCACGGTCGTCATCAATGTTCCGGAGCGCCGCAAGAGTACGATACCATACATGTTTATCATTATCTAATAGCAATATTTCAAGCCACGGTATTGCAGACCTGTCCTTATAAAGCCCTGCGCTGTCGGCAAGCCGCCATTTTTCTGTAATTCTATGTTCGTCCCCATGGACCACAAATCCTATGTGCGCGATCGCGTTCTTATCCCCACGCTTGGCAAGCATCAACGCGGCAAGGTATCCTGGTCCATCATTATTAATGGGTGGATTAATGGATGGATATTCCTGCATCACCTTTTCCAGTTCCGCATTACTCAGCCTCTTTTCATATCTCATAAAGATTTTAGCGATTTTCTGACTTTCCCCGTAGTCTAAAGGAAGGGTTAATATCCTAAAATTAGAGATCAGCACAGACATGGCCTGCGGATGATATCTGTTCTTGAGGATGGCAAGGGCGGTTTCGCCCTTTCCGTATTCCTGCCTATCCCTTTTATCCCAGCTGGATCCAAGGAACGCTATCAGGATGTCTTGGGCCTTCTTTGAACCGTTTTCCCCCAGCACTTTAATAATTTGTAAATATGTAGGATACTCCCTGTCAAATTCACGCAACTTTTTTCCCAACACCTCTATTTCACCTTCGTCAAAGGCCTTTGCAAGTTTCAAGATAGTTTTATCCCAACTCAACCACCAACCACGAAGATCCTCCATCGCTAGCTCTTTTGCCTTGGCAAGGGCCGACGCTGTGCCGATATTCACCAGCGCATCAACTATTTTTATAGTGGGTTTTAATCCACTGAATTCATTGTATTCAAAAGCTTCGCGCATTCCGCTTGCTAGTGAACTAAGCCTTTTTATTTCTTTTTCCGTTGAATAGAGCGCCTCTTCGGCCTCTCCTCCGCCAAGCCTCCCCAGCGCCTCATAAGCAGCGGCTAGATCTCTCATACTATATCTATCTTCCGTGCGTCCCAAGATGCCGATGACCACCCGGACCGCGCGGTCCCTGTTCTGCCGGGAGACCTCCGAAAGTCTTTTTATGACCTCGATCTTGCCCTCCAATGACAGCCCTTTATCTTTGAGCATCTTTTCCCAAAGACCGATCTTTTCACCCTCGTTCATCTTCTGGGGATCGATGCCGTTGGTGTTCAGGTATTCCAAATAATCCTTCAACTGGCCGTGCTCACTCCCCGCAGACGCGATAAAGACGGTCCTGAAATCCACGCCCAGCCCTTCGGCGCGCCTGTTGATGCCTTCAAGCGTCCGGCCGCCGTCTTTAAGGTCGCCTTTTTCATCCGTGAGTAGAATGATCTTTCTCTTGCTTCCAACCACCCCGTCGTATTCGAACTGATCCAGTGCCAGACCTGCCACTTCATAGATATATTCAAGTGAGCCGTGCGGGTTTTCGGCAATGGCAGAGAGCCCTTCGCGCATATCGCTCGCATAATCGTGGAGCTCCCGGTCCTGCGCAAGTCGGACTATGACCTCTTCTTCATCATCCACGAACCTTATCAGGCACAGGCCGACATCATTTGCGCTGGCGGCAAGTTCCGCCTCCAGTTCGTCAAAGCGATCGCTCACATATTGCGAATCGTCTGCCATGCTTCCGCTCTGATCCACTACCAGGCAGACCTCCATCCTCTCCACAGGGTCATCTTCATGCAGTTCGGCCTTTATGACATTGATCAGGTTCTCTGCCCTGGCCGGACCGTCTTCCGCAGGACGGGCCCACTTGATGGGGCCAAGCTGTTCAAGCCCGCGGATCTTCCTTAATTTAGCCGGATCGCGCAAAAATAATTGTTCAAGCCTTCTTGCATCATCCTTCCCGTGATCCGGCGGTGTGACAGGAGTCGGGAGCTTTGAGTAACCGACCTTTATCTCGTCTGCGGAACAGACGGGATCATCTAAGATGCGCCTTGAGGAGACGACCTTGTCGAATCCGCCACGATCCGGGGCGCGGTTATAAATAAGGCTTTTTGCATCTTCTACGCCGCGCGTCTTCGTTGCGGATATATATTTGTACCCGCCGTTTCCGAGCGGGACCAGATAGCCGTTCTTGCCGACGCGCTCGGCCTGGATGTCCTTTTTCTCTTTTCGCTCCACCCACTCAAGGCAGTTCTGTTCGCTCTTTTCTATCTCCAATATCTCGATCTCGAAGACGGGGCAATAAAGGCCTTGGACGCCGTTATCTCCGGTAAATGTTATCTCCCTGATCAGGCGAATCGGATTGTCGCTCTTCAAGTATTCGCTGAACCCAAGACGGCTTCTCAAGTGCTCGGCGTAGAGCGCTGTTTCCTTCAACTCATTTCTTGGAATGGCGGTGGCAAAAATGCTTCTCGACTCGTCCGCCTGCGGTGGACTCGCTCGAAGGGTAAATTCCCAGCCGTCCAGTTTTATGTCGCCACTTTTCACCTCTTCGTGCGTTACCCACTCCGGACAGTGGGTCGTGTCGAACGAGGGCCTCTTTGCCCTCTCATCTTTTGTGACTCCGCTTGGCAGGTTGTATCCGGCGATATAGACGGTGTAATTTTGATGGCCGTTCGTTTGCGATGTGATCTTTATATCTGAATCTATTATCACGGAATCGGGCCAGGCCGTTTTAATGTGGCGCAAGATGGTCTCTTCTGCGGATGTAACATCATCATCTATCCCCAGCGAATAAGAGGGCCTCTCTCCGGCAACAAAGAATTCTGCTATTTCGATCTTTGGATCTGTTCTAAGATAGTCACTGAATTGGGGCGGCAGAGATATCTCGTCCGGAGCCTCTTTGTTGAAATAGACAAAGAGGCTGTCCGGATAAAATAGGCCGTTCAGTTTGAAGAACGGCGCTTCGATACCGGCCGGATTGATAAACTCCCCGCCCGATTCATACCAGCAGTAATTCTGGTCGTCCGGATTGGAAGAGATAGAGACGCCGGCCGAAGAGAGCTCATCTGCCTGCGAAGAGAGTTCATCTATGGTGATGCCGAAATAATTACAATCAAATGTGGTCTTGCCTGTGCCCATCAATACCCTTATCGGCAGGGCGCAAAAAAAGTTGCGTCTTTTTTTTGACTAATTTACACTTGATTATCAATGGTTTAGCGGTGGCGGAAATTCATGTCATAAGTCCGAACAGGATATGCGGAATATAATAAAAAGTATGGTCACCATCGTCTATCTTTTCAAGGCGGTTATTACTTAGTATTATCGCCTCCCGCATGTTGGCGCGATTCATGAATTCGCGCAATCCCCTTGGCGGATTCCTTAAATTTCCAGATTTGGACTCGATGGGTAACATCTGTTTTCCATCTTCCAGAATAAAGTCCACCTCGTTACCCTGCTTATTCCGCCAGAAATAGACCTTTGCCATGCCACTCTTCTGCCAGGAGTTCAGTTTGGTCAGTTGATTATAAATGAACGTTTCTATTATCGCCCCTTTCTCCTTGGAAAGCGAAACATCATCCATTGTCCGGGACAGGTAATTTCTAAGCCCATTGTCTTCAAAAAAGATCTTGGGGGTTTTTTTGAGCGATGCAAGTTTTCCGGAGGTCCAGTTAGCCAGGACATGTGCCATAAATGTGCTGTCCAGAACACCTAAGAATTTTTTCAAGGTCTGAAATGATATCGATATATCCGACTGGAGGTTGTCATAACTAACCAATTGGCCTGACATAAGCGCCAGCGCAGACATCAAGCGGTCGAACTCCTGCCATTTTTCGATCTTCAGCATCTGGATTATATCACGCTCGATATAGACCTGTTTTAGTTCTTTCAATCGCAGAAATGCAGAACCGCTATCTTGGGCAAGCGCCGCCTGCGGATATCCCCCCGTTAAGATGAACCGGTTGAATTTGGGGCGAATGGAAAATTCTATCTCTCCGGTGATCTTGTTATATGCGGTTTCAAGCGCTCCCCATGAACCCTTTGGCGATAAAAGAAACTGCCGCATCGCCGGCCCTATTTCCTGCGCGCCGCTGTTTGCGAGTTCGGCGAATGAAAATGGGTGCAAGACAAAGGTATCTGTCCTTCCAAGCAGGCTCTCGCTGACCTTGTCCGAAACGAGCAATTGTGACGAGCCCGATAGTATCCATTTTATATTTGAACCCGCTTCATAGAATATCTTTACTATGTTTGTGAGGCCCTTAACACGTTGAAACTCATCCAAGACAACATAATAACGGGCATGTTTCTTTGCCTCGCCTTGAATATATGACCTGAACACGGACGGTTCATTTTCGATCAGCGAGGTCAAGTCTGGGTCATCGAACAAAAAATAGGCAATTGCCTTGGGTTCGACTCCGTCTTGCACCAGTTTTTCTATGGCCTGCTTGATGAGGAACGTCTTGCCACATTGGCGGGTTCCCTTTAAAACAGTAACATACTGACTATTTCGGATGGAATTTAACACATTATTGACCAAAACCCGCTCCACACCGCCTATTTTCCAGCCAGCTTGACCCCACCATGGATTTAATTCGTTAATAAATTCAAACATATAGTCCCTTGTTTACTTTTATTAAAGTAACCTTAAATAAAGGCTATGCTATTATTAAATAGAAGTCAAGAAAAAAGACGAATTGATTGCGACGAGTGTTTAAAATCTCAATATCTCTTCCACGATCTGATTCTCGTCTATCGAGATATTGATCCACTTTTTCAGAAACTGTTCCTCTATTGGGTCGTGCCAGCCGGCCTCCATATAATACTTGCCGGGCGGGATGTCGAATTCGCGCCATTCTTCCGCCGTTGCCCCGGAGAAGAGGGCGGTATCAGACCCATAAGAAAATACATTGAACTCGCATTTCAGAAGAACATTGTTCTTTCCGCGGCAGAGGAGCTTTAGTTTGCCGGATGTAAAGATCGCCTCGCTCGTCAGGGTCTTTCCCGCCTCTATCTGCGTGTCGTGAAACCAGATCGAGGGCTTGGGCTCGCTCTTTGCGTCTGAATCCTCTGCCTTGATATCATAGAGGCTTGGCGTCAGATTGAATGTGATCCAGTCGCGCGCTGAATTCTCAACCACGAGCGGCTCGTCGGTCCCCGAACGATAGATGGTAAATGTTGCCGGTATTATCTGGCCCTTTGCGTTCTTGCCGATGAGCTTCAACGTTCCTAGTTTAAAGACCGCCTCAAACGCCTCGGCCCCCCCCTCTTTCACCGTAACGTCGTTCCAGACAACGCTTGGCGGAGGGATGACCTTAGATGTCGTGTTGGTTGCGACTATGTCATATGTCCCGGGCGCAATGACCACATCGATCGGAGCGGTCTCAGAGACCGCCTTTGCCATATCTTCGGCCGTCCCGGTCTTCTTTATCGAGAATTCTGTGTGGATATATTTATTTGCCATGTCCTTGCCGGAGAGCTTCAGTGTGCCGGTGACGATTATTGCAAGTTGCTCAAGCGTTTCGCCCCCCGTGAGAGTGAGGTTGGAGAGCTTTGCCTCTGCCGCTCCCTGAAGGGCGGGGTCTGACCAGGTGACATAGACGTCATAATTTCCCGGTGGCAGGTCGATCATTGCCCCTTCCAGCGGGCTTGCGCCGGATATCAGGATGTCGGTCGCCCCCGGCTTTGTGACGCGATATGAGGCGAGGATCGGCTGTTTAGAAACGTTTTGCGCCTTCAAAAAGAGCTTGCCCGTCTGGAACTTCAGCGTCTGTTCCGCGGTCTCTCCGGCCTTCACCTCGACCTCTTTCGCTTGGGCGTTGAGCGTAGGCAGATTCGGATCGGCCGTCTCGGCGTCGATGTCATATTTGCCGGGCGATATGTGGACCATCTGCGGAGATGGGACGTTGGTGAGCCTTGCGATTATGTCGTTCGACCCGGCCGGCCTGATATAATAGTTGGCGGTCGCCGACTGCCCGTTCTGGTCATGGGCGGTCAGGTTCAAATTACCGAGCTCGAACTCAACGACCTGCTCCGCCTTTGAAGATGCGGTCACCTCAACGCCCTTTATCATCTTGGAGGGTTTTTTTGCCTCGATAGATGACTTATATTCAACCATGACATCGTAGGTTCCCGGGGTGAGTTTGAAGAATTTCAGGCCGCTTGTTTCAACACGGTCAACGATCGATTGCGTTCCGGTGCGATAGATCGTGATCGTGGAGGGGAGCGGGGTCGTTCCGCTGGCGACCTTCAGGCGAAGGTTATAAGGGAGGTTGGCGCTCAAAGCTTGGTCAAGCGCCGCGAAGAGCTCGCCATCGGTGCGTGCAAGGGAGAACGATCCGGACGCCGCCTCTGCAAGTCTTTTCAGATAGTCCTGCGCCGTCTGGTCGATATCGAACCCGATGACATCGACAATGATCTGCGAGGGGCCTTTGCTCAAGCGCGCCGCTGCGGCCAGCGCATCGCCGCTGCATGAATCGAGGCCGTCGGTGATCAAGAGCACCATATTGTCGGCCTTCTCCGCTGATTCGGTGAAATCGTTGTAGGCGCTTTCAAGAGCGAAGGCAAGCGGCGACACGCCCTGCGGGGTCATTTTGTCGAGCGCGTCTGTCACTGTGGCCGTGTCATGTTTATCCATCTTCAGTTCAAGCGTTGTGTCGCTGCAATCGTTCTTGTTCGCGGGGGACTTTGTGCCGAATGTTCGCAGGGTGATCTTTCTGTTGGTCTCCGGCGGAAGAGGAGTTGACAGGATGTTCTTTAGCGCGGTCTTGATCGCATCTATTTTTGTCGTTTGTCCTATGGGAGCGTTCATGCTTCCGGAGGCGTCAATTATTATTTCGATGTTAGCGTTTGGTTTTACCGCCCTGACCTGCGCCGCGACGATCGGTGTCGCTGGAGTTGATTGAGCCGGCGCCGCCGCACCAGATTGATTTGAGATATCCGTTGGAGAATTTGGGATTTGGGATTTGGAACTGGGATTTTCTGCCGAAGGCGGCGTCACTTGTTCCGCCATCTGCATCACAGGAGTTTCTATCACTTGTTGAACGGAGATCTTCTTTTGTTTAGGCTTAGAACAGGCAGAAAAAATTAAAAAAGCCGCTAAAATAATCGAAACAATTCTCATAGTATAAATCGTCCGCCACAGGCGGACGATCTCCTCAGATAGTGCCATGCCTCATCCCCGCTTTTTCCCTTATGCCCATATTCTCCACTCCCGTTTCTTTCAGAGAGGCGTGGCACTTGACCCGTTATCCCTCTCCCATCTGTTATGCAAGGCGTGGCACTTGGCACGCCCTCTCCCATTCGCAGCTATCGCAGCCTAAAGTCCGCTACTCCAAAGGCATGGCACTTACACTCAATCTTATCTTATTTACCACGTTATTCTCACCCACGCAATTTAAAAAAACTTAAATCTATTT
>ORJL010820728.1_pt1 | contig 18764 bp, 18 predicted proteins | sample 1779941 | NCBI WGS metagenome assembly ORJL01 (sample SAMEA104232317, study PRJEB22302) | groundwater metagenome | biome: forest; feature: aquifer; material: groundwater | place: USA | collected 2011-08-07 | depth 5.8 m | reverse complement strand
GCCGGAATTCAGCTTCCTGATGCGCGTGTCCACGTTTCCGCGCATGGGCGCCGCTTTCAGGTCAGGCCGCACGAACTTCAACTGGACAGTCCTTCTCGGGCTGCCGGTACCGATCCTGGCGCCGGCAGGCATCTGTGCCAGGGTGGCCCCGGAACGGCTTATAAAAGCGTCGCGGACATCCTCGCGGGCAGTGATAGCGCCAAGCTTGAGCCCGGCCTGAATCTGGCTGGGCATGTCCTTGAGGCTGTGGACCGCCAGGTCTATGGAGCGGTCGAGCAGTCGCTCCTCCAATTCCTTGACGAAAACGCCCTGGCCGCCGATCACCGCCAGGTCCACGTTCTGTTCCCGGTCGCCCTGCGTCTTGATGATCTCGACGGCGAACTGATACCGGGGATGGGCCTTTCGCAAGCTATCCACTATGGAGTTGGTCTGGGTCAATGCCAGCTTGCTTCCCCGCGTGCCGACTACTATTCTATTGTTCAGGGGCTTTGTCCAGCTTGAAAAGCTCACGAACGCTCTTGACGTATTGGGAGCCGCTGCCGTTGCTATTGTTCTTGAGGAACATGATGGGGTCGTGAAATATCTTTTTGATCATGGCTTTGGTCATGGCATCTATTTGAGCCTGATCTTCCTCAGTCAGTCCCTTGATCTTCGGCAGGGCTTTTTCCAATTGGCTGCGCCGGATGTCCTCGGCTTTCGTCAGCAACCCGGCGATGGTCGGCACGGTGTCCAGCGATTCCCACCATAGCATGAACTTGTCTACTTCGCTTTCGACTACCGCCTCGGCCTTGCCGATTTCCCTTTCTCGCTGGGACCGGTTTTGGTCGCAGATATCGTTCAGGCCGTCGATGTCATACAGGAAGACCTTATTTATCAGTTTTACCTGGGGATCGATATCCCTCGGCACGGCCAGATCAATAAGCAGCATCGGGCGTTCGGGCCGATGGTTCATCACGTGCTCGATGACAGGACGCTCGATGATATAGTGGGGAGCGCCGCTGCAACTGATAACGATGTCGGTCTGCGCCAGTGCCTCTTCCATCTGGTGGAAGGGGAAGGCCTTGCCGCCCAGAGAGGAAGCCAGGCTTAAAGCTTTATCGAAAGTCCGGCTGGTGACACTGACATCAAAGACGCTGCTCTTGACCAGGGCTTCCACGGCCAGTTTGCCGGCCTCGCCGGCGCTGACCACCAGCACCTTGCGCCCTTCGATATTAACGAATATCTTCTTGGCCATTTCGACGGCGGCGGAACTGACGGATAGCGCATTGCGGCTGATGGCGGTATCCTGGCGAACTTTTCTGCCGACTCTTACCGCCTGCTGAAACAGGTTGAGCAGCGGGTAACGCAGTAGTTTGGCCATTTCGGCGTCTTCAAGACTGCGGCGCACCTGGCCGAGGACTTCGTATTCTCCGACGATCATGGAGTCAAGACCGGATGCCACTTTGAAAAGGTGGCTGATTGCTTCGCGGTCTTTCATGCGGTAGACCACTGGCTTGATGGTGTCTGCGGCTACTCCGCTATAGTCCGACAGGAAGCGGAAGATCGCCTCCTCGCCATGCTCGTAGTTCTTCACCAGTGAGTATATCTCCGTCCTGTTGCACGTTGAGAGCAGCATACCTTCATCAACGTGACTTGAAAGATTCACGCGGGCATCCTTACATTGCTCAGGACCCCAGGCTAGTTCCTCCCTGATTTCGATGGGCGTTGTTCGATGGTTAAGGCCAACAAGGGCTAAATGCATTAAGTTTCCTTCAATTTCGAGATTTGGATGATAAGAGAGCGACCAGGTCGCTCTTGGCTTGGGCGATTTTTCCTTCCCTTATTTTAGCCTGCAGATCGGAAAGGTCAAGGCACCTCTGCCAGCTATCACCATCCACCTGTTTCCCCCGCTTCTTGAGTTCCGCCCTTACCTCGGAAAGAAGCACGGCGACTTCTCCCACTTCCCGTTCCAGGTAGGCCTCAAGTTCGGTGCGCAGCTTCCTTGCCAGCGCCGGGCTCCGCCCTGAGGTGGAGATGGCGATAACGACATCTCCACGCTGAACAGTAGATGGCAAAATGAAATCTGAGTGCTCCGCGTCGTCAACCACGTTTACCAGCACCCCCCCGGCTGCTCCGTCCTCTGCCACCCGGTTGTTCACGGCTCTTTCGTCCGTAGCCGCGATGGCGATCATGGCGCCGCGTAAATCTCCCTCCCGGTAATCTCTCTTTAACGGGCGTATTTCACCGCGCTCGGCCATATCCGCCAGGGTTCCGGTTAGAGTCGGGCTGACCACGGTCACCTCCGCCCCCTTTTCCAACAGCCCTTTGACTTTGCGTTCGGCCACCTCACCTCCGCCCACCACGACGCTCTTCTTCCCTCTCAGGTTGAGAAAAACAGGATAGTAAGAAAAGTTGCTGTCTTTCGGCACTAGATTAGCCCAGCCAGGCAATCCTTTCTTTCTTATATTCCTTAACAGTGTAGAGCATGGCGTACTCGGGAAGCCCGACGTCCTTTGAAATACCTTTCGCCGTGCTCTCGCATTCGTCCTTGGAATGGCCGTGGATCATAGTGTAAACGTTATACGGCCAGGTACCGTTGCATGACCGCTCATAGCAGTGAGTAATGTTGCGAACGGTAGCCACCCTATCCCGCAGATCGCTTATCTTATCCTCGGGTACCGACCAGCAAGACATAACGTTGAACGTGAAGCCGGCCTTTTGGTGGTGGAGAAGACCGCTGAACCGCCGGATGACGCCCCTGTCCATGAGACCCTTGGACTTCACCAGAAAATCTTCCAGATAGATGTCCATCCTCCGGGCCATCTGGTCGAAAGGCCGGCGTTTGATGGGGATGTCACTCTGAAGCTCTTTCAAGATTCCCAGGTCGATGATGGATGGCTTGTATGTTTGGGTCAGGTCAGCATCCGGCGAAGCCTGCAATTCGTTGGCTTCAATGTGTCCATTGCCGTTGCCGTTGCCGTTGCCGCTGTGTCCGTTTCCGAGAATGTCGAAGAAGGCCCTTATCTTGAAGACCCGTGTAGCCGGGAGTACCATAGTGGCTTTGGCGCCAACCTGTTTGGAAAGGTCTTTGACGACTTCTGCCAGCTCTACTGACGGGGGTACTGCAATCGTGAACCACAGGTTAAAGTCGTGTGTCCTGAGATAGTTGTGGCTGACACCGGGATTCTTGTTGACTACTTGCGCCGCGTCTTCAGTCCGGTCCTCCGGTATCTTCATCGCGATAAGAGCGCTCCGGAAGCCGAGCTTGCGCCAATCGATGACGGCTCCCATCCATCGGAGGAATCCGGATTCCTTCAAGTAAAGCACGCGACGGATCAGTTCGTCTTCATCCAGAGACAGCTTGATGCCGAGGTCGCGGAAAGGACGGCCGGTAAGTGGAAGGCTGGTCTGAATTTCGTTCAGCAGTTGTTTTTCGATCAGGTCCAATTCCATCTTGTTTTCCCCCTGGTCCCAGTGCTAGTAAATGACTCCTATGTTCCTATATTCAAAATGTGTCCGGTCCTGTATCACAATGGCGTCTTGGCGCGTTTGGGCTCGTAGATGCAATAAGGCTCGGGGTCGAGATAGTCCCCGGTGGATTCATAAGCCCGCGCACGGCAGCCACCGCACATCTTCTTGAACTCGCAGATTCCGCATTTGCCCTTAAGGTTTGACAGGTCGCGTAAAGCGACGAAGAGGGGAGAGTTGTTCCATATATCTTTAAAGCTAGTCTTCGTGACATTTCCAGCTTCGATGTCCAGGTAACCGCATCCCTGAACTCTGCCGACGTGGGAGATGAAGCAGAAACCACTTCCGGCGAGGCACCCGCGGGTCATCGCGTTCATCGGGTGGCCGGCCTGGGGAGTGCCCTTGGGTTGACTTCCGGGGTGGCCCATGGGGAGGTGGATACCTTTTCCCTTTTGTAACATTATACGCCAATAGTGTGGCGCATCGGTAGGCTTGAAGAAGATACGGTCCTTCAGTTCCTGCTGCTTATCGTAGATCCAGCTAAGAATTCGCTCGTATTCCGCTGGAGGCAACTCCTGGTCGGCCAGGTTCTTGCCCCTTCCGGTTGGCACCAGCATGAACGGGTGAAAAGCCGCCGCGCCCATGTCCAGCGCCATCTGGAGCAGTTGCTCGATATAAGGGGCGTTCATTTTCGAAATAGTGCTGTTTATCTGCACGTCGACGCCGGCGTTGCGGAGGTGTTCGATTCCTTTGATGGCGGCGTCGAACGCCCCGGGCATGCCCCGGAATTTGTCCTGAAGTTCCGCCACGGGGAAATCGATGCTAATACTGACACGGGGGATTGGCACCTCTTTCAGACGGAGGGCTATCTCCTTCGTCATGAGGGTGCCGTTGCAACCGAGTGCGACGCGAAGCCCCTTGGAAGAGGCGTACTTGGCGATATCGAAGAAGTCGGCGCGGGCGAGGGGTTCGCCTCCGCTGAGTATCAGGATGGGCTTGCCGACTTCGCAGATGTCGTCTATTACGGAAAACATCTTGGCAGTGGAAAGCTCTCCCTCGTAGGGGCCGTCGTGGGATGAAGCACGGCAATGGGCGCAGAAGAGGTTGCAGCTTTTGGTGATTTCCCAGGCTACGAGGTTGGGAGGGGGAACGTTGTAACCGGCTTGGCTTGTCTTCAATTGCTCCATGATATCTTGTTCTGCTTAGGCGGCAATGCCCAACTCTTCGTCAGTCAGGTAACAGGCCGGGTCTTCCGCCCAAACGTCGCCGTAAACCGCTTCTGCCCGGACTCTGAGATTTCCGTTGCAGATGCTGACATACTGGCACTTCCCGCATCGGCCTTTTAGCAGTGGCTGGCGGTGCTTGAGACCTTTCATGATTTCGTTCGAGGTATCCATCCAGATGTCCCCGAATTTGCGCTCCCTGACGTTGCCGAAGGAATAGCCCCACGAGAATTGGTCGGCGTGGACGTTGCCCTGGTTGTCGATGCAGCTAATATTGATGCCGGACTTGTTGCCGCCATTGCTGAGCAACAACCGCCATGCCTCCTCAGCACGCTCGGGCATCTCCTTCTTCATTTTCAGATAGAGGTAGACACCATCGGTGTTGTTATCTACTGTCAATACTTCTTTTTCGAGGCCGCGCCGATGCATGTCGGCGGTGCGCTGGCAGATATAATCGATGGCGGCTCTCGTTTCTTCATGGCTGATATCGCTCCCCTGGATCTTGGAGCCTCGGCCCGAGTATGCCAGGTGGTAGAAGCAGACCCTGGGGATTCCTTCGCGTTCCACCAGGTCAAAAATGGCTGGCAAGTCTTGTGAGTTGTACCTGCTCAGGGTAAGGCGCAAAGATATCTTCTGGCCGATCTTGAGGCAATTCCTCATACCGCCCAGAGCCTCCTCGAAGGCACCTTGCTTGCCGCGGAAGCGGTCGTTGTGCTCCCCGATGCCGTCAAGGCTGATGCCCACTTCCCCGAAACCGGTCTTGAGAAGCTTCCCGGCCGTTGTTTCGTCGATCAGGGTGCCGTTGGTTGACAAAGAGGGCCGCAGTCCCAGGCTGCGGGCGTAGGAGGCCAACTCAAAAAGGTCCGGTCGGTAAAGGGGCTCGCCCCCGGAGAAAAGGACTACCGGCGCGCCGAATTCGGCCAGGTCGTCGAGTAGTTTCTTACCTTCTTTGTTGGTCAACTCGCCTTCGTAGGCCTTGCCGTCGGAATTGGAGTAACAGTGCATGCAGTGGAGATTGCACCGGCGGGTGCAATTCCAGACTACAATGGGCCTGCCTTTCTTGAATGCCTCGATGGGGCTCTTAGGGGCTTCGCCTTTGCCGAAGCGGAGGTTGTCGCCGGTTGCTACGATGCCGCAGAGGATTCTGGAGATGGATACCACTATTGTCTGCCTGCTACGATATTGACTGTTATCATTGGTGCTGCCTTGTTCTTATGTAACGGCTTGCCATCTGACGGATTGACCGCCGGATAGCTTCCGGTTGAAATCTTTACCGTTTGTGTTTCCCTGAGGTGAGATACGTCTGGTAGTCCTCTTCGTCGGTGAATATCTTCCACCGGCTGGCTCCGCTGGCCTGCACGACGGGGCGGATGAAGCACTTCTTGCTGCTCTCTTGCTGGGCGCCCTTGAGAAAGTGCAAAGTCTCTTCGCGGCTGCGCATCGGATATTTCCAATGGCTCATGCACTGATGCCGGCCACACGTTCTACAAACATACTGGTCATGGGAACACTCCGAATAGTACTGTCCCCAGCCATAACATTCGGGGCATTTCTTGGTACGGTCGTAACCGTAAACTTTTTCGAGATTGCAGCCTTCCACAGTTCTTGGGTCTCCTTTGGTCTAGCCAAACGCAAATGCACTTTGGGTCGCCGTTCCTAAATGCAACTCGTATCTAGCAAATATTCGGTGCCTGCCGCCGCGAAAGACGAAGCAACCCTGGCGCGGGTGATGGATTGCTCCGCCAATTCCGGCAAACACCAATTTCCCACTTACATTATAAACCTTTTTGAGAATAGCAGTCGCGAGACGCTTCTCCAAGCTGGGGTCTGGGGGAATTGGACTGGCGCCGCCGGCTGACTTCGGATCGCGGCTAGGTGGCTCGAACCTCTCGCCTCATGAAGCTTACATAGGAAATACCGAAACAAAGTGCTGTTAGGGCAATGAGGCTCGTGAGCTGGGGCCACACCAGGACGAGGCTTTGTCCCAGAGGGAGGGGACTGGGAACCATCCCGACAGTCTGGCTGCTGAGCAAAGGGCCAGTGGTCCGCTGAGTCGGGTCGAGAACCGTGGACGACGCCTCGCCGAAAAGGGTGGTTGGAGAAATGCGGTTTACCATGCTGGAGACATTGGCCTGTTGAACTTGCAGTTCTTCCTGGGTGGCCGTCGCCGATGCCCGGTCTGTCGAGACAACGTTGGTGGCGATAAGGTTGGCGATGACTCCCACGAACAGAAGGAGGAAAAGCCACAAGGCCAGTGCGCCCAGGGCCGAGGTGGCGGGCCGCCTGAAAAGTATGGAGAACAGCACGGCCAGTCCCATCCAGAACCCGATGAACGCCACTGACAGTACGAAGAATACGGCGATCCTGATTATCTCTTCGGGTGTGGGTGGTACCCCCAAAAGCTTGAGTCCAAACCCGCCGATGATGAGGAAGATGCTGAGCAGCATGACTACGATGATCATGAGGCCTGCAAGGAATTTTCCATTAATAAAGGAATCCCGGTAGATCGGCTGGGCGATGACCCGGCTGAGAGTCCCATTGGTCTGCTCGCTGTTGATGGCGTCAAAGCCCAGGGCAATTCCCACAATAGGACCTAGTAGGCTTATGATGGTGAGAAACGAGGGGAAAATGCCGCCGGAGGCGGTAAAGAGGTAGAGGAACACGAAGGTGGAAGGCGTCGTCCTGCCCAGAACTTGCCCGACGACTTCTCTGATGGTCTGCGCGGCGGTATAGCTGGCAAAAATAGAGGTAACGAAAATCAGAAGGAACAGGATGATGTACCGCTTGCTGCGGAACTGGTCGCCCAGTTCTTTTCTTAAGATTGTAATTAGTCCTGTCATAGGCTATTCCCGATGAAAATACTTCATATAGATTTCTTCCAGAGGGTGCGTCTGCAACTTGAGATGTAGCAGGCTGTTGCCCTGTTGAGAGACGAGGTTCGAAATGCTGGCCCTTATGTCCTTGTCGGCATCCACGATGAATAGTTCTCCCGAGGGTTCCACCCGTTTTACTCCATCCAGGCGAGCCAGGGCTTCCTTCAGTTTTCCGGGGGCTCCAGTTGCCTGGACCTCAACTTTTAACCCCTCCATGCCCAGAGCTTCCTGACCGAGACGGTCAATGGTCCCCTCGGCTACCAGATGCCCTTTAACCATGATCCCGATCCGGGTGCAAATCCGCTGCACCTGATAGAGCAGATGGGAGGAAAGGAATACGGTGATCTTCTGCTCATGGCTCATATGAAGAATGATGTCCAGAACGCGCTGCACACCGTCCGGGTCTATGCCAACAGTGGGCTCGTCCAGGAAGACCACCCGGGGGTCTTTGATCATGACGTCGGCGATGCCGAGGCGCTGCTTCATTCCCTTGGAGTACTTATCCACCTTGTGGTCGGCCCTTTCCTTCAGGCCGACCAAGTCCAGAAGGTTGTCTATTCGGTCTTTGGCCATGGAGTACCGGATTCCGTTCAGGCTGGCGGTATAGGCCAGATTCTCACGGCCGGTCATATCCTCGTAGAACCCAACGTTCTCCGGCAAATAGCCGGTAATGCGGCGGACCTTTAAGCCTTCACGGATTGGTGTCAGGCCGGCCACCGTGGCCGTGCCGCTCGTCGGCTCGGTGAGCCCGAGCAGCATCAGTATGGTAGTGGTCTTTCCCGCTCCGTTGGGGCCAAGGAAGCCGAAGATCTCTCCCTGCCTGACCTGCAGATTGAGATGGTCTACGGCAACGTTATCACCGTATACTTTGGTGAGGTCTTTGGTCTCAACAACAACCGGTTTTTCCATGCTGAACTAACGCCTGCCCATCATAACGAACACCGCGCCCAGGCCACCCACCACGATTACTATGATGGCGATTCCAACAAAACCCCATACGGTTGGGGCGGTGGTGGAAGCCCGTATGTCAATGCTTTCTGATACCTGGTCGTTGGAGGCCTTCAGAGAGACGGCATAGTCTCCGGGAATGGCGTTACTGGCTGCTTTGACTTTGACACTGATCTCCAATTGCTTGGCGGAGGCCAGGGAGTCAATCCGGTCCGGGCTGAAGGTAACGGTCCAGCCATCAGGCTTGTTGGCAGACAGGGTGATTCCCTGGAGCGGGGCGGTGCCGTTGTTAGCGACGATCATGGTCATATCGCTCTCCTGGCCGGCCACGATGTCGGTATTCAGACGGCCGCTGGAAGTTGAGAGCGTCATCTTGTAGGTTCCCACAATAGTAACCTTGAGGTCCACTGAGTTCTGGATATTGCCTGAGGTCGCCGCAAAAGTGGTGGTAAAGTCACCCGCGTCAACATCAAATGGAGGAGTCAGGCTCACCGCCAGTCCCTGGGACTGGCCGGCTTTTACCGATACGGTGGAAATCTCTTTGGTGTCGTAGGACGGAGTGATGGAAATGCTCCACCGCGCGGGCGCCTTGGCTTTGAGATCATAAGTACGGTCCTGGGGACCGGTGTTGACCAGGTTCACCGTGAACTGGAACTTAGAGCGGGACGAGCCGCTCAAGGTAGGATAGTCGGTGGACAGGCTGACGCCTTCCTGAGAAGGAGCGCTGCCGGTGATCTGAACGGCGATGTCGGACGAAGCTACCCACTGTTTGTCTTTGGATGAAGCCTGAAGAGTCACCGTGTAGTTGCCCGAGGCAGTGCCCTTCGGAGGCGTAATCCGTAATTCCATGTTCTGCGTCTTGCCGGGCTCGGCGTAGATGCTGGAAATGTTCAGGGTGGTGAATTGAGGCCGGATACGGGTGGTCCACCCGGAGGGGGCCTTCGGTACCGTCAAATCGACGTCCTCCCCCTTCTTGCTGTCGTTCACCAGATTCACGTCAATGACGATGTCTTCACCGGCGGCCGCGGAAACGTTAGTGTATTTGGCATAGAAGGTGAGCGCCCTTTCCGACGACAGGACATCCCCGGGACCCGCGGCGTAGGCATCTCTTCCTGAAGAGGGAGAAGCGTAGGGCGTGACGAGATTCACCAGCCCCGCTAAGGCGAGAGCCATGAAAACCGCCAAGACAATTGCTGTGAACTTGTTCGCTTTCAACTGTTAGAACCTCCACGTATTTCGAACTTGACTTGATTTTGCTTGTTTCGACTCGGCCTCTCCACTACCGCATCAACGAAGTACTCTCCCCGGAGGAAGGCAGACCAAAGTCAGAATATTCGAGCTGCAATCCCTTCAACCTGTCCAAAAGGGTTGGGCGCGCTTGCTAACCGAATTCCAGCCAACGTATGTTTTGCATCACACCTATTAAACCACTTTATTACATTTTTATCAAATCCGGTACATGTCCTCGCGCATCTGGAATGGTACACCCTCCCGTTCAACGGCTGCCCTGTACTCGGCAGCCACACTCGGGTCCTCGTCCTTGAACTCGATCGCGTTCGTCCCGTCCTTGATCTCGACTCCCGCGTCCTTGTCTTCATATCGGTTAAGTGGAATCGGGCCGCCCCAGAAGTTGAGAACGCGCAGCGGCTCCCTGGCGACAGCGAAGTGCTGGTGGTACCAATCGCCCCCGCCCGGCGCGGCCGACACCAGTCCGCCGGGAATGTAGTCCTGCCGCTTCACGAGGTGACCCTTCCCTGCTTCCCAGGGCCGGGCGCCCAGGTCTCTGGGCCAGGCATAGGTATAGCCCTTCCCCGTTAGACAGACGAGGACTGGACCCGAGGAATGATGGTGCGCTTTGGCGTAGCGACCGCTGGGGAATTCTCCTATGAAACCGCCGCTGTCGGCATTGTGTTCGAAGCCGAAGAAACGTGGTTGGATCCGGCGGTAGCCTGCCACCCGGCGGTTATCCAGGGGCAGGAAGCAGTGGATGATATCGGGGAAAACGTTGCTGACCACGGTTGCCCGGCCGCGCATGGGTTCGGCCTCGATCTCTCCGTGGCTCTTGAAGTAGTCCTCGTTCTCGTCGTATCTTTCGTGGAACTGGTATGGGTTTTGGAAGACAAACTTTTCGCTTTGGAAGATGTTCATTATTGGCGGCGCGTTAGTGGCAGCCAGGATGATTGCCGGGCTGGACGACCCGTTAAGGAGCCTGTGCTCGGTGTTTATCGGGATAGTGAACAACGCCCCTGCCTCCCACTCAAACATGTGGCGCTTTGACGAACTGGTGCGCCAGACCTCGGTCGCGCCTCGTCCCTCGACCACATAGATGAACTCTTCGTAAAGGTGATGTTCCGGGTTGAGGGCGGCGCCGCCGGGCATTTCCACGGCGTACATGCCCTTGATCCCGCTCAGCCCGCTCAATTCGATAAACGAGCCTTTGCCGCCCATCCTTCTCCACGGTCCCATGGGAAGCTGCCGGACGTCATAGATGCCGATGCCGTGGAAGATGGGGATATCCTGCTCCGCCATGAATTTCTCGTAGGCGGTAGGAAGACGCTTAAACAGCTTGCGGCCGACTTGTTCTTCGCCGGCGGGCTCAAGGAAACGCGGTCTTTCTTCGGCAACCATTATTTCCTCCAGGTTTCGAGTCGTCCGGGGCCATACCAGAGAAGAGAACTGTAAACGCCCCACTTGAAAGTTGGGAGAATCCGCGGCTCTTCGCCGGCGTATTCGGCCTGGTTGCCGTCTTCTTCGAGGCTGACCCAGGCGCCAGTGGGTCGCTCCCAGCCGGCTCCTCTGAGGCCAGGCTATGATATAATGACCTCTAGCCCTCTGTCAATGAAACCGGCGTCGGATAGGCCACGCGTTGACCTAGCGGAAAAGCCGAACACTCAAGTGCCCTGATTGCACAATGTACGCTGCATTATTCGCTGCCATGCCCAATATTCAACTGGAAAGGCTTCGAGATGTCCTATAAAGACCTGAGAGAATTCATCGAGCAACTTGATGCCATAGGGGAGCTGACCAGGGTGGACGGGGTCGACTGGAACGAGGAGGCCGGCGCGGTCTTCGCCCTCTCAAAAGGGTCGGTATTGATGGACCGCTTTCCGGGCTATCCCCCGGGGTACCGGCTACTGGCGTGTCCTATTCTTCATCAAAAGAAGATTGAAGGGCCGGCGGTCTTCTTCCTCGCCACGAACTGGTCCACCGAGCAGCGGGGCATGGGTCTGACCAGGGCCTGGCTGGAGCGGCTGCGAGAATTCAAACCCGTGCCTCCCAGGGTGGTGAAGACCGGGCCCATAATGCAGAATGTGGCTACCGGGAGCAAGGTAAATGTCCTGAAGTTCCCGGTGCCGAAGTGGCACGAAGATGATGGGGGACGGTTCATCGGGACCGCGGGAATCCAGATCGTCAGAGACCCTGAAACCAACCGTGTCAACTTCGGGACCTACCGTATGCAAGTGCACGACAAAGCCAGCCTCGGCATCCACATGTCCGACGGCAAGGATGGCGACATCATAATGCATAAGTACTTCAAGCAGGGGAAGCCCTGTCCGTTCGTGGGTGTCTTCGGCTGTGATCCTGCGCTACTCCTGGCCGGCGGAGGCAGAACGACGCACGTTGAAGGTGATTCCGAATACGATTTCGCCGGCTGGCTCCGCGGCATGCCCGAAGAGGTTATTATCGGGAAGTACACCGGCATCCCCATTCCGGCCAACGCCGAAATAGCCATCGAAGGGGAGATCCGGCCCGGGGACACGCTGCCCGAGGGACCCTTCGGCGAGGGGTCAGGCTACAGCGAAGTGAGGGATTTCCCGGTGGTCCGGGTGAAGGCCGTCTATCACCGGAACGATCCCATCATGACCGGCCAGATGCCCCTGGCTTATCCTCCCGGGCGCGGAGACTTGAAGGACAATTTCCAGTACTCTGCGCTGATCTGGGACCAGATGGAGAAAACAGGGGTCAGAGAGATCAAGGGCGTTGCCTGCTATTTCGGCAACCGCCTGATCGTGGTCTCCATCAGGAACAGCTTCGCCGGGCATTCGCGGCAGGCCGGGCTCATCGCCTCCCAGTGCCACACGGGAAACTACCAGGGGAACTGGGTGATCGTCGTCGATGAGAGAATAGATCCAACCTGTCTGAACGACGTGATGTGGCAAATAGTGATGAGGACCGACGCCAAACGGGCTATCCAGGTACTGGATTACCTGTGGGCCAGTCATCAGTCCTTCTTCGATCCCAGCCGGGCCTTTGCCAAAGCTGACTATCCGATGATGCCGTCGAAGGCCGTGTACCGGTCCGGGGCGATCATTGACGCCTGTGTGCCCATCGAGCAGGACCCAAGCTGGCACAGGGATGTCAGGATCAGCCCGGCCCTCAGGGACCGGGTAATGAAGAAGTTCCCTGGCATCCGTTCTTGATCGCCGATGCGCCTGATCCCCGATGGTGCTAGAATATCAGTTGGGTCACACTCCGGCGACCTCGAAATCTTTCTTAGAGCGATGCCATGACGACTAAGACCGCGCAGCGCGAGTTCTTGAACGACATAAAGAAGACCGAGGTGATGGACTATCTCCTGAAGAGCATTGAGCAGGAGCCCGTCCGCCTCCTGGGAATAATCTGCCGCAACTATGAAAATACGGGGCAACCTGTTGCGGACCACTATCTGCACCCCTCTGGCTATGTCGGTGAGGCTTCCCTCAAGGCCCTGGCCGCGGCGGGGTTCATCAAGTACAATGCTGGCGACAGGTTGGCCCTCTATCGCTATGAGCCGACGGAAGAAGGGTTGAAGGTCTACAGGAAGCTGGTCAAAGATGGGGTATACACGTCTGCAGTCAAGAAGCCTGAAGCTGCGGAAGTTAAGGGCTCTGAGCCGCACTAGGAGAGTTGGCCTCTCCGAGCCACTCATGTGTGAGGCCAGCGGGGGTTGAGCGGGTGTCTGGTAGTGGCACTAAGGACGAATCTATGCAAAAGGGAAAAGCAGTGAGACCGCCTTCTGCAGCAGGGCTTTTCTACCCCCTTGGCGAGAAGCCCTTGCGGCAGATGGTTGAAGCGTGTTTCAATTCGCCGCTGGGGCCCGGGACACTTCCCGCGCGGGAAGTTGCCCAACCAAGAGATATCATCGGGCTGATTTCACCGCACGCCGGCCTTATCTATTCAGGGCCGGTGGCTGCCAACGGGTTCTCCTTGCTGGCTTCTCAAGAAAAGGCCAGGCGGGTTGTTATCCTGGGCCCGAACCATCATGGCCTGGGGCCGCCTTTCGCTGTTTCCATGTCGACTGAGTGGGTGATGCCGATGGGCCGGGTGAAGGTTGATACAGAAGGCGTTGCGCTCTTGGCATCCCGGTACAAGGCATTGAAGAACGACGAATCAGCCCATGCTGCTGAACACTCGTTGGAAGTGCAATTGCCTTTCCTGCAATACATCTACGGAAAGGATTTGGCCATTATCCCTGTATCAATGCAGTTCCTGGACGCAGAGGTGTGCCTGGACTTCGGGCGCAGCATCGCTGCCGTCTTTTCTCCTTCGGACACCTTAATTATTGCCAGTTCGGATTTCAGTCATTACGAGTCGCAAGAGGTCGTCAACAGGAAAGACGGTCTGGCTCTGCGGGCGATTGAAAACATGGACATCGCCGGTTTTGCCTCGGTGGTCGACCGCTATGACATCTCTGCCTGTGGCGCGGGGCCAATCATTGCCATGCTCGGCGCCTGCCTCGAGTGGGGCGCTTCAGAAGCGAAGGTGCTCCGCCACGCCACTTCGGGCGACGTTTCCGGGGATTTCGAACGAGTGGTGGGGTATGCTTCGGTGGCCGTAAGTATTAAGACTCAAAGGAGTTGAGCATGAGCCTGAAAGACCTCATCACAAGTCTCTCCGAAGCGCCCGGTTGCTCCGGGTTCGAAGGGGGCGTGGGCCGGATTATCAGGGAAGAACTCGGCGGACATGTGGACAACATCGTGACCGACCACATGAACAACATTTTCGCCACCAAGGGCGCCGGTAAGACTATTATGATCGCCGCCCACTCCGATGAAATTGGCCTGATGGTAAAGCATGTTGATGACAGGGGATACATTCGCTTCGCCAAACTCGGGGGCATTTCTGACCAGCTTCTGCTTGGTCAGAGGCTGACCATACATACCAGGAGAGGGGCGGTGCAGGGCGTCATTGGGTGCAAGCCCGTCCACCTGATGAAAGAGGACGAGCGGAAAAAACTGGTTCCCTACGACCAGATGTTCATTGACATCGGCGCCGGGAAGCGGGAGGATGTTGCCGTGGCAGGCATAGAGATTGGGGATTCCATAACCGTTAATCGAAATGTGACCGAGTTGGCCGGCGGAATGCTCTGCGGCAAGGCTTTCGATGACAGGGCTGGCTGCGCCATGCTCATCGAGGTAATGAAGAGCGCCAGGCCGAAGAACAAGCTGGTCGGCGTCTTTACCATCCAGGAGGAGGTCGGGCTCCGGGGCGCGACGGTATCGGCCTTTGCCGTCAATCCCGACCTGGGGATTGCTATCGACACCTCTTGCGCCGCCGACCATCCCGAAGTGCAGGAACATGAAGGTCCCATCAAGCTCAAAGGGGGTCCGGCTATCCTGGTAGCCGATGGCAGGAGAGATTCCCTGGGCGGCGGAATGCTGCCTAACCTCAAGGTGAGGGACTGGCTAATCGGGCTGGCGCGGGATATGAAGATTCCCTACCAGTTGGAGGTTTTCGAAGGCGGCACCACCGACGGCACGGCCATTCAGTTGAGCCGGGCCGGTGTGCCGAGCGGGGTGGTAAGCCTCCCGTCCAGATACGCCCACAGTTTCAGCGAAGTAATCGCCCTGGAAGACGCCGAGAACACGGTGAGGCTGCTGGTAGCGGCGGTCGAGAGCGACTTCCCTTTGTAGAGCCGGGGGCTTATTCCATCGCTTCGAGACGCTGTGAGATCAATTTGACGAATGTTTCAAAATCGGGGTAGTTCTTGCGGAAGGTTCTGATGAAGAGCTTCTTATCCAGCGTTTCGTATCGGTGGACAATGCGGTTTCGAAGCCCGACCGAGGGCGCCAGGCGCTGCGCAAACTGCCTCGGAAGAATTCCGTTTTCTCCCAGGATGTAGAAAGTGCCCTGGTAATCGTCGGAGGCTTTTAATCCCAATTCCCTGATGAAGTGCTGGTTGACGTCAAGGATCGTGTCTACGACCAGTTGCAGCAATCGCTCGGCAATGTGGATCCTTCCGGAATTCCCAACGATCTCCTCATCGGAAAATTTGAGAAACTCCCGTATCTCGTCCAGATACCCAGTTATTTCCTGTAGCTTCTTGGCAACGAATGCTTTTTGGAGGGTCATTTCGTCTTGCCCCTCCGGATCCTCGCCTTGAGTCTCTCGTACTGAAGTTCCCGCAGGGGTTTGGTTTCGACGTATTTCTTAAAGGAGTAGGCTCTCATGGTGGGGAAGATTAAGTCGTCCGCCTGGTAGATGACCTGGCACTTGCTGGTGATGGAGTAGAAAAGGAGTGGGGGGGCTTTTCTCAGATTGACCAAGTCAATATTATCGCTGCCAAACGCCGGAGCGAGGTCTGTGATCAGCTTTGCTTCCCGGTTCAAGTCCAGGTCCGTTTTCCCCAGGTAAGCTACATCGAAATCGCTGTCGGGGGATTCCTTGCCATCAGCTCTTGAGCCGAAAAGTAATAGAAGCTGCAGCCCGTAGGTTGCGACTAGCTTCTTGATCAGATGAGTTCGTCTGGTGGCATCCATAGCTAGACTGTATCATCCCCACGGCCGTTTGTCTATGGATTTGGCCGACTGCTCGACTGCTCGACCGCTTGACTGCTTCTACCCGCCGATGCGGGCCATCAGCTTGGCGTATTCGCTCTGGCCGGCCTGTATCTTTTTGATCTGGGCCGCCGTAAGGAACTTCTTCAGGTCTATCTGGTCGGACGGGTAGTGAGCGCGCTCGAAGTCCCATTTCTTGTCCATGGGAACCGTGGCATCGATGCCGAGGCCGCCTTCGAAGCCCCCGCCGCCCAGACCAGAGCTCCGTTCCAAGGGCTGCATCATCGTTCCGCGGCCTTCCCGTGCCCCATTCAGTATGCCGGTCAGGGGGTTGCAGCGGGTGTTGATGGCCCAGAGCACGTCGTCGGCATTGTAGATATCCACGTCGTCGTCAACCATGACCACCATCCTGATGCCGGGGTTGGACGCCATGGCGGCGGTCAGGATGTTCCTCTGATGCCCTTCGTCCCAGGCCGCTCTCTTCTTGACTTTGTAGACGATGCCGCCGTTGACGGAGAAGCCATGAAGGATATTGCAGTCAACGGCCAGCCCGGGCATCACCCTTTCGGCCACTTCCAACATGCAGGCTTCCTTCAGGAGCGTGATCAGGTACTCTCCCTCGAAGGAGTGTGCCAGCGGGGTGAAGAAGATGGGGCTGTCCTTTCGATGGGTGATAGCTGTAATCTTGAACTTCCGGAACCGGTAGGCCCTGCCCAGGTAGCCGGGCCATTCGGGGAAGTAGGGGGCTAGCCCGCCCTTGCCCAGCTTCTCGGCCTCTTCGGTTTCCCAGGCTGATTCGGTGTCGAGATAACCTTCGATCACCCATTCCGCCTGAGCGATGGCATAAGCATCCTGTGTCTTGGCTTTGACGATTTCTATCGGCGATCCCTGGATGCCCCCGGCGATGCCCAGTTCGTCGGCGCCCTGGGGGATGATGGAATGGATGTTGCCGCCGCCGGCGGCTATCATGACCGCTGGAGGAGTGCAGACGTTCACCGTCCAGGGGATCTTCTCTTTGCGGTGGTCGATGTATGAGATGACTCCCAGGTGCGTCGGAGGGCCGCCCATGATGGTGCCCCAGTTGCCGCCGCGGAAGTTGCAGCGGTTGAAGGAAATGTGGCTGCCGCCGCGGAAGTACTTGCCTGTTACCAGGATGTTGCCACCGCCGACGATCCGGCCGGCGTCACGGGTGGTATGCTTAAGCACCGGCATCTCCTTGAAGACGTCGATGTTCTTGGTAACGACTACCTCCTGGCACGGGGCGGATTGAACGATTTTCGGAGGTATAGGCTTGTTAATGGCGTCTATCAGGTGAAACTTGATATTCTTGAAGTCGGCGATGCCCAGCATCTTAGCCGCCCGTTCCCGGGTGGCGAAGAGGTTGGCCAGGTCGCGGATGCCCGGGTAGCCCTTTATGTTCTCGAACATGATGGCCGGGCCGTCTTCCAGGGCCTTCTCGATGCCGGCCATTTCCAGGTTGGGGTCTACTTCCTTGGTGATGGTGAGGAGTTCATCTTCACCTTTCAGGAATTCCAGTGTGCTGCGGATATTGGTTATGTCTCGTTTGGCCATTCGGTTCTCCTTGCTTAGTCCGATCCCATTGGGGTCGATGGATAATGTCTACCGGGTCTTCTTCACACTGATGATTACTTTGCGGCTGTCGCCTTCACCGCTGCTCTCGGTGCTGATTTCTGGAATCTTTGCCAGGGCGATGTGGACGATACGCCGCTCATCAGCCGGCATTGGTTCCATGGCGAGGGAGCGTTTGGTTGTTTTGACCTGTTCGGCCAATCCCGTGGCGAGGTCATGCAGCGCCTGATAGCGGCGCTGCTTGTACTTCTCGACGTCAACCAGGATAGGGTGGGGAAGCCGTGCCTTCTGCGACAGGATAAGATTGACTATATACTGGATGGTGCTCAAGGTTTGGCCTCGCCGCCCGATAAGTACTCCGAGGTCATCTCCCTTTATGTTCAGAGAGAGAGTCGTGGTTTCCTCGTCAGAGGCAGGGAAACACGGAATTATCTCGACGACCGCCGGCACTTTCATTGCGGCCAGGAGGTTTTCCAATATGGTCTTGGCTAGTGCCAGGGAGTCGGAGGCCTGGCTCTGGGGTGCTGTCTCAGAGGCCGCGGCTTGCGGAATGGCTGGTTGGCTGGGAGGCGCCGGTGTTTTCGGCTTGACCAGCACCCTGGCTTCTTCAGTGCCGAGACCCAGTATCCCGGATTTCCCCTTCTTTATGACCGTTATCTCGACCTGGTCTTCGGTCAACCCAAGCTGCTTCAGTGCTGCCTGGGTGGCTTCTTCCACCGTCTTTCCGCTTATCTCAAGGCTTTCCATGCTCGGCCCTTCTTTCTCGGGACTAATCAAAGTACGCGTGCCCGCCGCACGCGTTCCAGTTTCAATTCCAGAACCACTTCTTTTTCTTCTCTTGTGTTGGCGCCGGCAGCGCGGCCCTGACGGGCGAGGCCGGGGCGGGGGCGGGGGAAGGCTTGGGGGCGCCCCCCCCGGGGCCGCAG
>ORJL011302165.1_pt1 | contig 18766 bp, 15 predicted proteins | sample 1779941 | NCBI WGS metagenome assembly ORJL01 (sample SAMEA104232317, study PRJEB22302) | groundwater metagenome | biome: forest; feature: aquifer; material: groundwater | place: USA | collected 2011-08-07 | depth 5.8 m | reverse complement strand
CGGGCCACGGCGGTCGCGACCGCCGTGGCGGGGATGAGGACGGTACTGAAATGCGACGCAACGTCAGTGAGCGGTTACCTCCAAAGAAATTGCTGCAACCGGATTTTCATGGTACAATAGAGAGAAAAATGCTGCCTAAAAATAAACAACACTTCAGCGGGCTCTTCATTGTCACTCTCGTTCTGTTGGCTGCAGGTCTCTGGTCCGGTTTTCTCGTACCAACGGCACTTGCACAAGCCGGGGGCGCCGGGACCGCCGTGAGAGGTTCACTCCCCGATGATCTGGTCCAATGGATGAGCAAACTCGCGGCGATCAACACGTTCATGCATATTCTTCTCCTGATCCTTCTGGACTTCCTCGGATACTTCCTGAGAGCGGATTTCTTCGCGAATCCCGAAACCATGCGAGCACTCAACAACATCTGGGTGCTCGCGAGGGACATCATGAACATCATCTTCGCGCTCGCGCTCATCGGCGTCGCCTTCTACACGATCATCACCGGAAACAGCAAGTACATCAAGGAAAAGATCAGCCAGTTCGTCATCGCCGTGATCCTCGTGAACTTCTCGTGGTTCTTCCCGCGCGTGATCATTGACGTCGCGAATATTCTCACGGGAACGGTGTACGCCGTCCCGAATATGCTCCCGGGGTTCACTTGCCGAAGTCTCGATGGCAATCCGCCCGTTGTTGTAGACTGCAAAGTCATCACGGACAAAATGATATTTGGAACCGAAAGTGAACAGATAGCTTGGCAAGGATCGCATGCCTGTGGTGGCACGCCAGCTGCAATCGCTGCCAAGTGTCCTTGCCAAGTAGGCATCGGATGCATAAAGCTGGGCATTTACGAAGACGAAAAAGACAAAATGGAGCCGGCGTACGCGATGCTCAACGGTCTCGCCGTGAGCTTCGCAAACCTCACGAATCTCCCGAAAGTACCTGCAGCTGCAGCTATTCTCAATGCACCGATCACGACAGGACAGGCAGCGATTACGACGTTCCAGATCCTCATGAGCGTTGTCTTTTCATTCGTCGTACAGATCATGATCGTCCTGCCACTCCTCGGGATGGCTGTGGGATTCTTCGCACGAATTATCATCGTCTGGGTCACCACCGCCTTCATGCCATTCTCGTTTCTCGGCTATCTCTTCACCGGGAAACTCGGAACCAATTTCCTCGGTTTGGAGGATTACATCTGGAAACCGTTCCTCGTCGCAGCATTCCTCCCTGTCTCCGTGGGCATTCCCATCGTCGTCGGCTTCATACTGCTCTCCGCCAGCGCGAGCATCTCCCCTCCCCCTATCGCCCTGTCATCGCAATGGGCGGCTCCAATCATGGCCGGCATGCAGTCGCTGTGGCAGATGTTCTGGATGCTCGCGGCAATCATGATCATCTGGATAGGATCTTTCACCGCGCTCAGCAAGAACAAACTCACCGCAGGCATTACCAACAGTATCAAGGGCTTCGGCGATTGGGTCGCAAAAGGAGCGGCGCAATTGCCGCTCATCACGCCGATCCCGCTTCAGGGAGGCGCGAAATCAGCAGGTCAACTATTACGTGAAGGTGGCGCCCATTTGGGTGCTATCGGCGATGTGGGATTCGGACGCGCCAGCACTCGGGAAGAAGCATTCAGAAGGCGCATGGGAGGTAATGCGGCCGAAGCCGCTTCTCTCGCAAACACCCTCAGCAATGATGAAACCAAGACAAGAAAAATCAGAGATGCTATTACGAACCTGAGAACTGCGACAGGAAACGACCGGAAAACACACATCGAAGAAATTCACAGGCAATTGGGGTGGGCGGCGGGTTCGCGATCAGGCGCCGACACGCTCGACATGGTGCGCGAAATTGCAAACAACAACCGTGCGCCCGCCGTCCTCAGCGGCATGCGAGACCAGATCAAAAATGAATTGGACAAGGAACGCGGTACCGGCCCCGCTACCCCAAGACCAACATCACCATAAGGACAACAAAATCAGCGTAACCATCCTCTATGGCCTACATCAAATCCGAACTGGCGAAAGGGTCACCCGAGGAACTCTCGGGATGGGAACAGCGCATCGCGGCGATCGAGAAATTCGTCCCGCCGGACCACCCGCGCTATCGCGAGTACGAGGAGATGGCCGCGAAGGCGAAATCAGTGCTCAATCAGGCACTCACCGCCTCGCAGATTCCGCAGGGATGGAACATCATCCAGAGCGCGATGGAGAAGCTCACCGATTACTACGAACGGATGACACAGGTACGCGGCGAGGTGGTATTTGACCGCGTCCAGAAAGCGATGGCAGGCCCCATGAAGCTCCCGCCCGCCTCCGCAGTAAGCGCGCTCGAGAAACAGATTGAATCGCTGCGCGATATTTCGGCGCTCGCCCCAATCGCAAACGACCTCCAGACAATCCTCGGCGCTCTCAGCGTGAATCCGAAGGACGTGCTGGAGGGCGCGAAAACCTCAGGCGTACAGTTTTACCAGCCCTACAAAGGCAGGCTCACCTTCGACGCCGGGAAGGTGGAGTGGGCGAAACGGAAGATCGGGGAAACAGGCGAGAAGATGCGCGGCATCCACCCGGCTCTCCCCGGCATCCTCTCCTCACTCGAAGCGGGAATCCTACAGATAGAAGCGAGTGATCCGGCGCACGCCGGTGCGTACCAGGGATGGCTCAAGCGTATGGGGGCATCAGCAGGACCGCCGGGGGCACCACCGGCCGCCCCCCACGGCTTGCGGGTTTTCGGAGGGCTCATCGGAGGGCTCTTCGCGGGCGTCGGGCTCCTCACCGCCATCATCGGGAAGCGGCCACTGAGCTGGCCGATCGCCCTCTGGGGCGGCGTAGCGTTGTCCTGCGCGAATCCCGATCTCCTCAAGGGAAGCGGAGACAGGGCACTCCAGCTCGCCAGCGTCGTCAATACGCAGAAAACACACGAGTACATCACACGGGGATTCAAGGGAAAACGAGGAGAACAGGCCCTTGACGAACTGTGGGAGATCGCCCGCACGCGAGGCGCAGATCTCCGGACAGCAAAGGAGGCGAAGGATCTCTCTCCGGCACAGCTCGGTGCGCTGACGGAGAATCCGGAGCGAAGCGCGCTTTACGAAATCCTCAGCAAGTTCCCCGGGAAAGAACGCGGATCGGTGCTCCAGGAATTCGCAAAGAATAACAGGAACGAGCAGGAACTCCTCCGCGAGCTCGTGAGAACGCGCGACGAGGTGAAGCCCCTCGACATGACTCAGGGCGGGCCGGTCATGTCCTAGTGCTGCTTCCACAAAGTTTGTGCATATCAAAATTCACAACCAGCTTTGAGCTATGAACTTTGAGCGATGAGTTTGCCGCTTCTCAAAGCTCACAGCTCATCGCTCATCGCTCAAAGTTCATAGCACTTCGGTCAACGATTTACATGAACGAACTTCGTGGAAGCAACACTAGCCTATGCCGCCTTCGTGAACTCCTTCGTGTACCCCTCGAGCACGTCCCCCATCTCAAGCAATGTGCTCGCCGTGATGCGCATGCCGCACTCCATCCCCTCCTTCGCTTCTTTGATGTCCTTCTCGACATGCTTGAGGGAAGTGATGCGCCCGCTCCCCGCTTCCTTGCCGCCGCGCATGAGGCGGAACGGCGTGCGCTTGAGGAAACCGTCCAGCACCCTGCCGCCGACGATCTGCTCGCTCCCCTTCGTGAAGAAGACGCCGCGGATCTCCAGATGCCCCGTGACCTTCTCCTCTTCCACCGGTACCACGAGACCCTTGAGGAGGAGCTCGATGTCCTCGAGGAGCTTGTAGATGATGTCGTAGAGCTTGATCTTCACGCCTTCGCGATCGGCGGTCTTGGTGACCGCGACCGGAGCATCCGTGTTGAACCCGACCACGATCGCGCCGCCCGCGGAAGCCATCATCACGTCGCTCTCCGTGATGTCCCCGATGGCGGCATGGATGACTTTCGGTTTCACCTGCTCGGTGACGAGCTTCTTCAATGCTTCCTGGATGGATTCCAGCGATCCATGCGCGTCGGCCTTGAGAATGATCTTGAGCTCCTTGAGCTTCCCCTCCGAGAGGCGGCTCACCAGATCCGCGAAGCTCAGCTTCACCGCCGCCCCGCGCGACGCCTGATACGCGGCGAGGTAGTCCCGAAGCGCGCGTTCCGTCATGAAAACCTGGAGAATATCTCCTACCTGCGGGAGAACATCGAGACCGGAGATCACCGCGGGACCGGACGGCCCGACATCGTGAATCCTCGCGCCGGAAGCATCGAGGAGCGCCTTCACCTTCCCGGAGGCGCCTCCGCATCCGATGATATCGCCTCCGTGGAGCGTCCCCGTATTGACGATGACCGAGGCGAGCGGCCCCTTGGACTTATCGAGGTGACTCTCGATGACGGTGGCGATCGCCGGACGGTCGGGGTTCGCCTTGAGTTCCTCGAGTTCGGCGACGAGCAGGATGTGTTCGAGGAGTTCGGAGATCCCCTGTTTCGTAAGCGCGGAGCACGGGATCATCGGGACCTTGCCGCCCCAGTCCTCCGGCTGCAGGCTCTGTGCCGCAAGCTCGCCCTTCACGCGGTCGACGTCCGCATTCGGCCGGTCGATCTTGTTGAGAGCCACGATGATGGGCACGCCTGCATCTTTCACGTGGTCGATCGCCTCGATGGTGGTGGGCTTCACGCCCTCCTCCGCCGACACGACCAGCACCGCGATATCCGTGAGCTGCGCCCCGCGCGCGCGCATGGCCGTGAACGCCTCGTGGCCCGGCGTATCGATGAACGTGATCTGCTTCCCCTGGTGTGCAGCCTGATACGCGCCGATATGCTGCGTGATGCCGCCCGCCTCTCCCGCCACCACGTTCGTCTGGCGGATGGCATCGAGAATCGCCGTCTTCCCATGGTCAACATGTCCCATGACCGTAACGATGGGAGAGCGCGGCTTCATGCGCAGAGGGTCATCCTCCTTCGTGAGTTCCTGAAGATCATTCCGGAGGAGCGCCTCCACCGAGACAGCGCCTTCCTCCTTCTCCACATTCACGCCGAGTTCCAGCGCGACGATGGAAGCCGTCTCGAAATCAATCTGCTGGTTGATGGTGGCGAGCACCCCGTTCTTCATGAGCGCCGCAATGACTTTGGGTACCTGCACGCCGGTCTTCTCGGCGAACTCTTTCACGGAAATCTGGGACGGCAGCTCTACGAGACCCGTCTTCTTCTTGATCTGTTCCTGATGCTCGGCGCGCTCCTTCTGCTCGAGCTTCTGGAGGATCTTGCCTTCCGCCCGGCGCTGCTCGATCTCCTCCTTGCTCTTCGGAAGTTGCTTTTTCAGCGCCTGACGCTGACGGTCTACCGCTTCCTTCGGCACGTTCTCGAGCGTGAGTTTCCTGAGAACATTGAGCGTCTCGGGCTTCGCGCCCGCTTTCTCCCCAACCTCCGTCACTGCGCCTTCCGTTTCGGGGGGCTTCGCCTTCTCCTCTTCCCCTTCGTCCTGAGCCAGGAGCTTGCCACCCCGGATCGTCTCCACCATGTCCCAATCAACGGTGATATTCCGCTTCCGCGCGACGAAGCGGATGACCCCCATCGCCAGGTTATCCACGACCTCGCGGTCCGTCGGCCGGACCCCGAAATCAACGTCGGTGAGCTCCTTGCGGAGCTCCTGACCGGTTATGCCCAAGAGTTTGGCAACCTGAACGAGTCGCACGTGGTAGGGGAAAAGCCAAGTCGTAGACTAGCACAGAAGCCTGCCGTTACAAGGCACGTTCGGTCGTGACCGACGTACCAAGCGGCTATGCGCCGTTCCCGTTCGTCTTCAGGTGCTTCACGACATCCATTCCTTTCGCCGGACCTCCGGATGACGGTGCGATCGACTTCACGATATCTACAGCGGGAAACACCGCGGGTGACGGCGGGGGCGGAAGCCTCGTGGGGGCAGGCATGATGTCTTTGGCAAGGCGTGATGCGCCCTGCGGGATCGGCGGCGCGCTGTCCGCCTCGCGTCGCTGGCGGGCCATATCCTCCCTGATCTGCTGGACACATTCGATGACCTTGAGCTGGAAATTCCCGTACTGCTTCACGCGGAATCCCGAAGCGCGCGGATGACCGCCGCCGCCGAAGAGACGCCCGGCAACGACGTTCACGTCGATCGCGGTGGAAGACCGGAGACTGGCTTTGAGCCCTCCTTCCTCGACTTCCGTGAACAAAATATGCACATCCGCATCGGGAATGGTGGAGAGGAGCTCGTCGAGAATCCCATGGGTTTCCCTGGACTGCGCGCCCATCTCGCGAAGATCCTCTTTGCTGACAGACGACCAGACGATTCGCGCATCGGGATCGACCTGAATACGGTTCAGCGCGCGCCCCCAGATCTTCAGAGTCGAGAGGGGCTTGGTTTTGTAAATGTGCTGGATGATTTCCTGCTGCCTGGCACCGAGGTCGAGGAGATTCGCCGCGATCTCCAGGGAACGGGGCGTGGTGTTGGGAGTCTGGAAGCTCCGCGTATCGGTGATGAGGCCAGTGAGGAGGAGGGTCGCGATGTCCGGCGTGAGGAGATCCTTCCACTTCGGCTGCGCCATAAACCACGCGTAGAGGACTTCCGTGGCGCTGGCGGCGGTGGGGTCAATGAGGTGCAGCTGCCCGAACCGCGTGTTGCTGATGTGGTGGTCAATATTGAGGATGGGCACCCCGGAGAAGAGGTCGATGTTGTCGGTGTAGACGGACCCGAGGAGCGAGAGCTCCGCGCTGTCGAGGACGACGAGGATATCGTAGTTCATCCCGGCCTCGAGGATGGTCACGTTCTTCTGGGAGAGCCTCCCCTTCTTCGGAACCACGATGATATTCACCTTGTGGTCCTCCACCGTGTAGCGGAGCTTGTCCACCTCCACGCCGTTACTGCAGTCGAGTGTGATGACGAATTCCTGCTCGGCACCAAGATTCGTGGCGAGGTGCTCGTAATTCGGGAGGAATCCGAGCGCCTCCGGGAGGGTATCGGGGCACACGACCGTGCAATCCTTTCCCAGTGCGCGGAAGACCGAATAGCAGGCCAGAGCACTGCTGAGACCATCCGGATCGATGTTCGCATGCGGGACGATCAGGATGCGTTCGGCATCCTCGACTGCTTTCGTCGCTGCCTGGAGATCGCTGGAGCTTAAAGGCATGGGAGGTTTCTCACCATTATCTCATAATATGATTAGAAAATCAATACTGATTACTGTCAACTAGCGAGGGAAAAGGGCGAATTATAAGCACAGAACCCTTCTGAACACCAGTGTTTTCCCTTATCAATGGCAGGTTCTTTCGAGGGAAGGTAAGCTTCTTTCATCGGGGTGTAGCTTAGTTGGTAAAGCGCCAGGCTGGGGGTCTGGAGACCCAGGGTTCGAGTCCCTGCACCCCGACCAAGCTGAATTCGAGCTGAGCACGAGCCCAAAGGGCGATGTGCGAAGCCGAAGATGCTTGGTCCCGCACCGGAGCAAAGCGACTGGTGCGGGGCCATCTTCATTCAAGTTACGCTGCCCAAGGACAACCAAGCTGAATGAGATTACGAAAAAGCCGCGGCTGAGGTCAGCCGCGGACAATTGTGGGCTTCGCCCACGATGCGATCACCGGAATGCCCGGTAATCACTCCACAGGACTCCGACCCCGTGAATCAGGAATCCAAAGAAAATGAGGATTCCCAGAATCACGAGAACTCGGAGCCATTTTTTCGGAGCGACTACGAAGGCATATCCGAGCACCACAAGCGCACAGAAACATACGAAAGTGGTAAGCCAATCCAGGAGAAGCAACATGGTTTTCTCCAGTGAAAGAACAGGGTGAGATCGCTAATAGAACTATATACTGATTATCAAGATTTACAAGAGGCCACAAGAGAACACAAAAAATACACTGCCCTCTGCAAACCTCCGAGGTTTCGGGTGAAAGGCCGCACCAGAAACAAAAACTACTGCTTGTACGGCGAAACGAACGTTGCTTTGTTTCCGAGTTCCTCCTCGATCCGAAGTAATTGGTTGTACTTGCAGATACGCTCGCTTCGGCTTAAGGAACCTGTCTTGATCTGTCCGGTAGAAAGACCCACCGCGAGATCCGCGATGAAGGAATCTTCCGTCTCGCCGCTGCGGTGACTCACCACGGCATTCCATCCGGCCTTCTGCGTCATCTGAATGGCGTCCACCGTCTCCGTGAGTGTACCGATCTGATTCACTTTGATGAGAACCGCATTCGCAGCCTTCTTCTCTATCCCCTGCCGGATGCGCTTGGTATTCGTGACGAAGATATCATCACCGACCAACTGAACGGTCGCACCGAATTTCCGTGCCATGAGCGCGAATCCCTCCCAGTCGTCCTCGCTGTGGCTGTCTTCGATACTGACGATCGGAAATTTCTGTATCAGCTCTCCGTAGTAATCGGCCAACTGTTCCGCTGTGAATTGCCTGCCGTCAACACGGTAAATGCCGTCTGAAAAAAACTCCGACGCGGCACAGTCCAAGGCAATCTTCACTTTGTTTTCGTAACCCGCGGCGGAAATGGCTTGTACAAGCAATGATAACGCTTCATCGGAATTCGTCACGTGCGGCGCGAACCCGCCTTCGTCACCGACGGCGATCACGTGGCCCAGATCCTTCAGAATTTTCTTGAGCGCTTGAAAAACCTCCGCTCCGGCCCTGAGAGCCTCTGAGAAAGAATCGAACTCCACCGGAACGATCATGCATTCCTGAAAACTCAGACCCGAGTCAGCATGGGCGCCGCCGTTAATCACGTTCATCATCGGTACCGGCAGGAGGGTGGGGTTAGGGTTGGGGTTGGGGAGAAACTGACTGGCGAGCGATTTCCAGAGTGACTGTTTCTCGCTCGCTGCACGCGCCCGCGCTACAGCGAGGGACACGCTGAGGATGGCATTGGCGCCGAGCTTCGATTTGTTTTCGGTTCCATCGAGTCCAATCATGGCCTTGTCGATCTTCCCTTGATCACCGGCTTCCATCCCCTTCAGGGCTTTCGAAATCGGACCGTTCACGTTGGCCACGGCCTTCGAAACGGATTTGCCCAGATAGACTTTTTTATCCCCGTCTCTAAGTTCCAGGGCCTCATGCGAGCCGGTGGAAGCGCCGGAAGGAACTGCGGCGCGCCCGAAAGAACCGTCGCTCAGAATGCACTCGGCTTCCAGAGTGGGCATTCCGCGGGAATCGAGGATTTGTCTTGCGTGGAGAGAGGTGATGGTGGGCATGGCGGTTGCATTGTACCAAATGGAGTAGCGAGTAGTTAGTAGCTGGTAGCTAGGAAAACGAAAATCCCTAGCTACTAACTACCAGCTACCAGCTACTTGCGGACAACGATCACGACCTTGGCTCCATTCTCTACATCACCATCGTTCCAGTCGTGCATCGCTTCCATGAGCCGTTCCCATCTATACACGAACTGCTCGCCGCGTTTCGTGCCCGGATCGTTGGTGATCACGTAACCATCGGCCGTGTAGCCGCGGAGCACGAGCATGTGGTACCGCGGTCCCGGACGCCGGAAGTAGGGATTCCCGAGTTCCCGCCCGGCGGCAGGGACGATGATCAGGGCTCCTTCGGAAAGCGCGCGCTTGAGCATATCTACAGTCGGATCCCGGAGAATCTCCGTAGAAAGTCCCGGCTCCTCGGAACGGAGCAACACCGCCACCTGCTCGGCCGTATCGTCGACGGGAAATCCGAGGGCGGCATTCACCTTCACCAACGCCTGGATATCCCGCTCGGCATCCTCCGGCGAAGCGATGCGCTCGCCACGGAAGTACTTGAGGACCATGAGGACGCTCGCTTCCTCGCAAGCCTCTTCGTGGAGCTGATCCCAGAGAGCGAAGGGCGCCTGCGGCGTGAAGGGAACATCCCAGTTGATGCCGGAGGAGGGAAAAGAGGAACCGGACCCCTGTTGAACGGGTGGCAGCACGACATGCGCACGCTCTTGTCGTTCCAGATACCGGTCAAACCGATCACGAATCCCTGTCGCACTCCAAAGCGTCACAAGCGCTACTGCCACAATAATCGTTGGTATTCCGATGAAGAAATATCGCCGATTCACTTTCGAATTATACCCGACCGTGCGCACGACGATGGATCACGGACGAGCAAACCGCGACGAGTGTAACGAAGAGCACAAGCACGCTCTCCGGTCCGGACTTCGCGAGACGTCTGGGTTTCTTCGTCGCCATGACTGACGGTGCGGACGAGGAGAACGACGAAATCTGCACCGGGGAAGCGTTGGCGGAAGACGCGTACAAAGAAGAGCTCGATGAGGACGATCTCCCCGGGCCGCCGATCCTCCATCCCCTGCTCTGCAGCACCTCCACGATGCCCCGCGCCCGCTGGTCGACAAGCGCGAAGAGCTCCTCCTGCCGCTCGAACAGGACCGTCTGGAGACGCGGGTTCCAGTCGCGGATTTCGGCGGCTACGGCCCCGGTGATGAACGCGGCCAGCAGCAGCGAGAGGAGCGTGACACGCACGGTGCTGCGGCGGACGACATGCACCGCGAAGAGCATGAGGAAACAGATACCGAGCACGACGATCGGGAGCGACCAGAGGTAGAAGAACCCCAGCTGGAGGATGTACAGGAACTTCACGCGGGGCGAAGTGACCTCGAGAAACGCCCAGAGGAGCAGGATGCACGCGGGGAACCAGTGGAGGAGACGGAACTCATAGTCCGCGCGGTTCACGCGCAGCGTGGGCTGAAGAACAATCGGATAGACCACCGACACGGCAAGGAGGATCCCCCAGGCACTGAGTCCGGCCGGCAGATGCGGCAGCAGGGCGGCAAGGAACCCCACGAGACAAACCATGATGGCAAGCACCAGCATGTACGCCGTTTCCAGAGAGTGTTTCAGCGGCACAGGAAAAGAGATTTTCCGCTACTAGTGGATACTTGTCAATAGATCAACGAGGTGGAACCTACCTGCGATGGCGCCCTTTTCTGGTCGGGCTCAATGCCCGACCAGTGCCAGGCAGGAATGCCTGGCCTGAAAGCAATCATAATTTTGAATCAGGCCGGACATTCTTGTCCGGCACTGCCCCGAAGGGGCAGGACAAAATTGGATCAACGAGGCCTCGCTCACCGCTTCCCCGGCAGATACTTCTCTCTCTCATCAATGACCTGCACGCGCTTGAGCAATGTATAATGCCGTCTGCGGAACTGCAGAAGCTGGAACAGAAGATAGAGAACCAGTACGAGCGCCCAGAGGAACCAGAGGAGACGCATCGCGAGGAACTGAATCATCTCGACACGGCTCACGATGAGCACGATACCGCTCACGCCGAACCAGAATGTCGCCATAGACCAGCTGGAGGTCAACGTGCGTGTAATGGAGCTCTGGAGTCGTGTCCGCCAGGTGCGGATGACGAATGAGAGGAGAATGAGCGCTCCGCAGAGGAGGAGCGCGACGGTGATCTTCGTGTCGTTATAGTGCCATCCTCCGGGATTCGGCCAGACCCAATAGGTGAGAAAAGTACGCATGAAAACGCGCGAAGGATAGAAGAAGGAGGAAGAGGAGTAAAGCACAAGAGGTGCTTGCCGTACCAAGGATGCAAGAGGACTTAGGACTTGGGGATTGGGACTTGGGGAAGGTACACAACACTTTCTTTTTTCAAAAATTCCCTCATCCCTAAGTCCTAAGTCCCAGGTCCTAAGTCCCAATCCCTCATTTCTTCCCCTTCTCCTGAGGGAGTGCGGGTGGCTGCTTCTGCGGCAACGCATGGAGACGCGCGAGTACCTGCTCGATGTCTTCCTGCATCTTGCGCTGCGCATTCGTGAGTCCCGGACGGACGAGCAAATAGAGAAGAAAACCGATTCCCGGGAGTACGGACACGAGGAGAATGCAGGCAATCTGGTAGAGGAGCGAATGTGTCCTGAGCAGAATATCCCGCGTGGTGAAGAGCACGAGGAACACGACGAAGAGCGCGGCGGCCAGCATGCTGAGTTGCACGAAGAGAACGGAAGGATTGGAGGAGAAAAACGCCGAGGCGTTCTCCACGAGGGACGAGAGGGAATCCACGAAGACGGGTGAGGAAGGATGTAGAAACGTCAGAGGTAGGGATACTTCCGGCGGTGAACGACAACGTATACCACGGCCGCGAGAAGGGCAAGAATCGCGAGAACCTGGCTGAACCGAAGCTGGTATTGGGCAAGCTGAATCCACGGACGCGCAACGACATAGGCAACCGTGAGCGCCCCGACCACCGCGCCGTAAATCATGTTCACGCGCTGACTCAGCACCTGCCCGAGGAGAGCGAGAACACCAAGACTCAGGATGAGAGATCCCAGGAAGACGAAATCCGTGAGCAGGGCGAACACCGGAATCCCGAAATCCCCCCGGAGGTATTCAAAGAGGAAGACCACCACCGACGAGGCGGCGATGCCGATGAGAGTTTCCGCGCCTGCGCGGCGTGAATGCTTCCGGATGAGGAGGAGCGCGAACGTGAGCAGGAAGTAGAACACGGCATAGTAGAGCTGCACCGGATGAATAGGGACAGCATAACGGACGTTGAAGGTGTCCACGGTGATCGCCCAAAGGACGTTCGTCGGCTTTCCGTAAGCCTGCGACGAGAGGAACATTCCCACCCAATCGAACGCGAGACCGAAGGTCGTGGCAGGCAGCAGCACATCGAGCCACTGGAGGAACGTCGCACGCTGCATCCGCGTCACAAAGAACAGCACGATGGCGATGCCGATCGCGCCACCGAGGAAGCTGAACTCCCCGTCCCACACGATGAAGATCCGGAACCACTCTTTGGCGTATTCCTGGTACTGGCCGACGATCGCCATGAGACGGCCCATGAGGAAGAAGGCCAGGAGATGCCACTTCGCATAATCCCTGATGCTCTGGATGCTGAGACTCGCAGACGCCGCAAGCCGGAGAAAGAACTCGGTAGAGAACGCGATCCCCATCAGCAGGAAGAGGAGACGCATCCAGATGATCATCGGGCCGATTTCGAACGATTCGAACATCGGATGAGAGGATACCAGCTTGGTTTCCGAAATGGGAGGAGCGAAAAAAGGGACCGAAGTGGCCGAAGGGACAGAAGTAACCGAAGTACGGAAGGAAAACAAAGACACGTCGGTCACCTCGGCAACCTTGGTCCCTTCGGTCCCCTCATGATTTATCCGATCGATGCTTCCAGCTTCCGCCCCCGGATATCGGCAACCGTCTTCTCGACGAATTCCCGAAGCGGAACCGTAACCTGCTTCTTCGTCTTCACGTTCCTCACGGTCACGGTTTTTTCAGCGGCTTCCCGGTCCCCCACCACGACCAAGTACGGGATTTTCATGGTTTCGCCTTCGCGTATGCGTTTGCCCAGAGATTCGGCGCTCGACTGGAATGTACACCGGACTCCGCGATTCTTGAGCTCGATCATCACCGAACCGGCATACCCTTCATGCGAACCCGCAACCGGCAGAACCGCGACCTGCACCGGCGCAAGCCACAGCGGGAAGAGCCCGGCAAACTGCTCGATCAAAAAACCAATCAGCCGCTCGTGCGTGGAGAGCGGTGCGCGGTGGATGCAGATGGGAACCTTCTCGCTGCCGTCTCTGTCGATATACTTGAGCCCGAGCTTCCCCGGGACATCGAAATCCACCTGATTTGTCGCCAATGTGAACTCACGCCCGATCGCGCTCCAGACTTCCACATCGATCTTCGGACCGTAGAACGCGGCTTCATCGGGCACCTCGATGTACTCGATACGCGAATGCTTCATGGCGGACCGCACCATGTCCTCCGTCTTGATCCAGAGCTTCGGCTCGTTCACATACTTCTTCCCGAGCTCCTTCGGATCATGCAATGAAAACCGCATGACATATTTCTTGATCGCGAAGAGCTCGAAGTACGTAAGATACATCTTCAGCACCGCAAGGAATTCCTTCTCGAACTGGTCCTCCGTCACGTACATATGCGCATCGTTCATGTTCATCGAACGCACCCGCATGAGTCCGAAGAGCGCACCGGAATCCTCGTACCGGTAGCAGTGGCCGTACTCGGCGAGCCGCATGGGGAGGTCGCGGTAGCTCCGCATCTGTGAGGCGAAAATCTGGTGGTGGTGCGGACAGTTCATCGGTTTCAGGTAGTACTCCCCCTCCTCTTTCCCGAGCTTCATCGGCGGGAACATGCTCTGCTTGTAGTGCGCGAGGTGCCCGGTTTTCTCGTAGAGCTTCGCTTTCGCGATATGCGGGGTCCGCACCCGGAGGTATCCGCCCGCCTCCTCCATCTCCTTCGCGAGCTTCTCGATCTCGTCCGCGATGATCGTTCCCCGCGGCGTCCAGAGCGGAAGACCAGGGCCGACGTCGTCGGAGAAGATGAAGAGATCCAGCTCCTTCCCGAGCTTCCGGTGATCGCGCTTCTTCGCCTCCTCGAGCATCGTGAGATGTGCTTCGAGTTCCGCTTTGGTTTTGAATGCGGCAACGTAGACGCGCGTGAGCTGCTCGTTCTTCTCGTCACCGCGCCAGTACGCGCCTGCGAGGCTCATCACCTTGAATGCATCCGCAGGAATTTCCTTCAGATTCGAAACGTGTCCGCCACGGCAGAGATCCACGAACGTTTCCTGGCCGTTCGGTCCGATATTCGCATAATGCGTCACCTCTTTCACATGCTCCTCCTTCTCCAGATCTTCGATCAGTTTGACCTTAAAACGCTGCTTGAGCTTGCGCCAGAACTTCTTCGCGTCTTTGACGGAAAGCGTCTCGTGCCGGAAAGACTGGCCCTGATGGATGATCTTGCGCATTGCTTTCTCAATTTTCGGCAAATCCGCTTCGGTGATCGGTTCCGGAAACAGAAAATCGTAGTAGCATCCTGTGTCGATGGGCGGGCCGATCGTGATGAGCGTCCCGGGCCACAGATTCTGCACGGCTTGAGCAAGCACGTGCGCGAGGGAATGCCGGAGCCGGTAGAGATCATCAACGACGAGTTCGCTGTCTGCCATACGGTCATGGTAGCGAAGGGGCGGGACCAATAAAAGGCGACCGAAGGAACCGAGGTGGCCGAGGTTTCCGAGGTGATGCTTTTGTACTTCGGTCACGTCGGTCCCTTCGGTTCCCTTGGTCCCGTCCCTTTCACACCGCCAACCCTACTTCCCTCTCGATCGTCCGCACTTCCCGCAGGAGCTGCGCATCCTCCTGGATCTTGTTTTCGATCTTCCCCACCGCATGCATGACGGTCGTATGATCCCGGTTGGAGAAGGTTTCGCCCAGACGGACGAAGCTTATCCGGAGATACTTCTTGCCAATGTACATGGCAATATGCCGGGGAATCAGCACCTCCCGCACACGCGACTGCCCGAGCATGTCCTGCACGGAAACGGAGAAGTAGCGGCTCACGCCGTCGAGGACATCCTGGAAAGACACCGCATGCGCGGGCGGCTTTTTGAAACCGACGTCATCGTTCTGTGAAGAAGGTTCGTCCACCAATTTCCGCATGATATCCGCGATGGACTTCACCGTAGGAACGCAGTGCTCCAGCTCGTACTGCGCCACCGCCTGCATGAGGATGCCCTCGAGCTGCCGGACACTCTTCGTCGCGTGCTGCGCGATGTAACCGAGAACTTTCTCATCGAGGAGGAGACCATATTCCTTGGCTTTCTCCGCGAGGATCGCATGGCGCGTCTCGTAGTCCGGCATGCTGATGTCGGCGATCATGCCGCGCTCGAAACGCGAAACAAGCCGGTCCTGCAGGATGGAGAGTTCCCGGGGAGGACGATCGGAGCTGATGATGACCTGCTTATGGTCCTCAGTCAGTGCATTGAACGTATGGAAGAACTCTTCCTGCGTACGATCCTTGTTCGCGAGGAACTGCACGTCGTCAATGATGAGCACGTCGACTTCGCGGTACCTGCGGCGGAACTGCTCCATCCGCTGGTGCTGGATGGCCTCGATCACCTGGTTCGTGAACTCCTCCGTCGTCGTGTAGAGGACGACCGCCTGCGGGACACTCCGGAGAATCGCATTCCCGGTCGCCTGCAGGAGGTGTGTCTTCCCGAGACCCACGCCCCCGTAGAGGAACAGCGGGTTGTACTTGCCCCCCGGCTGCGCCGCGACCGCACAGGACGCGGCGTGCGCGAGGCGGTTGTTGGGACCAACGACGAAGTTCTCCAGCGTGTAGCGGGGATTTAAGATCTTGCTCACCAGTCCCTCCGCCAGCTTCACCTCCGATTTATTGGGGAGCTTGCGGCGCTTCTTCTCGGGAAAATGATCGAGGAGACGGAGCGTGCGCACGGGATCGTCCTTGAGCCCGATGTCCACCTGATAAACCACCTGCTCAATCTCAGGATCGATCTCCCGGATGGCGGCAAGCGTCATGGCGCGGTAGTGCTCGAGGTGCCAGTTTAAGTACATCGGGAGCGGCAGCCCCACCACCACAGTCTTCTCCTCGCGGCCCAGGATCGTGGTGTCCTTGAACCACGTGATGAACTGCCCGCGCTGAAGTTTGGGTTCGAGTTTCCCGAGCACCTTCAGCCACAGATCGAGGTCAACGGAGGGGGTCATGAAACAAAAACAGGCAAAAATTCAATGTAAAACCGCTGGAGAACATTTCATTGTTTCATTGTTACATTGCTACATTGTTGAGCATGCAAAAACCGTACGTTGCGCTTGCGAACAATGAAACAATGAAACAATGAAACAATGCACATAACTTTAGAAGAGATGGATCACATCATTGAACGTGATAATCAAAATCAAAATGATCAGCAGGAAGAATCCGACAGCATTGGTCATGAGCTCGAACCGCTGGTTGAGCGGTCGTCGCATGAGCACCTCCGCGAACACGAAGAGCAGGCGTCCCCCGTCCAATGCCGGAAGCGGGAGGACGTTGAGAATCGCGAGGCTCAGGCTCAGGAGCGCGACGAGACGGAGGTACGTCATGAACCCTTCCTGCACCGAGCTGTAGGTCAGGACCGCGATGCCCACGATCCCGGTGATGCCCTCCGGAACATGCCCCGTCGTGGCAAGCGACTGGATGAGATCGGTGATCCCGCGAACGGTCTGGACCGTCATGAACGTGCTCTCGCGGACTGCCATCGGCACCGCTTTCCTGAGGGGGCGCATCGGAGCGGAGAGTTTGGCGGCGAAGGGAGAGATCGCGATGCCGGCTTTGTCATTCTCCAGCGTCACCTTCACTGTTCTGAGCGTCTTCTCCTTCCCTTCCATGAGCGTGTAGGTGACGGTCTTCCTGCCGCGCTGCAGGGCGAGGACATCATCCGGACGCTGCACGGGACGACCGTCAACCGTTTGGATGGCGCTGTCCTTCACGATCCCTGCCTTCGCCGCCGGGCTGCCCGGGAGCACCTCCGTGATGTACACGCCCGTCTCCAGGAAAATCTCGCCTCTCGTCGCCGCGTTCTCGAGTTCTTCGATCGAGGTGTAGTAATTCGGGACCCACCGGCCGACCGAAAACCCGAGTGTCAGGAGGGAGAACGCGAGGAGGAAATTCATCACCACGCCTCCGAGGAGGATGCACGTGCGCACGAAGGGGGTGGCGCCGGCGAAGCTCCCCTTCTCGAAACGCTTGAGAGCGTTGACCTCGTTCTCACCCTTCAGGCGGACGAATCCGCCGAACGGAACCCAGTTCAGGGAGAAGAGCGTTTTGCTCCGCCGGAAGAGCACCTTCGCCCGCGGCGGGAGGCCGAACCCGAACTCCTCCACTTCCACGCCGAAGAGCTTCGCGAGACCGTAGTGCCCCATCTCATGGATGATGATGAGGAGAGTTAAGAGGAAGATGAACGCAACGACGGAAAGCACGACGGCCATAGGGCTGCACGTAGGTAGGGAGCGACGTTAGCAGACCTGTGCATAACTCAAAAGTTTTCCACACCCACTTCGCCTTGCAGGGAAACCGGAAGCAGTAGCTGATCATCAGCAGACAAGGTTGAGCACGAAAGCAATTGACCACCTTGAGCTCTGTCCGTAGTCTTTTCTCGCTCCAGGGCAATTAGCTCAGATGGTTAGAGCGCCACATTGACATTGTGGAGGTCACTGGTTCGAGTCCAGTATTGCCCACCAACCTCCTGACTACCTGCCGGCCATAGTCGCAGAGCACGAAGGCTGGCGGTCGGCGGGCCAATTCTCTGCGCTCCTCATGGCGAGCCATGGCTTTTGGAAGCCACAACTATCATTCGTAATGCGTCCACAGGCGCAGCACTTTCACCACTTTTTCCTTCCGCAGCACCTGATACACAAGGCGGTGTTGAATATTGATTCGACGCGAATAGGCTCCCTCTAGGTCGCCGAGGAGTTTTTCGAAAGGCGGTGGTGTGCACCAAGGATCAGCCGACAGCAATTCCAGCAATTTCTTCGCTTTTGGCGCCAATGACGTACCCTTCAGTTTTTTAGCGTCTTTCTGCGCTTGCTTGGTATAGACAATTCGATACGTCATAGATCGATCGTCGTGCTGCACTTCGACACCGGCTCACGCATGCCAGATCGAATGGACTTCCGCATGCCCGGCACCGACAGGAGATAGAGGGTTTCCTCAATCGAGCGCCAATCTTCTTCCGACACCAACACAGCGTTCCCTCGCTTCCCGGTAATGAGCACAGGATCCTGTCCTCCCTGGAGCCGCTCGATGAGCGTATACAATGTTGCGCGTGCTTTGGTGGCGGAGAGTGACGTCATATGCTAATGGTACGCTTTTCCGTACGTGATTGCAATAGCACCCCGACAGGGACTACACCAGTAGTGTGTGGGATTTTCGAGAGAGCAGGGCTGAGAGTACGTTCAGACGAGTCTGGTAGCAACGAATGTTGTAGCGAAACATGAATTCCGAGAGGTATGCACAGAGATTCTGACGTGGAAAGCCCCGG
>ORJL010784446.1_pt1 | contig 18766 bp, 20 predicted proteins | sample 1779941 | NCBI WGS metagenome assembly ORJL01 (sample SAMEA104232317, study PRJEB22302) | groundwater metagenome | biome: forest; feature: aquifer; material: groundwater | place: USA | collected 2011-08-07 | depth 5.8 m | reverse complement strand
GGTGGGGATGACGGCACGCGCCGATTGACGTGGACCGTAAGTGTTGAAGGGTCGCACGGTGACGACGGGCAAACCGTAAGAGCAAAAAAAACTTTCAACAATTTTGTCGGCGGCGATCTTGCTGGCGGAATACGGCGACTGCCCTTGTAGAGGATGAGTCTCTGGAATAGGGACTCGTTGAGCTGTGCCATATACTTCGCTAGTCGAGGTATGGATGACGCGCTCTACGTTAAGTTCGCGCGCGGCTAACAAGATATTCATCGTGCCGATGACGTTGGTCTCTACCACTTCGGCGGGGTGAAGGTAGGAGTAGGGGATGGCAATCAACGCGCCCAAGTGGAAGATGTGCGTGACATCGCGGCAGGCTTCTTTGACGGCGGACTGATCGCGTAAATCACCGGCGATCACTTCTACTTGATCTAGAACTTCGGGCGGCAAATCTTTCAGCAAGCCATTATCGGCGCGAGAGGTGTAGCGAATGAAGGCGCGGACTTGCGCGCCGCGACGCACCAATACTTCGGTGAGGTGGCTGCCGATGAAACCGCCTGCGCCGGTGACTAGGACTCGGCGACCGCTGAATGAAAGAGGTTGGCTCATGAGAGAAATTTAAACCGTTGAACGCTGATGACGCTGAGATTCGCTGAGGAACGCTGATTTTTTTCCACGAAGGTCACGAAGAAGCACTAATGAGAAACGAATCTAAACCGTTGAACGCTGAGGGCGCTGAGATTCGCTGAGGAACGCTGATTTTTTCCACGAAGGTCACGAAGAAGCACTAAAATCATTTAACCGCGGAGATCACGTCATTCCGAGCGATGGTGTTCCGCGAGGAATCTCTGGGGCAATCAAAGAGATTCCTCGTCGCCTCCCTCGTCCTTCACCTGTGTTCAGGATGCTAACTGCGCGCGAAAAACACCGCGCTCCGCTCGGGACGCTCCTCGGAATGACGGTTCATCTTTTGCGCTCCGCTCGGGACGCTTATGACGTTGGCATCAGACTTTAGAAGTCTTGGCGTCGTTAGAGGAAATTGATAGGAGAGGGACGTAGTTTGTGATGCTTTGTGGCTGAGGAGTTTGTTTTTCTTTGCCATTCGAGCTGGGGACTTGTTCCCACAAGGGACAGTTGATGGGCATTAAACACCAAACGGGCATTAGCACAACGCGCGCCGGAGTGGAAGCGCAAAGCGACAAGATCGATTCGCGCTCGGCAGCAGAGATGTTGTGAATGGCAAAGACGATGAGATTGACTTCATGCTCTTTAACTATTTTGGGAATCTGAAAACGCGAGCCTAACACTTTGACCCCGTGAATCTGCGCGTTGCGTTTCCATAGGTCGTCATCCACGATGCCGACAATATCTAAGGCTTGACTGCCTGAGCTATTTTTGAGCCGCCACAGCAAAAACTGACCGGTGTCGCCGCCGCCGACGATGATAACTCGCTCACGCCCGGCGTGGAGGGAACGGGTGAGTCGCTGCCAGCGATCTAACGCTCCCCTGATCAACCGTGTTCGGTAGCGGCTGGCGGTGAAACCGAAGAAGGCGAAGCATCCAACCAAGATCAACATCCCCAATGGGAAGAGAGGTAAGTCGAGCAGAAAATAATTTCCGACAACCAAGACGCCCATCGCCATGCCTGAGGACAGAGCAATATCCAACACCTCGGACAGGCTGGCGTATTGCCAGGCGGTGCGCTGAACGCCCATGAGCCAATTGACGAGGCTAAAGAGAAAGGCAAACCCCAGCGCGAGAAGGATTGAAATGCCCAAGCCCACATCGAGCGGACGGGCGGCGCGCCAGATGAGTCCGGCGAGGGTGATGGCGGCGAAAGCGGTGACGGCATCCAAGATGAACCAGGGGATGTGTTTGCGAATCAATCGCTGAACGGGACCCAACAAAATCTGTTCAATGTCCGGCGCGGCATCGCGGAAGAGCGGCACAAGGACGGCAAAGGTGCGGAGCAGGACATCTAGATCTAACAAGAAGGAGTGATGACGGACATACAACAGATCTAAGCGCAACTTGTTCGGCATGATCTGGTTGAGGTAGGACTCGGCAACGGTGGCGTAGTTCAGCATCTCTTCTTCGTTGCGATAGAGAATAGAAGCGGGACTGGTGATGCCGGGCTTGACCGAGAAAATTTGGCGTTCTTCGGAAGAGTAATGAGAGACGAACTGCGGGTCTTCGGGGCGCGGACCGACCAAACTCATCTCGCCCTTCAGTACATTGAACAACTGCGGAAATTCATTGAGCTTGGTCTTTCGCAGCACGCGCCCAATGGGCGTGATGCGAGGGTCATCCTGCGCCGTCACTTTGGGGTTCGCCCCGTTCAAACCGTCGTTCATGGTGCGGAACTTAAACATGCCAAAGGGTCGTCCGTCTTTACCAACACGAATACATTTATAGAAGACGGGACCGGGCGAATGGCGTCGAATGAGGATGCCGATAAGAAGGAAGAACGGCGAAAGAAGAATTAAACCGAGGAGTGAGGCGGTGAAGTCGAATAACCGTTTGACTATTTCTTGTGCTCTAATATGTTGTCTATGCATTGCGGTTTGAAAAAAATTGTATTTATGAGAAAACAGATCGGTTGACTGTTCACGGGAGGGACTTCCCACGATCAGATTCTTTGCATTTTGGGACGTCAGCAGGAAAACTTGATCGTAAGTAAGACGCCTCACCCTACCCCGAGCTCATATATTTTATGTTGCGCTCATGTCCTTCCATTACTAATGATGCTACATAATCGAGTGAAATGCTTATGTCTTTGAATGACCATAGATTGATTTTTTGCGTATCATCCAGAGTATAAAAGTACCCAACAGTATCTTCCACGAATGCGATATTTATTCGATCAAGAGGGAAAGACAGACCATCGCCAACCGCTTTGACGAATGCTTCTTTGCGAGTCCAGCCACGCATAAAGGCGCGTGAACGTTTTTCTACAGGCATCACACAGAACGAATCAATCTCCTCTGAAGAAAAAAAACGCTTGATCATATCTTCTATACTAGGTATCGGACGAAGCTTTTCAAGATCGATTCCAATTCTGAAATCACGAGCAATAGCGATCACAGCTAAATCCCCCGCATGCGAAATATTAAATTGTAGGTGATTCGTTTTTGCATCTTGAATCACTTCCGGCTTGCCATATTGACCATACGCCAATTGCACATCGCTCGGCGAGATATTTAAGTATTCTCCCAAGATTTTTCGCAAAGTCGTGCGAGTAACCACATATCGTTGTCGGCTTTGCTCAAGAGCAAAGCGTGAAACACGCTCACGCTCATCGTCCGATAGCATTGCCGCTAATGCATCTACTGAGTCAGGAAGCGGAACGAGGGAGATTTTCCAAATATGTATTTCATCTCGTGGCAGTATCACGTTACTCGCATTTGAAAATATCAAACAGAGCCTAACTTGATCAGTTCAAACTGTAATTTTGCAAAAGTCCAGATTCTCACTTTCAGATTGAGAATTGCTATATTGGGTGGAGCAAAAGGTCATGGGCATAGTGATGACCTGATCCCCAGGACCAATGCCCATCGCTGTCGGTACGCCGATGAATTGAGCAAACTCTTGCTCAAAGCGTTTCGTTTTGGGTCCGGTTGTGATCCAATCCGAACGCAAAGTGTCAAGAACTTCATCGAGTTCCTCTTGACCAATTAAGGGTGGAGAGAATGATAGAAAACTATTCCGCATAGTGACGCCTCGGCTGGCAAACCTTATGAATGATGCACCCTCTATACATGTGCATCTAGCTCCAGTCCATGTGCCGTGAGTTTCGTTGCGCTAATGTACTCATCCAACTTGTATTCAAGGATCATACGCTTGCCGCCATCTGGCGTTACAATTTCTTTAACCACACGTGACCTGAGGTGAAAATTAGCTCCAAGTAAAATGAGAGTATCTCGCCAAATACGAAAGGAGCGAGAACTCTAATGAGGAAGCACTATAAAGCAGAAGAGGTAGTGGCGATCTTGCATGAAGCCGAATCTAGCCCTGAATCGGTGACGGATTTTTGCCGACGCAAAGCGATTTCGGAGAAAACGTTTTATCGGTGTCAACCCTCACATCAACTGGCTCTTCCGCAACTTTCGTGATCGATGCCATCGGTGGGGGTGCTTTCGGCATTCGGATCAGACAAGAAATAGCTTTCTTGCCTTATTTTCTCGGCTTTTGGCCTCTGTTTGGCTTGTTAGCTGCGACCAATATAAAGGGGGATTCACGAAAGCTGCGGGAGAACCGTATAGCCCGAGGGGTGACAATCGGTGGCGTAAGCACTATGGGGGTCTACAAGTGGATGAAGCCAAACGCCTGAAGGCTTTAGAAGGTGAAAACGCGCGGCTGAAAAAATTGTTGGCGGAAGCCATGCTGGCGAATGAGGGGTTGAAAGAGATGTTGTCAAAAAAATAATAACGCCGGTCGAGCGGCATGAAAGCCTCGACTATTTGAGGCATAAAGGTCTCTCGCAACGAGCGGTGTGTCGCTGGACAGGTTGGTCACGAGCCATCGCCCGCTATGAGTTGCAGCAACCTGCACGCGATGAGGCGTTGTTGAAACAGATAAAAGAAGTGACGCGAGCCCATCCGCGTTTTGGTTATCGACGAGTGGCTGCAGTGGCATCGGCTTCTCATGAACGGGTCCGACGGTTATGGCGTCACTATGGTTTTCGGCTAGGATCGCAGCGAATTTCACGCCGAACACCACGCCCACCTCAGCCGCGCCTTCATCATGCGGAGTACCCGAACCAAGTGTGGACGTATGACTTGTTGCACGATACGTTAGCCACGGGACAGAAGTTTAAGACTTTGAGTATTCTGGATGAGTTCACACGGGAATGCTTGTTGATCAAAGTGGGACGGTCGATACGGTCTATCGAGGTGATTGCTGGGCTAACCTGTTTAATGCACACGCGAGGGAAACCAGAATTTATTCGTTCCGATAACGGCAGTGAGTTTACGGCGACGGGCGTGAGGCAATGGTTGAACGATAACAAAGTCGGACCCAGCTTCATTGAGCCGGGGCATCCGTGGCAAAACGGCTATGTGGAAAGTTTTCACGGCAAGTTTCGTGATGAGTGTTTGAATCGGGAATGGTTTCAATCGTATAGTGAGGCGGAAGTGATGGTCGAGCAATGGCGTCAGTATTACAATACCCAACGACCTCATAGCTCACTGGATTATCGGACACCGGCTCAATTCGCAAGCGAGCAGAAGAAAAGTTGATTGGGCACGACTGGCGACTTTCTCATTCCTACTGGAGCTAATTTTCAACGCAGGTCACACGCGCCCCCATTAAACGAGCAAACTTGAGGATTCGGCTATTGCTACTATCAATCTCGGAACGAACAAATTTTGCTCCTATTTTTTTCTATCAAGTACATACTCCATTATATATCTTTTAATCCCTTCCGGGGTTTCAAATTCTCTCACGATATTTGCACCCATTGTTTGAGCCACTCTTAACAATTTTTCATTATCAACATTGATTTCAGACCTTAAATATTTAACACCTAATAATTTCATACAATCCAACATTCCTCTGGACAATGCAACCGCCCCAATTGAGTTTTTTTCTCTTGGAAGCCATGCCCAATATTCACCTCTTGGTCCTGACGTTATAATAAATTCTCCTTTATTGCTTGTCGACTTATACCTAAGATACACGTTCCTTAACAAAGATGGATTTCTTATAATAGCAGGAATTGATGCAAGTAAAAGAGTATATTTCTTTTTTCGTAATTCCTCAATATGTTCCTCAGCTTTTATTGTGCCGGAATTGAATCCAATAATTTTACCATTTTCATTTTCCGCCACAATGATAATACTATTTCGTTCATTCAGAAAAATTTGGTAATACTTTTTTAAAAAAGTTTTACCTAACTTGAACATGAAACCTTCAGATTGTTCTGAACCACAAATTCCATGTACTTCCGCTAGTTGCTCAGCATCACAAAACTTCGCCAACCTTAATTGCATTTTGTCTCCAATATTTCTTGATTAAATTATGGAAGAATAAATTAATCAGTGGTTATTTATCGAGGTCTCTTAAAATATCTATTCTTCTTGACATTGCTTCTATTAAGTCCATACCTTCCCATTGGAGTGAAAGCTCCATTGTTTTTCCCAATGGAACAATTCTATCCACACCTTTTACGCCAGTATTTATCACTAAATTAAATAACTCATTGGGATTTATCCCAAAATATGAAATTGTTTGACATCCTTTTATTAGTATTGGAATTAAATCTGAAAGATTGTCTGTTTCATATTCAAAAAAATATCCGCCGGAACATTTATAATCCATGATATTAGATGATAAGCGATCAACTTTTACTACATTAACATAATTCCCAGCACTCAGCATTTTTTCATTATATATATTTTTATTAACAGCAGCCAGTCTGCAAAATGCCACAAGTTTATCAACAGCTTGAATTTCATTTAAGTCATAACTATCAACAACTAACTTATGAATATTTGACCAAAAGGAAACTTCAGCTTTTTTAATATTCTTACCCGTCCATACAATCAATCTTGGTGAGCTACAGGCGTTCTGATCCGAATAATACGTATCGATAAAAAAGTCTTTTGCTAATTCAATTTTATTGCTAACTTTTAAATATTCATCAGAATTAATAACACATATGGAGAACCTATCCGCAAAAGTTAGTTCAACTGATCTAGGGGGTAATTTTGCATTTCGGATTTCATCAATCGCACGATTGCCGCCCCAGATAATCCTAATATCACAACAATTAGATAATTCTTGTGTTATTGCATCATCATGTTCATATTTAATGATAGATATATAGGATCTAATCAATGGATGTATCTCCAAGACGTCATTATATATGTCACACAATATTTTTGTTTGTGGAAAATCTTTTTGTGATAACCGTACAATATTGGCATTTCCTGAAAGAAGTGAAACTGTCAGCGAATAAGCAAACTGCAATGGAATATTAGCTGGCGTCACATGAAAAGCAAGGCCCCTTCCCAAGCTATTCTCCTTATCCCTATTCTGTGCAACCAACCTTTCAAGTGAAGCTCTTCTAACCCAAAAAGCATACGCCATAATATCTGGATATTGTCTACTTGCCACATCATTTAATAATCTTTTTGACACCTCAGATAAAAATAAAATAATGTTATTATTAAACGGCTGTAATGCCGGTACTGACGGCATATAATCCATTATTTCCTTATCACCTATAATGAATTCAATTTTTTCATTACTTAACAGCATATGTGTCACCACACCCCCTAATCTCAGCACGTTTTACTCTTCCAGTAATTTGTATATACTTACCTTTCCTTCCACATGCGCAATCGTCTTCTCCCAAGATGATTCCCTCATCCTCAGTTAAAAGCGAATGGCCTGGATAGGAACCAGGCAAACACGATACCACCTGAATAATTCCTTTTTCACCAAGATCACTGATAGAAAAGTCCTTATGGCGCCTTGTTATCACATCAGAATAATTACTCGTATGGTAATAACCATATTTGCATTCAACATAGACGCTACCGTTTTGCTCTGCCATTCCATAATGATCCGAAAAGTGATGTAGGCTACAAACCTCTGCCAGTTTTGATTTAAATATTTCTCTTGTAACAGCTTGTGATTGGAGTTTCTTCCATCCGCCGCTTTGGAGCAAGGTAGCATTCGACAAATCAATTCTTCTATTATTATTTTCTAACGCTTTATATAAATGCTCCCAAACCATAAAAGTAAAGCCGAACACAATGATTTGCTTTTCTTTATGCTTTTCCAAGAATTTTTCGACAACATAATAATTGAGGCTCATATCTTCATTCAATGCATATTGAATATCACGACCAAGCACATTGATGCTCAATAATGCAGCACCCCTTGCTGAAAATAAATTTCGATCTTTAACAACAGCTTCTGTATCAATAAACAACATTGGTTTTCTATCTTTTCCAACAAAATCACTCAATAATCTTATCAGTACTTTTTGTTGAAGTAATGCAGTGTCTCTATCAAGATATATTTTGGAAACCTTTTGTCCAGTTGTTCCAGAAGAGGTCATAATTTTGAATATTCGTTCCCGTGGGATACTCATCAGATCCATTTCCTTGAATAATCTGACAGGAAGAAATGGCAGATCAAAATCTTTTACTTCAAACAAATCTACCTTTAAAGCATCTATGATGTTTTTATATTCTCTACAATTATTGTAATGAAATCTTAATAAATGGATTAAATACTTAGATAAGATCTCTCGTTTCTTCGTCTTATCAAGTGAATAAGGAGGTATTGCATGTAATTCTTCTAACATCTATAATCCTTGCCGAACTTCTTAATCCTGTATTTTTTCCACAATTTTCTTTGCTATTAGTTCAGCAGATAATCCACACTCTTGCAACATGAAAGCATGACTTCCAGCTGTATAAAATCTATCTTCTATGCCTATAAATAGTTGCTTTGGCATATTATTGAACCTGGATTTATATTCCGCAACAGCACCACCTAATCCACCAAATACATTATGCTCTTCTACTGTTACAACTAATGAATATGTCTTAAATACTTCATCTAACAGAGAGTAATCTAATGGCTTTATTGTGTGCATATTGATTACTGTCGGAATCATTTGATATTTTTCTTTCATCATTATTGCAGCTTTTTGAACTTCATTAGTAATGAATCCCATTGTAATTATCGCTACATCCTTTCCTTGCTGCAATACGACACCTTTACCAATTTTAAAATCGTAATCCTTGGAATAGACTATCGGACAATTCGTTGAACCAGATAATCTAATGTATGTGGGATCATTGTTTATGGCAGTGACAAGAACCATTTTAATAGCCTCAAGGCTATCTGCTGGTGACATTACTGTCATATTAGGTATCGCCCTTAACATGGCGACATCCTCTATCGCATTTAGTGCATTCCCTGATAAACCAGAAGTGAATCCTGCCGCAGATCCTATGGCTTTGATATTCATTTTTAAATTACCCAAATTATGCCTGACTTGCTCCATGCTTCTCATGGTAATAAATGGTGCATATGTTGTAGCAAAGACGCAATTGCCTTCGAGGCTCAATCCGGCAGCTATGCCAATCATATTTTGCTCAGCAATACCAACGTTAATGAATTGATTCGGATATGTTGTTGATAACTTCGCCATCCCGGAATACCTCCATAAATCAGCGGTTAGCACCTTTACGTCTTTTCTTGACTCAAGTATCTCTGGGAGAGCCACATTCCATATACTTGCATTCTGTCCTAACATTGACCAAAAACGTATATTTTTATAATTGATCTCTATCATCTCATGCTCCCTTTAACCCTGCCAATGCCATTTCATACATTTTTTTTGTCAACTCCGCATGATGGCATTTAGGATTCCCTTCTAATTCTGGTATTCCATGGGCCTTGACTGTCTTTGCTATAATTGCATATGGTTTATCATAGCCATCTGCCTGCATTGCATCTGTCAGTTCTCCTAAATCATGCCCATTTACTGTCTTGACTCGCCAACCAAAAGCAATCAATTTACTTTCCAAATCACCTATATCCATAATTTCGCGTATTTCCCCATCATATGAAAGCTGATTATAATCAATAATTGCCACAAGATTATTCAACTTAAAATTTGGAGCAGCCATAAATGCCTCCCAAACGGAACCTTCTTGACATTCTCCATCTCCTAATAGGATGTATACTTTGTGAGTTCTCCCTTTATCTTTTGCATCTAAGGCCATCCCTATTCCAACAGATAATCCCATACCCAGGCTGCCAGCTGAATATTCTAAGCCCATCTCCAAATTCATAGGATGTCCTGCCAAAATGCCAGCATCCTCAGAAAAGGAATTCAATATTTTTCTATCAAAAAATCCTACATAGGCCAAAATTGCGAAATGAGTGAGTATACAATGAGCTTTACTGGCCAAAAAGCGATCTCGATCTTTCCACGTAGGATTGTAAATATCATATCGTAATATCTTCCCATATAAAACTGTTAGTATTTCCAAACACGAAAAGCTTCCACCAATATGTGACCCTCTTTTCCCCGCACTAAAAGCCATATCTAAAGCCATTTTACGGATAGAAAGGCTCATATCTTTCAATTCGCTTTCATCTGCTATCTTCATTATCTACCTCCATCAGCACTTAGAATCTGCCCCGTTACAAATGAAGACATATCCGATGCTAAAAATAATGCTACTTGTGCTATTTCGTCTGGCCTTCCAAGTCGTTTCATGCTTGCAAGTTCTACAGTTTCCTCTATTTGTTTTGGTGTATGAATATCAATGCCCATCCTCGTCTCAATTAGCCCTGGTGCAATACCGTTTACCTTAATATTGTGGTGTGCCAGTTCTTTTGAAACTGATTTTGTAGCCCAGATTAATGCGGCCTTACTCGCACCGTATGCTAAAAACCCTTCTCTGGTCTCTATACCACCGATTGAGACTATGTTAATTATATTTCCAATACTCTGTCTAATCATTATCTTTGAAACTAATTGAATTATTAGCAGAGGAGCAAACAGATTCACATCAAACACTTTCCTTAGATCTCTCATCGGCGTCATAGCTAACAAACCACTGTATGGCATACCTGCATTATTCACTAAAACATCAATTTGATGCTTATCACTAATTATCTGCCTAATGCCGGATTTAATACTTTCTTCATCTGACAAATCAAAGTAAATTGGTTTTATCCAAACATGATTATTACCGGCTAGTGAAGCCAACTCTTTTTCCAATTCATCACTTTGGTTTCTCATACAAGCCCAAACATTCGCACCTTCACTTATAAAAGTTTCTAAAATTGACAGGCCTATTCCGCGATTACAACCAGTTATGATCACATTTTTTCCTGTCAATAGCATTTTACCCTCCCAAATTGAATTGGAGCAGTCTCTTTTTCGACCGTCATGAACTTGTCCTTAAAACTTTCATTATAGCCAAATACTATGTTTACCGAATATCACAAATACGTGAAAGCGTCCGAATCAAGTCGTAGCCATCCCAAATAACAGAAATATCCAAGGCAGCCCCTATCGGTACAATTCTATCAAGGCCAAGCAAGTGATTTTCCAATACAAAATCAACCAAGATATCTTTGTCTACGCCAAAATAGGTCAACGTTTGATATTTTGTAGTAACTACATGCGCAAGATTGTTAATATCATCTGTGTCGTATTCAAAAAAGTATCCGTATTTTCCCCTTAACGAATCCATATCCAGCGGCAGATCTCCCAACTTTATGCGGTAAATATAGTTACCATATCTTTCACATTGCATTACATTGTCTAAATCAATTGCATTGCGGCAAAGCTGGGTAAACTTATCTACCGCATGGACCGCTTGCATTTCATATTTTGCAGCCACTGCTTTGTACGCACTATCCCAGAATCTTTGTCTAGCTTTCGTTAAAACATCACCTTCCCCCAACCATACAATCAAGTGCGGAGATGAACAGGCATTTTGATCCATCAAATATGTGTCGTTATAGAAAGAGCTAGCCAGTGTGTTTAAAGTAACATTATCCGCCTGCAAAATACTATTTCCATCGATCACACAAAATGAATAACGATCTGCAAATGCAATCTCTATGCTTCTTTCTGGTATTGTCAACTTCCTAATATTATTTATTGCCTGATCCCCGCCCCAAATGATGCGGGCATTGCAATTGGCAGAAAAAGCGCTTGTTATCTCATCGCTCTGTTGATACTTTACAAAAGCTGTCATATCGGCAATTTTCTTGTATTTTTTATCAGTAAACAGTTGATTAATGACCCTACACACTATGCTCGTCTGTGGAAAGTCCTTGGTAGGCACCCTTACGATATTGGCGTTGCCCGCCAAGAGAGCAATTGCATAGGAAAAAGCAAAATTGATTGGCACGTTTGAAGGTGCGATATGAAACACCCTGCCCAAGCCCAAGCGAATATGTTTTTCAGCAAATTCCTGCTTTAACTTGGCAATGTTTGCTTTCCTGCACCAGAAGGCAAAGGATATTACATCCGGGTACAGCTTGGCCACTTCGTCGGACATCAGAGCTACCGATAAACTGTTCAGAAATTCACAGGCAAGTTCAGCGTAGGGTACAAGGGGGTGTACATGGATCATCCCGTCGCTTTTCCCGACCAGATATTGGACTTTATCATCAGGCGCCAATAGCATACGTATCACTGCACCCTCTCACTTCGGCGTTCTTGACGCGTCCGTGAATCTTAAAGTACTTCCCCTTTCGCCCGCAGGGGCAATCATCCTCCCCCAGAATCTCACCCACATCCTCTGACAGGATAGAATGCCCGGGATAGCTTAAAGGCAGCAACGAAAGAAGCTGCACAAGACCTTCCTGTCCAGCAGGAAGGAAAGAGAAATCTCGATGATCCCGGATCAGAACATCAGAAAAAATCGATGCATGCAAGTGTCCACGTTCACATTCCATGAATATGGAACCTGTTTGCTCTACCATACCGTAATAATTGTAAATTCTGGAAACGCCACATACATCAGAAATGGACTTTTTGAAAGTATCATTATCCACAGTCTGCTCAATCAACTTTTTCCAGCCGCCGCCATGGATCATGATCCCATTATCCAGCGCCAGCTTAATTCCGGCAGTTTTTAAGGCACTATAAAAATGCTCCCAGATCATAAAAGTAAAACCAAAAAGTAGAATCGATTCATCCTTGTGCTTCTCTATAAAAGCTTGTATCAGCGGGATGTCAACTTGCATTTGATCATCCAGCGCATACGCCACGTCATAGCCAAACATGGAAAACCCAAGGATACCCGCACCTCTGGCAGAAAAGAGAGTTCGATCTTTGATTACCGCCCTTGAGTCGATCACAAGCATTGGCATTCTTCTCTTACCTATGAAAGAGGAAACCAACTTGGTCAAGACTCTTGTTTGATTGCTCGACGTATCTTTATCCAGGAAAATCTTTGAAACACTTTGCCCCGTGGTACCCGAGGACGTCATTGTTTTAACAACCTGCGATTGGTCAACACTGAGCAAGTCAAATTCTTTAAACAGCCGCACCGGAATAAATGGAGTATCCTCTACACTTTTGACCTGACCTGGATCGAATCCCAACATGTCAAGAATGCGCTTATACTGAAAGCATCTTGCATAATGGTATTTTGTTAAATCAGAAAGTGCATGCACATATAATGCAACTTTTTCTTGATGTTCAAGTGAAAAAGGCTGAGTATCGATGATATCGGTTAGTGTAAACAAACAAACCTCGGCTTCAGATCAATGCATAACTTTCGTCGGTGCGTATGAGAATCATCATTTCAGAGCGGAATAAAGAACTTTTCCCACTTCGTTACGCGGGATGTTCTCAATATAGATCACATCAAAACCAAGCGGATTTATTCCCGTGCGCTCGGCGACAAGACTTTTGATTGTGGCGAGATGTTCTTTATCACTCGAATATATTCGCAAATGATCATCCTTTCCGGAACAAGCACAGTTATACCCTAACCCTTTGATGAGTTGCTCAACCTCATCGAGATTGACTCTGTTACCGAACAGTTTGAGAAACCTCTTTTTCCTCCCGACAATATAATAGAAACCATCGGCATCTCGCTTTGCCATATCTCCCGTTCGCAACACGCCGCCATTTTCATCGCCCTTGCTAAGGTCTGCGCAACTCACAGCATATCCCATGGTTACGTTATCCCCTTTATAGACAAGTTCTCCAACAGTATCACTATCAGGAATGACGTTTCCATTTTCATCTTCAAGCCAAAACTCCCCCCCGGGAATGGCTATACCCATACTGCCAGCCTTGGTTATTGCGTATTCGCTCGGCAGGTAAGACATGCGGGCAGTTGCTTCCGTCTGTCCATACATGACGATGAAGCTGATACCCTTCTGCCCACATCCCGTAGCAAATTCCAATGAAAGCTCGGGACTCAATTTTCCGCCTGCCTGGGTGAGAGTTTTCAGGCTGGGAAGCTCCATACCAAAAAAACGTAGCTTTTTCAGCATTTCATAGACATAGGGCACGCCGCTAAAGGTCGTTGCTTTATGCACCTTCAAATGGTCCCAAAAAGCCTTATCCATAAAAGTCTTGTTGGTTAAGATGATGGCACACCCCTTAATAAAATGGCTGTTGATTATCGACAAACCGAAGGTATAACTCATCGGCAACGTGGTGATGGGTCTATCCGTTTGCGTTATTCCCAAGTATTGGGCAATGGCATTGGCGTTACTATTGATGTTTTTGTAAGATTGCCGAACCAGCATAGGGCTCCCCGTGCTGCCCGATGTCGTCAGAAGTAGCGCAAGATCCTCGTGAAGCATATAGTCGATAGCAAAACCAGTTTTTAAGAGCACATAATTGCCATAATGATATACCTCAATGCCCCACTTCGCCGCTGCTGCTTTTTCGCGCGGCAACCAGATAAACTCCGGCTGGTAGGTCTGCAAAAGGTTATCAAACAGCTCACTATTGATGCTATCATTAAACAAAACCGGAACGACACGGGCGCGCAAAAATCCGATATAACCGGCGACCGATTCAAAGCTGTTTTCGCATACACTGAAAACAAGACATTTTTTGGTGAATCGACTTTTAAAAATATCGGCAGCTTTCAATAATTCAGCATAGGTAAAATGTTCGGAACTTTCCGATATGATTGCCGTAGCAGAGCCATACACATTTATATCATCATAAAAATCCATAGTCATTGCCACCTCCCGCATCGTCTATAACATAATATTATATTTTGACAATATTTCCATACCTTTTATGTAAGAACTAAAATCTATAATGTCATCTGTTTCCATCATAATATCAAATTTCTCCTCAATTGTCGCAATCATCCCCATATGCCCGATTGAATCCCACTCTGGAACACATTGGTAAACGAATGCCTCTGTCAATTTACTCTTGTCAATCATGAAGCAATCCATAAAAATCTGATCATACTTTTCTCTGTTACTCACAACCATTCTCCTCTTATCTTTTTCACTTAAAAAATATTTGGTTTTTACCACAACATGTAATTTCTTACAAACATAATATTACTACGACGTTTTAAGGATTACACTGTCTGGCATTCTCTGAATGGAGGAGAACGCCATGAAAATCAAAAAGATACGCGCCAAACGCCGTAAAGCGGCACGTCCCCCTGCCAGTGGTCGCCGACCCTTGGCCCGTTTGTTGCCGTCGGATATTGAAGCCAGTGCGGAGGCACTGATTGCATTTCATCAATTGTTTGCTGATTGCTTTCAACGTCGGGAGCAGCGGCGCTGGTCGTTGTTTTATCTGTGTGGGCAGTTGTCGAATCTGGAACGCAAGACGATTGAAGCGATGGTGTTGGCCTTGCATAGCGCGGAGTCCAACGCCGTGCGTGCGGCGCAACGCTTTATGACCGAAGGGACTTGGGACCAACCGAAGATTATTGAGCAGCAGCAAGCATTGATCGCCGACTGGTTGGGCAAAGCGGAAGGAGTCGTGATTGTCGATGGCAGTGGTTTTCCAAAACAGGGTGGCCATTCGGTCGCGGTCACGCCCCAATATTGTGGGCACTTGGGCAAAGTGGCTAATTGTCAGCAAGGGGTCTTTCTCGTCTATGTGAGTTCGCAAGGATATGCTTTCCTGGATGAACGGCTCTATATGCCTGAGTGTTGGTTTACGCCAGAATATCAAACGCGTTGGCAAATGTGCGCTATCCCAGAGAACTTGCAATTCCGAACCGAACCGCAACTGGCGGTAGAAATGATCACCCGCTTGGTTCAGCGAGCGCGAGTCCCATTTCAGTGGGTGACCGCCGATGAAACATATGGCAAAAGCCCTTGTTTTTTCGATGGAATCGATGCTGCGGGGAAATGGTATTTGGCGGAAGTGCCGAGCGATACGCGGGTCTGGTTGCGGACACCAGTTGTGGAGCCTCCGGGGCCCGGTTTGTTGGGTCGTCGTCCGCGCCTTCGCCCACGCGTAGCACGAACTTCGCCTCGACCGGTGGAACTCCGTGAGTTGATCAGACGTTTGCCCAAAACTCGCTGGCGACGTTGCACTATTATGGAAGGTAGCAAGGGGCCTGTGGTTGCTGAGTTTGCGGCTGTGCGCGCGACCAGCGTGCGGGATGGCTTGCCCGGACCGCGGATATGGGTTGTCTTTCGGCGGAGTCTGGAGACACAGCCGGAAGAAAAATTTTTTTTCAGCAACGCGCCCGACAACCTGCCCCCTGACAAAATTTGCTCGCGTCAGTGGTTTGCGTTGGCCAGTTGAAACTGCGCTGGAAGAAGGGAAAGGTGAAGTGGGAATGGATCATTATGAAACTCGCACTTGGCCGGGTTGGCATGGTCACATGGCACATACGTTTTTGGCGCACTTGTTTTTAATCCGCCTCCGTTTGCTGTGGCAAAAAAAAGTCCCGCCCTAACTACGGCTCAAGCTCGCCAACTTATCGCGCAGGCTATCGAAGAAGAAGCGTATCCATTGCGCGACGTGTTAGCCATCCTACACTATCGACAATGTCGCAACCATGCAGCCTACTGTTCTCACCGCAAGCGAACCTTGCAGCGGCACAATCGACGTTCCAAGCCCCGAAAGGGCAAAACGTCGTAGTAATGTGAAACGTCGTTGTAGTAATAAGCCCTCAGTGCATTAATCAGGCAGTTATTTTTCCTCGCCCCGACACGACCTGTTCGATAAAATCTACAAACCGTCCATATTGCACATGCTGATCGAATTGCATTGCAGCGTCAAAGGAATTTTGAGCCATCATGCGCCGCTGATCCGGATGAGAGGCTAGATACTCAAGCGCGTTTGCGAGTGAAATAGGATTACCGGCCTCATATTGAATGCCTATCTGCTTCTCGCGCAACAAACTTTCTACATCATCGCCACCCAGCGAATTAACAATCGGAAGTCCTGCCGCGAGATAATCATAAACTTTAGTAGGCATAGAAACCGTTGAACCTGGCGCGTAAGGGCTAAGACCGATATCAGAAATCCTATATAGTTTGATCAGTTCATCAACATCCAACTTGCCAAGATATGTCAAATGACTCATCTGCCTCGATTCGATAAATTGTATAATCCGAGTTCGGAGAGGACCATCCCCGGCGATCTGGATCTTGACCTTGCTACCCTGTTTTTCCAACCTGAGACCCGCTTGAAGTAGTGTGTCAATATCATAGTTGTTACCAAGTGATCCTGCATAGATAGCCCAAACTTCTCCAGCATACTTGTTATATCTTTTTGTCACCAGATCAATTTCCTGGATACTCGGAACCTTCTCCCGAAACTTGGCAGTATCAACACCAATATAAACAGTCAAAGAACGATTCTTGGGAACTCTTGGAGCGATTCTCAGTGCTGTCTCGAGATATGAGTCGCAAACTGCTGTAATCGCATCAGCTTGGTTCAAGTCTTGCCTTCGCAACCAATATAGCGGGGCAAACATGATCGGAGCCAACGGACGAATAATCTCTGGAAGGGCAAATGCAAACATTTCAGGATACAGATCGAAAAAATCAAGAATCAAAGGAACGTCAAAATGCTTGGACAACCGGACAGCAAAAGGATTATTAAATGAGTTTGGCGCAACCGAGATGATACAATCTGGAGACAATTCTTGGATCGCACGATTATACATGCGCCAACTATATAAAAGCTCAAATCGGATTCGTCCGAGACTTATGTTTTTGTAGTAATCTGTTGTCGGTACGAGGCGAATTTGAAATAGCGGATCGACTTTAATGTCTTGCCAAGTCAGTGATCGAAAATGCTTAAAATGATGCGCAAAATTCGCCGTCCACCATATGACATGATGTCCACGCTCACCCAAAGCTCTACCTAACATGGTATAGCGGTAATCACTCCAGCCCTCTCCTGGGATTGGACCGTAAGGGTTAATGAGCCAGATGTTCAATTTGCTCTGATATCAGATTCATTAATTTCTATTCACTTCAAACTTGGTGCTGGAATTCAGCTGTTCCATTACATCAAAACTCATTTTCAGGACGTCGCTGACAGCGATTTCAGTCACACATTCTTGCGTTCCAGTAGGGCAATGTGTGTATGAAAAGCAATGTGCACAAGGCACCCAATGCCTGAGAGTCCTGTGCCGACTTTGCCATGGTTCCCAGAACCCTGGATACTCAATGGAACTAAAAATGGTGACGCAAGGGCAACCGACTGCCGCAGCCAAGTGCGCTACCCCACTATCATTTCCAATAAATAGATCACATCTTTTAAGTGTGGCCACTAATTGGGAGATCGTCGTTTGCCCAGCCAGATTCAGGCAAGTGCCTTCACCTAATTCTTGACATATTTGATCGCATATTGTCTTGTCTGTGTTAGCCCCAAGTATTAGAAACTCTAGACTTACTTCGACCTGTAGACGTTGTAGAGATTCGATGAATTTGTCAACGGGCCAACGCTTATGCAGAAACGTCCCACCTGGAAAGACAGCAATTACGCGCTTTCCAAACCACTCCTGACGCTCCCACAATTGCCGACCCCACTCATCCGCCTCTGGGTCAATGGTCAGTGGAAATGTGACATTCTCTTCTTTAACCATTGGAATGAGAGGGCATTCCATCACCGCCTTAAGAGGTCCCCACACTTGATGTTCAAACATACCTGCCTGATATTGAACGTCACGCATAAACCGAAGTGTTGAATGAACCCGCCATCCGTACAACGAACTACGCACTCCTGATAACCACAAGAAGAGTATCTTTTTCGCGCGGTTGATACCATCTTCGCCGGAAAACGGAAGAATAAAGACCGCATCTGGGCGCAAAT
>ORJL011859395.1_pt1 | contig 18792 bp, 19 predicted proteins | sample 1779941 | NCBI WGS metagenome assembly ORJL01 (sample SAMEA104232317, study PRJEB22302) | groundwater metagenome | biome: forest; feature: aquifer; material: groundwater | place: USA | collected 2011-08-07 | depth 5.8 m | reverse complement strand
TAGTTGATTTTGTTCCATAGTCTTGTCTAAATTAATAATTCTAATTTAGAACAATTATGACACAAAATCGATTAGCTATGACATTTCTACTTTGCCCGCCCTATGACATTATCATATGGGCGGGACATGTATAGATCAGACATCAGGGGATTATCTTATTACCACTTTCCCTGATTTACAATGGCAAGTGCACCTTTTGCAACAGGCACTCGACCAAAAGAAGGTGTCCGAGTTGCCGAAGCAATCGTGGTAAAGGCGCATTGTATCTCCGCCAAAGCTTTTCTCTAAACCTTCAATATTATCGAGTATGGCTGGACGGTGATGAATATAGGCGCCAACGATCTCTTCCCCCATATCGGTATAATTTTCAGTAAATAAGATATGGGCATGCCAAAACTTATCTACCTGCTCCGAAATAGGAACATCGCGATCTGGATGAGCGAGAGAAATCGCTAAGAATTTCCGATATTCATCGACCGCCTGTTCGATGAGATCGTGTGGAAAAATCTCCTTCTCCACCACGTATCGCTTCACCACTTCAAGATCCCAACGTTTCAGCTGTTCATACAACCCATGGGATTCCTGAACGTTCGATATCATGCAGGTCTGAAAAGTCGTACGTTCAGCATTCTGAATTGTCTTCTGGTCCATGTTTATAACCTCCTTAGATTATATCCTCAATGATTGTCACTAAGTCTTGAAGATAATTTGAGACTGTAGAAAAATGATGAGATGTGAGGCGAAATCGAGGAACGGAATGAAGCGTACTATAGGTACGTTGAATGAGTACTCAAGATTTCAACGAAACAGATCGCATTTTTCGGGAAGGCTCAAGTTATCCACATTCCGTTCGGTTTGTGTTTGGTATATAATAGAAACTGAACACAACACAAACTGTGGATAACAAGAATATCATCACATAAAGGTCCAATACTCCTTATTCATTAATTTTTAACTTTACACACTATGAACCCAACAACCGAAACGCCTACACAACCAACATATCTCACTAAAAAACAAAAAAATATTTTCGACTTTGTAAAAGATTATGTAGAAAAAAACGGCTACGCTCCAAGTTATCGAGAAATAGCAAGAAATTTTAATATATCATCACCAGCAACTATTTATGAACACATCAAGACCCTGAAAGAAAAAGGTTACATCAAAAACGCGGTCCGACATGCTCGATCATTGGAATTGGTGAAGGAGTTCGTGGCCAACGCGATTGCCTTGCCATTGGTGGGCGTCATCACAGCTGGTCAACCAATTGAGGCGATTGAAGAAAAAGAAACCATGGCCATTCCCGCTGATCTTGTGGTGGATAATCATAACTCCTACATTCTCAGAGTAAAAGGAAAATCCATGATCGAAGATGGTATTCTTGATGGGGATTTTGTGGTCGTGGAGCGAAACCCAAGTCCACGCAATGGTGATGTTGTTGTAGCTCTGCTTGATAATGCCTATGCCACACTCAAACGTTTCTACCGAGAAACCGATCGCATCCGACTTCAACCTGCCAATTCAGAGATGGATCCAATTTTTTGCAAAGATGTCATCATTCAAGGTGTTGTTCGCGCCGTAGTAAGAAAATTCCAGCCTATCTAAATAATTAAAAAATATCCCTTCTCAACTTTCAGTGAACACCATACATCATGGGGTAAGGGGTTTATGTACTACTTTAAAGATGATGAACATGAAGGATTGCCGCACCGTTTCCATGGTGGGCACTGGAGTGCCACTTACGTTATGGGGGTATGTGGCACACCGGTGTCATAGTGGGAGTGTCATGAAACCTCTCATATCAATAAAAAGAAGCGGAAAATTTTTATAGAACCTTAAATTACTATTGAGACCTTTCGAAAAAGTGGTGGATTTTCGTTGCGCGGGCTGTTTATCTTATAAAACGTCCGAGGAGGTACATTTCATAAGATAAACATATGCCTACGAGACGAAAAGACACGTTTTTGCGAAAGATCGCTATTTACTTTTGAACGATTATGTATAAACCCATCCATGAACCCATTGAAGTTTTGGTCTCTTTTGGGCAATCAAACATTTCTCCTCTCTTTTTTCGTTGGGGAAATCGACAGTATAAGATAAAAAAAGTAAACATGGTGCACATTGAACGTCAGGGTCGTGCCAAACTCTTTCATTTTTCAGTGACTGATGAAACCAATTACTTCAAGCTCACCTTCAATGGCGAAACACTGCAATGGATGTTGAGTGAGTCATATCAATAATTGATATATTTTGCTCCTTTGCTCTATAGACATCACACTATGCGCTGTATACTCCATCTTGACATGAACTCCTATTTCGCCTCAGTCGAACAACAAGCGAATCCTTTCCTCCGTGGCAAGATCGTGGGAGTGTGTGCCTACGTACATGACAATGGGTGTATCTTGGCGCCATCGATTGAGGCCAAACAAGTGGGCATCAGAACAGGAATGCGGGTACGTGAGGCACGGAACATATTTCCGGGAATTATTCTCCTTGAAAATGACCCGGCGAAATATAGAACCGTGACAAGACGAATTTTCTCGCTTCTCTCACGTTACACGGAGAGATTGGAACCATACAGCATTGATGAAGCCTTCATGGATTTAAGTGATTGGATCAAGGATTGGGAACACGCTCGCCTATTGGCACTTGAGATGAAACAGCGCATTCGAGAAGAGGTTGGTGAATGGCTTCGGTGCTCAAGAGGATTTTCCACTCACAGAAAATTACCAGATTCTCTCTTCTCATCCCGTGGTATCTTTTCAGCCGTCATGGCTCTACTCGAAACACAACCGTTCACTGACACCGTCAACTTTCTGTCAGTGAGTGTGAGTCACCTTCATTCGCCACAAACGCAACTCTCACTATTTGAAAACTCTCGCCAAAAAGAAAAAGCGGTGAGTACCGCTTTAGACGAAATCAATAATACCTTTGGTGAATTCACCATCGTTTGGGGGCTCATGCTGGGAACCAAAGACGTTGCCCCGGATCGAATTGGATTCAGAAAGACAGTGAGTGTATAGACATCACACTATGAAACTGGACTTACCATCAAATGAAAATAAATGGATTGGGTAGTCTCAGAGCACCGAGAAAATCAAATTCGATAAGCGTGACTCTCATTTTTTCTACTCGTCACTATATCGTTCTTCACTCCATGGATGAGCGTTATTGCTGTATCCCCTCACTTCCCAAAATCCAGGTTCATCTTCGGAAACAAAACGAATTTCATGAATAAACTTGGCACTCTTCCAGCCATACAAGTGAGGTACCACCACACGTGCTGGTCCACCATACTTTGATTCAATCGCCTCTCCATTCATCGTAACGGCGACAAATCCGACCTCATTTTGCAACTCATTATACACCACGTTGGTAGTATAGCCATCATAGGAAGCGAAGATCACATGTTTAACCGTTTTATGTGGTTTGGCACGTTGAAAAATATTCTGTAAATCTACACCAGTAAAAACCTGATCAAGCTTTGACCAATGAGTAACACAGTGAAAATCCACGATGTACTCTTGTTGTGGAAGTTGTAAAAATTGCTCCCAATTCAATTCTTCCGGAATTTCAACTAATCCGGAAATTATTAAACGCCAATTGGTCTTATCAATGACTGGATACGTCGGAGTAATCGGAGGCATGGCTACCAACTTTGGAACCGCTCGCTGTCCCGGTGGAAGACGATTCTCCATAGCGTGAGCGCGTGCAATAACCGGCGTATCCTTTCGTTCGACTGCTTGCAACTTGGCGTTAATATATTTTTCATTTTGTGACTCTGCCATGCCGAACGTGGGTTAACGCGACATTTTCCTCGATGTGAATTCTCTTGGACTCATACACGTTTCAATCTTGGATTCGTTCGCGATATTATGATAAAAAATTCCATTTTTACATCATTTTCATCCTTTTATGGCACGGGCTGAGGGAATTGAACCCCCAATCTCGGTTTTGGAGACCGATGTTATACCATTTAACTAAGCCCGCAACTCTACTGACCTTTCACACGTACCTAAAAGGGACTGTTGCTGAATTTTCGGGGTCCATGACTTTACCTCCATCAGAAACAATCAGATTTTGCTTTATTACAGTAAGTGTGAAAGGGCAATAGTTTGTACAAGAGGCACGCGGACAAAGGCGTGCCTCTTTGGATCTACTTTGTTTCCTTGTGAAGAGTGTGCTTCTTCTCAAAACGACAATACTTTTTCCGTTGTAACCGATCCTTGATATTTTTTTTATTCTTGGTCGTGTCGTATCCAATGTGATTACAATCAACGCACACCATTCGAATTCGATTATCTTGTGGCATAAAATTTAAATACCATTTAATTTAATAGGAATTATCTGAGCCACTCGTCGGGATCGAACCGACAACCTACGGTTTACAAAACCGTTGCTCTACCGTTGAGCTAGAGTGGCAGTCGTTCGCTCCGATGGGCCGGGGAGGGTTCGAACCTCCGAAGGCGCAAGGCCAGCAGATTTACAGTCTGCCCCGTTTGACCGCTTCGGTACCGACCCCAATATGTATAGACATCATCCAATGAATATTCGCACCTACTTTTCTCTCCAGAGCCGATGAACGGAATTGAACCGTTGACCTACTCCTTACCATGGAGTTGCTCTACCAGCTGAGCTACATCGGCAAACAATAAAAAAGGAAGAAAAGAGCAAAACCACTACGAGAGAATACTCTTTATTTCCGTGAATCTTCCTGTTTCTCCTCCATCAATTTTTTAACGATCAATTTCTCTATTCTCGCCTTATATTCAGCCAATTTTGTATTGTCAGGATTGGTGAGGTGAAATTTCTCAAAAACTTCCAACGCTAAACTTTTATCCTCTACCATTATACTCAAATCCAAAAGAAAATCAAGATAGCGTGGATTATTCCCAGCAAGAGTGATTGCTTTTTGCGCATGATCTATAGCTCGTTCAAAAAACCCTTCCTCACGGTACATCTCGCCGAGTAAAAAATGAACTTCAGCTTTGATGGCATCATCTTCCTCCAATTTGAGCAGATACAGTGCTGTCTCTCGGGCTTTTTCATAATCCTTCATCGCGAAATAGACTCGAACAAGACCGTGATAGGCCTCAAGGTTCTTGCTCGCGGTCGTGAGGACTTCTATATACTTTTCTTCCGCTTCTTTTAGACTCCCCTCGTCCATGAGTTCTGCCGCCTCATGCAGAACAGTACTCTGTGGAGATGATTCTGTTTGAGTCTCAATTCCAATTTCAGCAGCAAACTTTCTCCGTTGATATTTTTTCTCCAACGATAAAATTTTCTTATAAAGAGACTGAAAAGTATTTTGAAATTTGATTGAAAGATTTTTGAGAGATGGCGCGAGACTTTGAAAAATATTGGTCACATAACGCTCGAGACGCGCCTGAATAATCTTTTCTTTCATCTCAATTTCTCGTTCTTTGGCAATAGTAGAAACATCAACCATACTCAAGGCTGGAAATTTTCGCAATACCAAATAGATCAAAGCAGAAAAAGAGATAAGAATGATTCCTATAGCCAGTAAATTAAACGGCATAAGCAGTATTTTTTACAGATTCAATAATGGATAGAAAATCTTTTGATCTCAAACTCGCGCCCCCGACAAGGACGCCGTTAATAAAATCATTTGAAGTGAATGAAGCAACATTTTCAGGGGTGACACTCCCTCCATAGAGAAAGCGGCACTGTTTTTGCACCTCCTCATTAGTCAAAAACTCATACAAAACGTGTTTCATAGCGAGATTCATTGTTTTCACGTCATCCGGCGCGACCGGACGATTCGTCCCAATGGCCCAAACCGGTTCATACGCGATCAAAATTCGATCATCTGACTTCAAGGAAACACCAGCAATCGCTTTACTTAACTGTTGCATGACTACATATTCATACTGTCCTTTTTGACGTTCTTCCAATGTTTCCCCCACGCAAAGAATGGGGATCAATCCAACTGCCAATGTTGCTTTTACTTTTTGATTCACCATGGTATCAGTCTCTCCTAAAAATTGCCTGCGTTCAGAATGTCCAATAATAGCATACTGACAGCCAATTTCAAGCAACATCAGGGGAGAAATCTCACCCGTATACGCCCCCTTTTCCTGCCAAAAAACATTTTGAGCTGCCACAGCGATCGTCGATTCTTGTAAAATTGCACCAACCTCAAGCAGTGCAGTACATGAAGGAGCAACAACAACTTTCAGAAACGATTCACGCGTCACTAACCTCTGCCACCATGATTGTTCACTAAATCCCTTTCCCAAAATTTCGGCCAATTTTATGGAAGCGGCGAGACCAAGATTCATCTTCCAGTTCCCTATGACCCATTGTTCACGCATAAAAAAAAATTAAGTACGATTTCATAGGGTGATGTCGGAAGACATATAATTACGGTAATAATGTCTCTCTCAACAAAACTCTCCCATCATCCACTGGCCCAATCAATGCCAAACGCATTTTATTCCAATGGAATATCTCCCGCGCGACCGTCTGAATATCATTGACTGTTACCGTCTCAAAACGTCGCAGATATTCTTCATGGGTCAACGTCATGCCGAGAATCAATTCTTGTTTACTGTACCAATGAGCCACATGTTCAGAGTCTTCAAAACTTAAAATCAACTTTCCCTTAAGAAAATCTTTCGCCCGGCGCAGTTCGGCAGTGGTTACCCCTTTCTTCACTATAGATGAAAGTTCCTTAAAAATAGCGCGTAAAGCCGCCTCCAATCGTTTCGCGTCAACGCCGGCCTGAATAAAAAAATGTCCAGTATCTTCATACACTACCGGAGAAGCCGAAACAGAATACGCGTACCCAAGACGTTCACGAACTCGGATAAATAATCGAGAACTCATATTGCCACCAAGAATAATAGCAAGGAGTCGTTCTGCTGGAAGGTATTCATGTTCATAGGGATAGGCGGGAAAACCCAAACCAACTTGTGTCTGTTCAACAACGCGACGATCTACATTCACACACGGAAGTTTACTGGCTTTGTGGTGAAATCTGCGAAATGATGGCCGCTTCGTATCCGCGGTTTGAAATGGCTGCACGAAAAATTCATCAACCCAATCATGAAGAGAAGGGTCGAGTCGCCCAACAATAGCCAAAACACCATTCGCGGAGAGATAATGCGTATTTTTATAATCCAATACCTGCTGACGCGTGATACCCGCGAGAGAGTGAGGAGAACCAGAAATATCCCAGCCCAAAGTTGAACCATCATACATGAGCGCTTCAAAAAACTCTTCAATATACATCATTGGATTTTCGCGATACATTTTGATCTCTTCGTAAATGACCTGTTTCTCTCGCTCAAGCTCCTTGGCATCATAACGTGAATGTAAAATCATGTCTGCCATCATGTCGAGAACAAGACGTAACTTTTCAGCATTCACTTTAATGTAGTAACCAGTATAATCTTTTGAGGTAAACGCATTATACTCGGCACCAAGTGAATCAAGTTCACGAGAAATGGCTAAAGTATTCGGTCTCCGTTCGGTTCCCTTGAACATGAGATGTTCAAGAAAATGTGACAGACCCCATGTTTCTCTCGTTTCATATCGCGATCCAACACGAAACATAAGAAGCACTGTCACACTTTCAATATGAGGGAAAGGAACAGTAATCAACCGAAGGCCATTCCCTAGAGTTTCTTTTAAATACATAAGAAAATTAAAACAATCTCAATTTGTTTTCTATAAGAGCCTGCAGTTCAGGAAGGGCGACTCGTTCCTGTTGCATACTATCTCGATCTCGAAGGGTGATGGTGCCATCCTCAAGACTTTCAAAATCAACCGTGAGACAAAAAGGCGTACCGATTTCATCCTGACGGCGATATCGTTTGCCAATATTTCCGATATCATCCCAAGCGACATGAAATCGTGCCTTGAGATCATGAAATATACGACGAGCAAGTTCAATGAGTTGAGGTTTATTGGCGAGGAGTGGAAAAACTGCCACCTGATACGGAGCCAAATACGGCGGTAATGATAACACGGTCCGTTCTTCTTCTTCACGCAAATGCTCGGCAAGCACTGCCAGCACGGTACGATCAACACCAAAAGTAGGTTCAATGACATGCGGAATGATTCGCTCGCCATTTGTCAGTATGTAACGAATATCAACCCCACTCTTTTCATAATGATTCTTAAGATCATAATCAGTGCGGTAAGCCAATCCATACAGCTCATCCTGTCCAAAAGGAAATTGATACTCAATATCAATGGTGCGCTTGGAGTAATGAGCGCGTTCGCCATCTGGTATTTCATGAAAGTACAATTTTTCGGAAGATAAACCAAGGAGCCCTAACCATTGCTTCATCTCACTCAACCAGTACTCAAACATCTCCTGCCAGTCTTTCTCCTCCTTGGGCGGCATGAAAAAATACTCAATTTCCATCTGTTCAAACTCTCGCGTACGAAAAATAAAATTTCCTGGTGTAATTTCATTCCGAAAGGCTTTTCCAGTCTGCGCGACCCCAAAGGGAAGTTTCGGATGACAAGAAGTCACAATAGTATCAAAATCCACAAACATCCCTTGAGCTGTCTCTGGACGGAAATAGGTAAGGCCGGATTCATCTTCAACTGGCCCCAAGAAAGTCTTGAGCATGGTGTTAAATTGCCGTGGTTCAGTAAGCGTTCCGCCACACATGGGACAAATCTTCGGATTTTCCAATTTATCTGGACGAAACCGATTTTTGCATTTCATACAATCACTAAGAGGATCATTGAAACGCTCAATATGGCCTGACGCCTGCCAAACTTTTCTATTCATAAGTAACGCACTTTCGAGACCAAACATGTCTTCTCTGTCTGAGACAAATCTCTTCCACCACAATTTCTTGATATTATTTTTCAATTCCACGCCAAGGGGTCCATAATCCCATGAGTTAGCCAAACCACCATAAATTTCAGAACCCGGATACACAAATCCTCGTCGTTTACACAACGAAACAATTTTTTCCATCGTATCCATAAGAGAGAGCATCAAATATATTCTTATTTTTTATATGGTCATGATATCTTTTTCTTTTTCCTGCGCAAACTCCTTAATCTTCTGATTATACTCATTTACCGTTTCGTCAAGTTTTTTAAAGTAGAGATATTTATCATCTTCCGTTATTTCTCCATCACGTTCACTTCCAACGATCTTCTCACGAATTTCATCTCGAATTTGACGAAGCGCGATCCGAGACGCTTCCGATTTTTGACTCAAAACTTTTATGAATTCACGACGATTTTCTTCTGTAAGAGCTGATAAAGGGATACGTAGAAATCCGCCTTCATTCTGTGGATTCAATCCACCAGGTGACTCTACAATTGCTTTTTCTATATCCTTGACAATAGTCTTATCCCATGGCTCAACCTTCAAAGTTCTGGAATCAAGCACACTGATGCTTGCCAGTGCTTTCAACTTTGAGAGGGTGTTATACGCCATAACTGGAATATTCTCTACCAAAGCTGGGGTCGCTCGACCTGTTCGTATGCCCTGCAACTCTTCCCGAAAATGTTGAATGGTGCTTTCAAAATTCGTCTGATATTGACCAATGATGTCCATAATGAGTAAATTATTTTGTCTTCGCTGTCACAGTTGGTTGACCGGACAACATATACACCAATTTAGGATTTATCTTATCAAAAATCATCTTTTTTGCAACCCTTGCGCCGGTCGGAAGTGTTTTTGTGGTCCAATTCTGCCCACCATCATCAGAACGGTAGAGTGTGGTACTTGTCGTGTAAAAGATGAGATTCTTATTGTTCGGACTGACGGAAAAAGAAGACACTGGAGAAGGGCTTGAGATCAAATTGACAGAACTCCATGTTTTTCCACCATCAGAGGAACGGAGTACCCCTTTCGCGTAGACATAGATAAGTGAGTCTGGTCCAGAATCATCAAAGGAAAAATCAACTGGATGTTCACTGCCTCTGAGACGCTTCATGCTCTCACCGATGCTTTCCCATGTCTCACCCTGATCACTGCTCTTGTAGACATAGTTAGAGTCAGTGAGCACATACAAAATCTGATTCCCGCCAACAAAACGATAACGGAGATCGCGAATACCTCCAGAAAGATTCGTCGCAATGCGCCAACTCTCGCCTCCATCAGTGCTCTTATATATGGTGCTCGAGGTTGCCGCGGAAATGACGCGTGAGTTCTTGGCGTCAACAGCAACCGTGATCAGCTGTTTGCTGGTGGTATCAGTGTGAAAAATTTCCGTAAATGTTCGGAGACAGTCAATACTTTTCATAGCTTTGTTGGCCATGACGGCGTAGACATTACATTTGTCTTTGGGATCAACAACAATATCGGCAACAATTTTCCCGAGCGAAGTGATCGGCAACCAACTTCTCGCTTGATCAATGCTATAGTAAACCCCATCACCTTCGGTCAGGGCATAGATCGTACTATTGTCTTGCGGATCAAAAATTACGTCCAACACGTTGATGCTATTAAACTTCACTCCACCTTTGATGGAAAGTACGTCAGAGGATTGTGTCCATGTCTCACCCTGATCAAGAGACTTGTACATACCACCATCAAAAGTTTTCGGTATTTCTTTTTTCTTAAACTTGATAAAACACCCTTGACCAGTGGTCATGATAAAAACGAGAGCTAATAATAAAGGGATGATTTTGTTGTGATGAGAGAAAGGCATATTTTATGAAAGTGAAAGGAATAAATGATCAAGGAGAAGTTTTGTATTCGCGTTCGTCGGGAGCTTCTGTTTGGTCTCTTCGATCTGATCATAGAACCGACGTAAAAATTCAATAGAAAATTCTTTGCTTAAAGAGTTGATCGTGTCAACGCACCAAAGATTCATGATTGAAGCGCTCCCCTCCGGGAAAATCCGCGCAAGTATCAAGTCACGAACAACCAATGACCATGTTTGCAATCTTTCTTCCATCTCTTCTGCTCCTTCCTGATGATCCTTTTTCCCGGAAAAAAAATCATCAAGTTGAGTAAGACGTTGGAAGGTATCACCTGACAAAAGTTTAAACAAATCATTGACCTCGGATTGATGTTTTTTGAATGGAAGAGGATCACGAGCAAATTGATGGAGTTTCCCTGGCAGACCGTACGAAAGCTTTGACCAAGTGATCGCCACATCTGGAGTGACTTCAAATTTTTCTCGAGCATAGTTGTACAAAGTTTTCCCAGACACCGGACGTAAGGTGAACCTCTGACAACGTGAAAGAACCGTGGTGGGTAACGAGTCTGGTTGCTGTGCAACCAGAATAAACATGGTATTTCGATGAGGCTCTTCCAGCATTTTCAACAAACTGTTCGCGGCCTCAAGACTCAGTAGGTCAGCGTTGTAAATCAAACCCACATGGTAAAGATTGAGAAAGGTGCCACTGTGGAGTTGTTCTTGCAGGCGACGAATCTGTTCAATAGAAATGTTTTTCTTCAATTTTTCTGTTTTTTCATCACGGAGCCGGTCAACGAAACAAATATCTGGATGAACTCGTTTTTCAATCTGACGACAGTGGGCACACTCGCCACAGGGAAAAGATGCTGTCCCTTTTGACTGTGTCTTTTTCGCCGCTTGCGCCTTAAAACAAAACAAAATACGCAAAAACTGATCAACTAGGGTCTTTTTTCCACTCTTGGCCGGCCCAGAGATCAAGTAGGCATGAGATACCGTATCGTTACTGATTGTTTTTTCTAAAAAACGTACAATATCGTGATTCCCAATAAAATTCCATTTGAAAGAATTGGATTCCATAGAGAGACATCACACCACGCAACTGGACTTACAATAAAATAAGAATTGATGGATTTTTCTTTTGTTCATCTCAAAATCTTATTGAGTTAGGACTTACGCGTTTAGCACAGATTGAGGAAAACGCGAGGAACGGAGTAAGCTGTACTGCATTGTACAGCGTCGAGTACCGGAGCGTTTGACAAAAATATGCGCTAAACGCGTAAGTCCTATGAGTGACACGTCTTATGAACAGCAACTACTGCTGTTTTATCTTAAGTGACCCTACCATCTCCGTCATTTCGGCTAAGGCTTTATCGAGTGCAACGCTACCCTTTTCTGGAAACGTGTTAACTTCTTTACTGTCATAGGCCATGGTAATGACATAAGACAATGATTCATCCTGTTTATAGTAGTTAAAATACCCTCCTTCAGTACTCCCAATATATGAGAAGTACCAGACTGTTGTGTCATTCACCGGTGAAACGCACCATGATTGCGCGTCCTTTTTGTTCACATACCAATCGGTGCGTTGTTGATCTTGCGAAATGCTGACAGTGGTCGGTACACCACATGGATCATTTGGTTGTGCTGTTACCACAGCATCGGCGCTCGAGATTCCTTGTGCGATCTCACCAAAACGACCCCCTTTGACGCCACTTGCCTGTTTTGCTTGAGTGTTGATTGAGAGGATATAATTCCCTCCTGTGATGTTCACTGTCGATGGATTTGGTTCCTGTTTGGCTACTCCATCAACATAAGTAATTTGTGTTGCCTCTGTCGATATCCAGCCATCCACGAGTGTCACGCTCATGTACTCATTCTCATAGCCACGTTGATTAGTTTCATTGTTCGTTTTATTACTATTGTTTAAGATGGTATTGGTACTCTCCGTCGAGATAGACTTCTGGCCCATCTCTTGTTTGAGCCAGGTGATAAAGAAAAGCAAACTCACCAATACAACCAATGAAATGGTGATAATTGTCTTGATACTATTGCGCTTGAACATAAAAAAATTGTTAATAATGTTGTTTGAATTATAGCTAAAATGCGGAATCAATACAAACTACATGCTGTATCATTGTCCATAGATTATAGACAACTCACACTATCGAGTTGCCAGCACACTTCTCTTGTATGACTCAAGATTCTCAAGAGCAATGCCAGTACCCCGTACCACGCACATCAAAGGATCATCTGCCACATACGTCGCGACGCCAGTGGCTCGAGCAATGAGCTGATCAATATTCCTCAGTAAGCTACTTCCGCCAGACATGATAATTCCTTTATCAATAACATCAGCAGATAATTCTGGCGGTGTGTCGCGCAAGACCGCTTTGACCGCGGAAACGATTTCTTCAAGTTCATTCTGAACGGCATCAGTCACATCATCAGAAGAGACGGTGATAGTTTTTGGTAAACCAGTTACCATATCACGACCTCGTACTTCCATATAAAGACGTTCAGCAAGATACAAAGCCGAACCAACTCTAATTTTAATATCCTCGGCAGTCCGTTCACCAACCGCAAGACCATATTTTTTTCGAGTGTATTGCATTATCGCGGCATCAAACTTGTTGCCACCCACTCGCACGGAAGTACTATTTACAATACCACCAAGAGAAATCACCGCGATTTCAGCCGTTCCGCCACCAATATCAATGATCATGTGGCCAGAGGGAGACCCAATGGGGATATTGGCGCCAATTGCGGCGACAATAGGCTCCTTGATAATATGAGCCGCCCTGGCACCGGCTGACAATGTCGCGTCAATCACCGCGCGTTTCTCAGTGGAGGTAATGCCAGCAGGAACTGCTACCATCACCTCCGGACGAAACAGACGCACTCCCCCAAGTGCCTTGTTAATAAAATAACGGAGCATGGCTTCAGTAGCTTTATAGTCGGCAATAACACCATCTTTCAACGGTCTATAGGCAACAATCGTGTCAGGAGTGCGACCAATCATCTCTTTTGCCTCAAATCCAACGGCCATGATCTTCTTATCTATTTTTGAAATAGCCACCACTGAGGGTTCATTGATAACAACTCCTTTTTTTGGAATATGAACCAGCACATTGGTTGTACCAAGGTCAATTCCGACTTTTCGAATAAACATAGCCAAATTCTTTATCCTGATTGAGTTCTGTGCTCCATGATTTTACCATCATTTGGTCATTTAAATCAACTTTAAGGGGAAACGCGCGAGTCCCTGGCTGTTTTTGAAACAAGAGCTGATAACGTTTTTTCTGCCATTCAGTATACAACCGCGACGGCAAGTCATACTGGAGATGAATGAGGGTCTGGCTCTCTGGCGCAACTGTGATATAGACACCCACGGCTTTTTTCCCTAAAACAGTAAAAATCTCAACATCAGTATCAACCAAAGCTGTCTCTTGACCCAATCCAGTGACCACTTCACCCATGTCACTTATATACTCATTTTGATTGGGACCAGTGGCTGAAAAAACTCGTATATGGTCTGCATGCGCTGGTAAAAAAATTCGTGTATAACTTCTATAGGTAGAAGTCTTCCAATCGCGGCCAACAGGGTGAACATAACGGATCAGTAAATCGGCCTGAAGACTTTGACCCTCATGCTCCCCCACTTCATAGTGGATTGATTTCTGCATGACCGCGTCGGTCTTAAGACTACCAAGATTCGCGTCAAAAACAGAAACATAATCACTCTTTGCGTCTACTTTCGCTAGCGTTCCTCCCCAGTTAAGTGAGACAATTTTTTCCTCCCACGACTTGTCAGTGGAAAAAAGCAAAATTTGCTTCTCACGGAGCAGTTGTTCAATGATATCTACCACGCGCGATGGATCACGCAACGAATGTTGGGGAAATGTCTCCAATAAAACACGAACCATCTCCTTTAAAATGTCTTTTCGTTCATATTTGGAATCACCATATTGAGTATAATCCTGTTCCACGCGTTTCTGAAGCTCACTTGTAAAATTCGCGGCGTTATATTCTCTCCCTTCGATCCGAATCGGACCCACAAAAGACAACAGTCGTTCAATCACGGTCGGAGTAATGGCAATCACTCCATCAAAATTAAATTCCCGCGTTGGTTCCGGGAGAAATTTCAGCTCCTGATGAAAAAGACGTAAAGCAGAAACTGCTGAATAAGAAAAATCCGGATTCCAGTTTGAGTCACGAAAATACCAATACTTAACATTGATAAAGCGGGTAAGCGGCTTGGGCGCGAGCTCAGTGAGCTTCCCTTCCGCGAAACGATCAAGATTATAGGAATCATCAATCCACACCGGTTCTACCTTCCCTTGATACATGCGTATTACCGCGAAAGAACCAATAAAACCGCCAGTGGGACGCATCTCGGTATTGTTTTGAAATAGTACCAAAAAATACCGCGGAGTGTTCCATGAAGCAAAATAAGAGGCAATCTTCCATTTGGTTACTCCCTGCGTCACATTTTTGGTGATCTCACTCACTTTGCTTTCGTGAGTTGAAGACTTGCGAAAAGGTGACAATGGAGGAAAGAAAAACACAAGACCAAGAATGATGAAAAAAATAACCAAGCATATCCACAATATCAATATCAACCGATAATGGTTGTACTCATGTTTATTACTGTGGTGAAAAAATGTCATGGCCGTTTCTTTGGGGTGTTAAAAAATCCGAGATGCTTCCCAAGCATCAATCGCGTTTGAGCGTCGACCGCAGGAATCGAACCAAACAGCATCAAAGTGATCGGGAGCAGTGCCCACTGCAGTAACATGATCAACCAATGATAGGGTTTTTTTGTGCGTGGTCGCTGTGGAAGCAAAAGCAAACTTAAGATGACCGAGGCAAAAATCCCAACCATGGCAAGCCGTAACAACCATTCCAAGATAAATGGCGTATTTTGAACCAAAACCGTACTCGATTCAGAGGGAGTAACAAAATAGAGAGGAAGTCGTCCAAGCGTAAAAATAATAATCGGCGCGGTGGCCCATGAATACATGCCTTCCAGCAAATTCAAGGTGTATTTAAACTTCTTTTTCCATGGAATTTTTTTGTCTTTGCGAAAATTAAAAATTAAGTAGGGGAAGTGTTCCACTCCCCATGCCCAACGGCGCTGTTGTTTGTAGAGATTTTTCAGACACTGCCAAATGCTATCCCCATCAACGGTGTCCATGGAAACGGGAATATACATCGGCACCGTGGAGTAGTTCCCATGATAATGGAAAAAACATTGCAAAAAAATTCTTGAATCGTCGGTGACGATGTCTTTTTGCCAGAAATCAACATCAACCAGGGCTTGCCAACTCATGCTGTGAGAAGAAAAAGTGTAGAGACGATCCGGACGCGCCAATTCCGCAAACAACCAAAACGTCGTTCCAAACGCGGCTACTCGAGTGACAGGATTGGATTCCCAAATATTGTTATTGTAGAGCGCGACCGGCTGATATGAGTGTCGTGTCGGATGCTTCTGCGATAAGTATTTATAGGTAAGATATGAAAAATACTGCTGGTGTGTGACAGTATCAATATCAAAATAGGATACGATGAGATGTTCATAGGGGATGCCCAAGTGATCAATGTGTTTCTTGGCCTCATGTCCCATGAAGTTGGCATTGGCACCCTTTCCCTGTAATTCACCCGGAGAATTGGCAGGATGCATGGTGATGAGAAAACTGTGAAAATGGTGGCTATATTCAGACGCGATTCGTCGTGATACATCAAGAGCGTTCTCTTGAGCACGTTCTTCACCACCAAGGACAATAATTATTTTTTTGAGATCATAATCAATCTTGAGGAGTTCTTCAAAAGTATTTTTCACCACTTCATACCCTTCACGGTAAAAAGGGAGAAAAATAACATGATAAATTTTTTCAAAACGCGGATGACGCTCCGTGAGTGCCTGACCCCAATCCTGCTTGATGTGTTTCCGATACACCATCCATGACACCACCAGATAAAAAATAAAATAGAGAACCCGAATGAGCCAGTACAAATCAAACAGGATAATAAAATAAATCGCCCAGAGAGGTTTTAGTATAGACAAAACGATGGTCAAGAGGAATGTTGACCATACGAGTGTTCCGGGAATCATTTCCAAAACGCGGTACAACGCGCGATCGGTCATAGATATAGATATCACACTATGAAAACCTGTTCTACTGATCTTTTCCAAATAGGTTAACAAAGTCAAATTTTATTTTTTCTATCAAATGCGAAGCCATGGAGCCAAAAAAGGCATGAGCGGTACTTAAAGTACCGTGAAATTGCTTTTTTGGTGAAGGGCAAGCAGGTGGTGAAAAAATCAGATTTGACGTTAACCTATTTGGAAAAGATCAGTAATGTGATCGCAATTTCCAATACTTGAAAGCAATAATTATAAGCAAGATAATAACTCCAATTCCAATGATGACAAACGGAGTTGAGCTGGAGCCTGATGGATCTTTTGGTATTTGCAATAATCCATATACAGGAGAGTCCTTGGTGACCAAATCCTTGACGACCTCAACGCTCGTCTTTATTACGCTTGTATTACCTGCCTTATCCACGGCACGCACTTCAATACGATACATACCGAGCTCGTTCGTGTCAATTATGACAGGACTTTCTTTCACGTGCCAACCACGCCCATCCACTTGTACTTCATAAAAATCAATGCCAGAAGCTTGATCCTCCGCCTGAAAACTCATTTTCAATCGCTCTCCGAGTTTCACTAAGTTCTGATCAACGTTGAGGCTAAGTTCGGTTGGCGCGGTTTGATCTATTTTGATGGTTGCACGTTGCTCTGGCAAACGCGTACCAAATGTCGTTTCCGCCGTGACATAAAAATAATAAATTCCATCAGGAATATCGCTCAAAACAACACTTTCTTGCAAACCGATAGCTTCATAAGTTTTTGTATTTGGCACTTGAGTATCAAGAGTCCATAGAAAAGCTTTCAGATTCATTCTCTGGGATTCTGGCAGTGACCAATAAACCTCTACCTCTTTCCCACGGCACCAACCATTGTAAGGACATCTTGTTTCTATTGTAATCGGAGAATTTGGTTCCGGTGTTGGTAAAGTAATCTCTGATGTCTTTTGAGCCACTAGTGGCGACACAAGGGAAAAAAATAAAAAAACAGAGAAACAAGCAATCTGATTTTTTTCCGACTGAAAATACATAGAGACATTTCTATCGTTTCTTACACCACACAAAAGTCGTAAAACTCTCGTCATCTTCGAGATTTTCAGCAAGAATCCGCAGACCGTAAATTTCAGCGCAGATGAGAGGCGCGATCACTGCCACGCTCTTCGGACTGCCACTTTCAGCAAGGTACGCCGCGGCCGCGGCCTGGTCGATGAGAATCCCTTCACCACTACTCAATTTTTTGGTCGAAAATTTTTGTTTCAACCGTTGTCGACATCCTTCAAGCACTGTTGGATGCGACATGATCACCTCGATCTCGTCAATTCCAACTCCTGGCCGAGCCATGAGAAAATAGTGTACCGGCATATCAAAAATATCGAGCAACTGGAAGTTATACTGGGCCATGGCCTCAAGACTTTCAAGAATAATACCAGAAAGATTATTGGTAACGGCAAAAATGCCAAAATCAAGCGATCCTTGATTGAGATGCTGTAACACCTTTAGAGTGGTGTACAGATACTCAAGCGTAGGTGTTGACAAATGGTGATCCTCAACGTACAAAAAACATGCCTGTTCATTAAAACTGCCTCGACCACCTTGAATGCCAACTCGTAATTGAGTGAATTCCATATGACTGAATTATACCATGAATCCCAATCCTCTGTAACATTTCCGAAAATACTGCGTCATCATTATTACGTCTCTCTTGGGAGCAAATCAATACAATAGACACCACGAGATTGACAAAATGTATACTTAAGTGTATACTAATACCAAATAACAAGCCACTCAAATCAAAGGAGGAAACAGTGACTTCGAAATCTGTAGAATCATACCAGGAACAAGTTTCATTGAAAGATACTACTACCCTCCTAATTAAATTTTGACCCCTTATCATATTTAAATTTCACCCTCGCGTCTTTCACTGTAAACTGCCAATGAATCATCGCGTTTTCCCGATTTCTCCCCCGTTGCCATATCTGCGCGTGCTCCTCGAGCT
>ORJL010998550.1_pt1 | contig 18792 bp, 20 predicted proteins | sample 1779941 | NCBI WGS metagenome assembly ORJL01 (sample SAMEA104232317, study PRJEB22302) | groundwater metagenome | biome: forest; feature: aquifer; material: groundwater | place: USA | collected 2011-08-07 | depth 5.8 m | reverse complement strand
CGACGACGAGCGGCGTGTGCGCCAGCATGTGACGAACGTCCTCGATTTGCCGGTCGCAACTCCACCATTCGCCCTGATAGAGCGCATGAAGCTGCACGACGTGGTCATCGGACAAGCGTTCCACGATGTCATACGCCATACGCACACCGATCCCCATCGAGGTGGATCACGTCCTCATTCCCCAACGCAGTACTGCCGCACCAGGGAAGCGGCGATCACCGTGACGGCGCTCACAACCAACATCTCCCATTGCGGGTCCGTAAGCGGGCCAAGAAGCATTACCGCGAGGCCGAACCCGGCGGTGATCGACACGAGACAGGTCGGAACCGTGATCCAAAGCAGGACGGTCCCCGTCGTGCCGAGGCGAAACTCGGCCAACGCGACGCTCGACCAACCGAGCGCTCCGGCGGCGAGCATGAACAGCGTCTCGGGGCCGCCCTCGCGGTCGGAGAGGTAGGGCCGCATCACCGCGGCGGCATCGAGCGCGTCGGAGAGGAACCAAAGAAGGAGTGAAAACACGGGAGCGAACCCCGCGACGAGTAGACCCAACGGCCAGAGGCGCTCCAGCGCCCCGGACAGGCGGTTCGACGGTTCCGACATCATGGGGTCAGTGTAACACGGAGGCGGAGGGCGTTGCCTACCCTTCGAGGCTGATGGTCAATCCGCCGTTCCTTTCCACGGTTGACCGGGGTCGGGTGCGGATTATAGTTCGCGCGGACGTGAAGCGGGTCGCGGAGGGCGGTCGATAGCGAGAAGGGGTGCCGGACGACCAGGAGAATCGTCCGCACAGCGGAACTGACGACATTCGCTTTCGGGGAAGACCCCCCTCAGTTCCCCCTTCGTAAGGGGGGAAGCAGGAGAAGAAAGGTCCGCACAGCGGACCCTACGAAGCGAGGAATCCTACGAACCGACGAGAGAAATAGTGTCAACAACGATCACACATGTCGAGGGACGGGAGGTTCTGGACTCGCGGGGGTTTCCCACCGTCGAGGCGACCGTCGTACTGGAAGACGGAAGTTACGGCGAGGCGGCCGTGCCTTCCGGGGCGTCGACCGGCGAGCATGAGGCCGTCGAGCTGCGCGACGGCGATCCGAAGCGGTATGGCGGGAAGGGCGTTCTCAACGCAGTCGAGTTCGTGAACCACGATCTCGCCGGTGTGGTCATCGGGCGGGACGCGACGGATCAGGAAGACGTCGACGCAGCCATGATCGAGGCCGACGGAACGGAGAATAAGTCGCGCTTTGGCGCGAATGCGATCTTGGCGGTTTCCCTGGCCACGGCCAAAGCGGCGGCGCAGTCGTGCGAGCTTCCGCTGTTTCGATACCTCGGCGGACCGCGGGCTCACCTCATGCCGGTGCCCATGATGAACATCCTCAACGGCGGAAGGCATGCGGACAACAACGTCGATTTCCAGGAATTCATGATCCAACCGTGGGGCGCTCCGTCCTTCCGCGAAGCGCTGCGGATGGGAGCGGAGTGTTTTCACGCGTTGAAGAAAGTCCTGCAGAAGCGCGGACACAACACCAACGTCGGCGACGAAGGCGGGTTCGCTCCGAACCTCAAGACCAACGAGGAAGCGCTCGAGGTCATCGTCGAAGCCGTCGGTGCGGCGGGGTATTCCTTGGGGAAGGACGTCTTCATCGCCCTCGATCCCGCGGCGTCGGAAATGTTCGACGCGAAGACCGGGAAGTATCGCTTCTTCAAGTCCAACCCGGACAAGATGATTACCTCCGAGCAGTTGATCGACTTCTGGTCGGGGTGGTGCGAGAAGTACCCCATCCGAAGCATCGAGGACGGATTGGCCGAGGACGACTGGGCCGGGTGGAAGGAGCTGACGGAGCGACTGGGCGATCGCGTTCAATTGGTCGGCGACGATCTGTTCGTGACGAACACGAAGCGACTGGACCGCGGGCTCTCGGAGCGCGCGGGCAACGCGATCCTCATCAAGGTCAATCAGATCGGAACGCTGACGGAGACCTTCGCGGCGATCGAGATGGCCATGCGAAACGGTTGGTCGGCGGTGGTCAGCCATCGCAGCGGCGAAACCGAAGACACGACCATCGCCGATATCGCCGTGGCGACGAACGCCGGGCAGATCAAGACGGGCAGCGCCAGTCGCACGGATCGGGTGGCGAAGTACAATCGCCTCCTTCGGATCGAGGATCACCTCTGCGCGTCCGCGGAGTACGGCGGCGGATTGTGGCGCAGATTGTAGGGTCCGCTGTGCGGACCTTTCTGCTGACCGTAGGGTCCGTCGCGTCGGGGAAAGACCCCCTCAATCCCCCCTCGGGAAGGGGGGAAGGAAAGAACGGTGACTCATGGACGAGTCGATGCACGATGCAACGGACGAGTCGGTTCAACGAACAACGTCGGGCGGATTCCTATTCTGGTCCTTGTCCCTGATGGCCATGGCGGCGTTTGCGCCCTGCGTCATCCTGCCCGAGTGGCGTGATTACGAAGCCGTCTACTCCGCGCAGCAGACACGGGAGCAGGATCTCGCCGCGTTTGAGCAGGCGGTCCACGACGAACAAAGAAAGCTCGAAGCCCTACAGAGCGATCCGGCGACGATCGCGCGCTTGGCCCAGCGCGAGTTGAGCTACCGCCGCAGCGGCGAACGCGGCGTAGCGGTGGGCGAGCCCTTTAGCGCCGGTGCCCTCGACTTCGGCGCGAGCGCCTTCACCGACCGCATCCCCGGCGAGAACGAACGCGGCCTGGTCGAATCGCCTCCGCTGCCCGCGACCGTCTCAGCATGGATCGCGCGCCTGCCGTCCTTGGACTACGACGCACTGTTCTGCGACGAGCAAACGCGGCTGATTATCATGACCCTCTCGCTCAGCTTGATCGTCCTCGCATTCGTCCTCTTCGGCCGGCGCGCAAGGACGAGCGAGACCGCGTCCGCGTAACGTGAAGAGACCGCTCCCTTACGGTCGCGGCTCTGTTTCCGATGGTGCGAGAATCCTTTCTCGCACGCGTCTTCGCGGGAACCCCTTCCCGCGCGCTCCGGCTACACACACAGAGTGCCCATCGTGTACACTCTCCCCCGTCGTGCATGACCCATCGAACACTCCCGCGCCGCGTCTGATCTTCATCCTCGGATGCACCGGTTCCGGGAAAGGCAGCCTCGGGCGCGAACTCGCCATTCGCATCGGCGGCGAGATCATCAGCATCGACTCGATGAAGGTCTATCGCCGCATGGACATCGGCACGGCCAAGCCTTCCGCCCAGACGCGGGCCAAGGTTCCGCATCATCTGATCGACGTCGTCGAACCGTCCGAGGAGTTCTCCGCCGCCCGATACGTCGAACTCGCCGACGCCGCGATCGCGGACATTCACGCCCGCCGCAAACCGATCCTCGTCGTCGGAGGGACGCCGCTCTACGCCAAAGCATTGACCGAGGGGCTTTTCGATGGACCCGGCGCGGATCCGGCCGTTCGCGATCGCTTGCACGAGGAAGCCAGAGTCGACCTTGACCGGGCACACGAACGCCTGCAACACGTCGATCCCCGCGCCGCGGCCATGATCCACCGCAACGACGTCCGCCGCATCGTTCGCGCTTTGGAGGTTCACGAACTCACCGGACGACCGATCAGCGAACTGCAAACGCAATGGGATCGCCAGGCACGATATGATTGCGTGTTCTTCGGCGTTCGCCGCAGTCGAGAGGATCAAAGTCGTCGTATCACGGAACGCGTCGAGCGAATGATGGAAGCCGGACTCGTCGACGAGGTGCGCGCCTTACTGGCCGAACCGCTGCCCCTGAGCAACACGGCGCGCAAGGCGCTGGGCTACGCGGAGATCATCGAGCACCTCAGCGGAGACGGCTCGCTTGCGGCCGCCGTGGAAAAGATCAAAATCCACACCCGCCGACTGGCGAAGGCGCAGCGAACGTGGTTTCGGCGATTTCCTCGGATGGAGTGGATCGACGTTGCGCCCGAGGCCATAGTCGAGACGGTCGCGGCGGATTTTCTCGAACGGTACGCATCGCTATGCTCGCCATCACCGAAATGACCAACTGGGCTGTCGACCTCATCGACGTGCGGAAGACGTATCGTCCGAACGTCCAAGCGCTTCGCGGCGTCAACGTGCAGGTCGGTCGCGGTGAAATCTTCGGACTCCTCGGTCCCAACGGCGCGGGCAAGAGCACGCTGGTCCGTATCATGACCACCGTCGTTCGACCCACCTCGGCGTACGGGACGCTTTTGGGTCGACCGCTGGGTCATCGCGAGAAAATCGGGCGAATCGGTTATCTCCCCGAAACGCTTCGGTTGCCGCGCTACCTCACAGGCTCGCAGGCGCTGGACTATCTAGCCGCGCTCGCCAAAGTTCCCCGGAGCATCCGGCGTAAGCGAGCGGCCGACCTTCTCGACCGCGTCGGATTGACGAAGGACGCGGGACGGCGGGGGGATCAGTATTCCAAGGGAATGCTGCAACGTCTGGGCATCGCCCAATCGTTGATGAACGATCCGGAGTTGGTGATTCTCGACGAACCCACCGACGGTCTGGACCCCGTGGGCCGGCGCGACGTGCGCGAGTTGCTGTTGGAACTTCGTCGAGCGGGAAAGACGATCTTCCTGAACTCGCACCTGCTCAGCGAGTTGGAGCGCGTCTGCGATCGCGTAGCCATTCTTGTCGACGGTATGATCGCTCGACAGGGCACGCTTTCGCAACTCACCGAGCGGGAAACGGAGTATCGCATCGTCGTCGAAGGAACCGTCGACGCGGCGCGGGCGAATGTGCAAGCGCTGGGGGCGACCATCGACGGTCGAGAGATCAAGCTGCGCGGGCACGACCTGCGCCGCTTGAACGAGGTGTTGGACGCGCTTCGCGCCGCGCGGGTGCTCATTCAATCGGTGGAGACCAGCCGATTTAGTCTGGAGGATATTCTCATCCAGGTCGTCGGAGAGTCGACCCCCACGGCACGCCCCGCTGGGACGGCGCGACCCGTTTCGACTACGCGCTCCGTTCCGACGGAGCGCTCGGTGCCGCCGGAGCGACGTCTTGATTCGTAGGGTCCGCTGTGCGGACCTTTCTTCTCTTCCTTCCCCCCTTACCAAGGGGGGATTGAGGGGGGTCTTCTTGTTGGATAACGTGTAACACGGATTTCCGACCTTTGCTCATACCGGTTGAAAACCGGTGCCACAGCTCGACACTATGCAACTTTTCGCCCTCATCCTCGACAGCTTCCGCGAATCCTTGGATCGCAAGATCTTCTGGATCCTGCTCTTGATCTCCGCCGTCGTCACCCTGGCGATGGCCAGCATCGGGTTCGACGGCGAACGCTTGACCTTTTTCTTCGGTTGGCTGAGCACCGAGTCGTACGGGTACAACCCGCTCTCAGGCCTTGGCCGCGCCAAGATCATCGGCGCGGTCATCTACCTCATCCTGACCCAAGTCCTCGGCGGCGTAGGCCTCATCCTGATGATCATCGCCACCGCCGGTTCCCTGCCCGCCATGTTCGACGCGGGCGCGATCGACCTGCTCCTCGTCAAACCGATCAGCCGAGCGCGGTTGTTCCTCTACAAGTACCTCGCGTCGATGGTGTTCGTCTTCGTGCAGTCGGCGGCGTTCGTCGTGGCCACGTTCCTGGTGATGGGCCTGCGCTGGAACGTGTGGGCGCCGGGGTATCTGCTCTGCGTCCCGCTGATCGTGCTGCTGTTCAGTTATGTCTACTGCGTGTCGGCGCTCGTCGCGGTGAAGACCCGAAGCGGCGTCGCCGCAGCCCTGGTGAGCCTCGGAGCGTGGGCGGTCTTTGGTATGGTGACTCAGGCACCCGCCGTCGCCGACTTGCTGCGCTTGGACCCGAAAGCGCCGTTGGCGCGATCGCTGTACGTCGCCAGTTGGATCCCGCCCAAAACCGGCGACATCCCCCTGATCGCCGCCCGCTGGGCCGGCGCAGGCACCAGCCTAGACGCACTTCCGGACGCCGTCATGGAAGCACAGTCCGCCCAAGACCGCGCGGAACTCGACCGCGGCCGGTCCTACGAAGAGCAACAGATGCGGAAGAGCCCCTGGCTCTCCATCGGCTCCTCGCTCCTCTTCGAAGCCGTCGTCGTCGCCTGGGCGATGTTCATCTTCTGCCGGAAGGATTTCTGACTTGCGCCGTGCCGTGTGCCACTGCTCTGTGAGCGGTCGGGTGCCCCATCCTCGCTACTGCGAGGGTGGGGGACGGATGATTCTCGCGGTGTTGCAGCGTTGCATCGAACGAAGATGGTGGGCAGTGCGCACCCTACAAGACTTGCGACACGCGTTCCACCGCAGCTTCGTAGGGTGCATCGAGATGCACCCTACGGCTACGGCGGCGCTACTCCACCGTCTCTCGCAACTGCTTGCACTTCTTGTAATAGTCGAGGGCTTGCTGGGACTCCTTGCGGTCCTTCTCGCTCGCGGCCGCGATCGCTTCCTGTTGCAATGAAATCGCTCGATCAAGGTCGCCGATCTGATATCTCGCCCGTGCATAAACGGCCACCGCGCCGGCGTCCGCGCGTTTCGACGACTCATACGCCGCCTTGGCCGCCTCCAGCGAGAACTCGGGCATGCGTCGACCGACCTCTCGCGTGGCGAGCAGCGTCTCCGCCAGACGGCGCATGGCCGTCACGTTGGTCTTGTATGCGTCGATATGCCCGCGAACCCACGAACGATACGTGGCCGTGTTGTGCAGCTCCTCGGAGTAAACGCTCGCCAGCGCCTGCATGGCGACTTCGTTCGCGGGATCGATCTTCAAGACTTCGACCAGGCCGTCCCAAACCGTTCCCCATTGCTGCGCCTCGATGGACATGGAAAGCGCTTGCAGTTTCTTCGCGACCTCGCGCTCCAGCCTGGCGCTCGACGCGCTGTACGATCCCTCGATCACTTGCGGGATCAGATCGCCCAGGTCGGGGTCCATCGGATTCCCTTGCCAGAGGATCTTTCCGTCGCGCCCAACGAGAAACGCGTGCGGAAGCCCGATAGCCCCCGCAGCCGCGAGGTACGCCGAGGTCGTCGCGCCGCGATCGTCGATCGCGACCGTGTAATTCATCTTCTCGCCTTGTTCTTTCACGAACCGGCGAATCGCCGATGCGGTATTCCCGCGATCGTCCTCGTCCGTTACGCCGACCACCACAAGGTCCTTCTCGTATTTCTTCTGAAAATCGGTGAGGATCGGGATGGTCATCTTGCACGGCGGACACCACGTCGCCCAGAACTCCACGATGTGAACCTTCTTCGCCGAATCCTTGGCCAGATCGATCGCCGATCCGCGAACCCATTCCTTGATCTTCAGCGCCGGAACGGAGTCGCCCACGTCCAGCGCGTGTACGCGCGTCGCCGGAAAAACCATCGCCGACACCAGCAACGCGATCCCCACAGATTTCCAATCCCGTCTCATTCCCCACATCCTCCGATAGCAACCGACCTACGCGAGTAACCGACCCACGAGACCACCCGACCTACGAGCCACAAGCGCAAGCGCGTGGTTGGTGTGGTGCGGGTGCCCCATCCTCGCTACTGCGAGGGTGGGGGACGGATTCTGACCCCGCCGCTGCGCCAGCGACCTACGAGCCACAAGCGCAAGCCGGTGGTGGGTGTGATACCAACTGGAAACCGTCGCCCGTACGGCACCATCATAGCAGCGCAGCGATCGCGCGGACAAGGCACCCATGCGTAACTACGCACGCCGGACGGCGGCGTTCACAGCCGACAGCGTGTGCCACGGGTGGCTTGCCCACCAGTGGTTTTCCGCAATGCCTACCCGTTGGTCTTCCAAAATCGATTTGTCGAAATTCGTCGGCGAAAATCAGACGGCCAACGCCCGCTTCGTCGAGAGTCGGCGAAGGCGATGGCACGCCTCCTCCAACACCGCCATTTCCTTCGCGTAGCAGAACCGAAGCTGGTTCTGCCCGTCTGCTGGGTTCCGATAAAACGCCGACCCCGGAACCGTGGCTACGCCGATCTGCTCCAAAATGGACTCCGTGGCGGCCACGGCGCTCGGCCAGCGACCCGGCTCGAACGCGGCCAGCATGTAATACGCGCCGTCCGGAACAAACGGCGTGAATCCGATGTGTCGAAGCGTATCCGCCAGGAGTTCCCGCTTCGCCCCGTATTCGAGCCGCATCTCCGCGTAGTACGACTCGGGAAGCTGCATCCCCGCAACGATCCCATGCTGCAAAGGGGCCGGAGCGCAGATGTAGAGCAGGTCGTTCACCACCGCCAATCGATCCATCGCTTCCGCCGGACCAACCGTGTACCCGACCCGCCATCCCGTCACCGCGTACGTCTTCGACGCCCCGCTCATGGTCAGTGTCCGACCGGCCGCCTCCGGGAACCGACCAATGCTGACGTGCTGCTTGCCGTAGGTGATGTATTCATAAATCTCGTCCGTCGCGATCCACGCGTTGTGTCGACGCGCGACGGTCGCGATCTCGCGCAGCTCCGTCTCCGTGAACATCTTCCCGCACGGATTCGCCGGGTTGCACACCACGACCAGCCGCGTGCGGTCCGTGAACGCCGCTTCCAACTCCGCCGAGTCGTAGGTCCACGCCGGTGGGTTCAGATCGACGTAGCGAACGTTCACGCCGAACAACTTCAGCACGTTCACGTGGTAGCTGTAGAACGGCGAGAACACCACGGCCTCATCGCCCGGGTTCAGCGTCGCAAGCACCGCGCACACGAACGAACCCGCCGAACCTACGTTCACCGCGACTTCGCTCTCCGGATCGCACACAATCCCGTTGAAATCCCGCATCTTCTTGGCGATCGCCCGCCGAAGCTCGGCGACCCCGCGGAGGTTCGTATAGCTCGCCAAATCCTGATCGATCGCCGACTTCGCCGCCTCCTTCACCGCAGAAGGCGCAGGCTGATCGCACACACCCTGCGACAGGTTCACGCCCTTCATCGCGGCGCAGATGGCCGAGTAGCGGCGAATGTCCGATTGCTTGATGTTCCGAACTCGATCGGCGATAGGCAGGTCCACGTGGTGTACTCCGAGAGGATTCCCTTCCGCGAGAGCGTTTCTCATCCGCATGCAGCGGTCCAGCGCGGCGATCCGACGCGGCGATCGCGCCCGCCTCCCCCCGTAGGGTCCGCTGTGCGGACCTTTCTTCTCTTCCATCCCCCCTTAGGCAGGGGGCATCGCGCTCGCCTCCCCCCTTACTAAGGGGGGAGGGAGGGGGGTTCTTCTGCTGCACGAAAACGAAAACGGCTCCAATGTCAGTCGTCGACGCCATCCAAAGCGCCGCTCACCAACACTATACCGATTTCGGCGAGTTCCAACAAATTCCTTGAAACGTGATCCGCATCCCACAAGAGACGGCGCTCCCGCTGTGTGCCACTGCTCTGTGAGCAGTGGATGACGCTGGCGCGAGAATCCCTTCTCGCATCCATCCGTACGAGCCACAAGCGCGAGCGCGTGGTCTTCACTCCCCCACTTGCGAGAGTGGACCGCTCCTGCCTCCCCGCTTACAGGGGGGCGCTCTGGCCTCCCCCCTTGCCAAGGGGGGATCGAGGGGTGTCTTTTCTCCCGGTGCGAAACCCCTCGCCGCCCCCGCCCGCCGAACAACCGACCGCCGGAACACGCCACCCCGAACGTGTCCCGCCCGCCTACGCCAAACGTTTTCTTCGCTCCCATGCCAAAGGCGTTCCGCCGTCCCGCCCAGGGTCGCCGTCGCGTGGTCACTCTAGGTTCCAGGCCCAATGACGACGCCGCAGCTTCGAGCGGGCCGTGACCGTCCGCGCCGATGCTCTCGACGCGCATGCCCTCGTCGGGCGGACAGCCCCGGGGATCGAACCCGAAGCTCCCATAGAGACGAAGGAAAGGACGTCCTCGGTCGTCGAGTTATCTGACCTGTTGGTTCCTCGAGTATCCGCAGGGTACAATCCAGTGCAAAGATGATCGTACCGAAATGAAGTCGGACGGAGGATCGCCCTACGATGACGCGTAGTTCGGAGCCAATCCTAAGACAGCGGATTTTTGAGGCGCGATTCTCGCAAGGGTACCGATACCTTGATCGGTGCGGCGAAGCGATGGTCATCCTCGAGAACCTCCTGGAAACGGACACAGGGCGCGTTTGGCTGCCGGGCGTCATGACTCCGACCGGCGCGAGGCTTTGGTGTCCCGACTTGGACATGACGATCGTTTTTGACGCGATGCGGTTGGTTGTAGATCAGAACCCTGTCGGCGACGCAACGGTCGGATTCGACGAGGTATGTCAGGCGACACTCTCTCTCATCATTGGCAAGTTCGACCTTCGAAAAATGGTTCGCTGGGGAGCCCGTCGGGTGAAGATCCTCGGTGCGGACTCGCTAGATGCTGCCGAGCGCCTTTCGCTACGTTACGACGTGGGCAGAGGTGAATGCTGTGCGAGCGACGGCTTCAGTCCCCGGACGATCGAGTCGACGCAGGTGTACGAGGTCGACGATCGCTCGAAGGGGGTTCGCCTCGAAGTGAAACCGTACGCCGAGGTCAGCGTTGAAGTGCGTATCGACGATCGGCTGCGGCAGCCGCCACACTTGCTCCCGATCGGCCAGCGTGAGGCGCTCTTGGAACACCTCGGTCGGCAAAGGCAACGTCTAACGGAACCTAGGGCCGGACTCCTGATCGACATCGATTACTACGTAGTGAACCCGTCGAATCTAACGGTGCCGAACTTCATGAAAGACGCGGGTACTGAGGCGGATGCTGTCGAAGCCGGATTCCTTGCGAGGAAGTCGAAGTGACTAACCGGACGTTTGGCGCAACTGAGCCAGGAAACTCAGCGACTCAGCCCGAGACGGGTGGACTCGGCTGGATGTACGGGCCGACCGGACACGGTGAGGTACTGTCCGGCCACGGAAGAATCGTATCCGGCGCGAACGAAACGCACGGCGGTTCGAACAGTAAACCGTCCCCGGAGCGGCAAGTACCCAGCGCGCGGCGTTCGGACGAGGGAATCGATAACGGGCTGGTTCGCCGCGCTCAAGAGTTATTGGAGACTCTTGACGCGGCGGATGAAGTGGAGTCGCCGCTTCTGCTTGACGCGTTGCGCAGTGTCGTTCTGGAGATGTGGGACTCTGCCAGTGAATCTAGCGAGGTCCATCAGGGGATCCTTGCCGTGTTGGAGAACGGCGCCGTGATTGCGGCGACGCACGGGAGCATCACGCCTTCGCAACTCAGTGCCTTCCGAGAGGCTCTGACCGACCTATCGCAGCCACGGCTCGTATTGAAGAGTGCGGAATCGATTCGGCGCCGGTTTGTGGACGAGGGATTCAACCCCTTGTCGTTCGCTCCCGGGTCGTTGGACTAATCCGATGCCGCAAACAGCACCGGAACCCAGAGGCACGGTGCTGATTGACACCTCGCTCCTGGTTGAGCTGCAGAAAAAGCCGCGGTACTCGCTTCCGGTCAAGGACGCGCTTTCCGGCTTCCGGTTCAAGGGCGTATCATCCTTTTCGAAACTTGAATTCAAGCGAGCTTGGCTGCAGCGCCTTGCGCTCCTGCATAAATACTGCCGCGATCCAGGTGTCACACGAATAGCAGAGGTTCTGGATCGCATCGAGAAGTGCCTCTCGCATCCCATGCAAAAGCGCCGTGTTCACACGATGCTGCAGGCGCTTAATGCATTTCTCGACCTGGAACCGGACAAGATTTCTCAAAAAGCGCAACTGATTCGAGCGCGACAGCACTTCAAACACGCCGTGCTCGCAGGTCAGTACGCATTGGAGGAAATAGCGACGGCGGTGCTTCGAGGAACAGCGTGCGTTCGTGCGGAGGAACCAGCTCGTGAACTCGCCGACGGTTCGCTCGACGTGACAATCAGTAGGTGCAAACCAAGCCACATCCGATGCGCGATCCATGAATTTTTCGATGGGCACCGGGAAGCCTTCCGGGCAATCGCCGACGGGGTGGATGGCGCGACGATGCCCTCGAATGAGCTTCAAGGGATTCGTGACGGAATTCGTCGCGCACAAGAGAACTCGACTCATCTTTGCGACGACCGGAACTGCAAGGCCATCGGCGATGCAATCATCGCAGTTGACGGAAAGAACATGGACGTCTACGCCGCCAACAATGATCGAGAATGGCAGTTACTTGCACAGGTTCTTGGCAAACGAATCCTGAACCCGGTATCGACCGCCCGAGCGCCGCAGGGCGAATGACGCGTCTGGGGCGCCGGGACCATCGGCTTCTTGTGTTCCCCGGGAATCGCCTTGTTCGTCCTTGGTGGGTTCGTTTCTTTGCAAGAACGAAAATAACCCGAACCACCAACTTGACTTCCCTCGGCCCGGTGGTATGTTAGGTATATGTTCATAGCGCCACGCCATCCCAGCCCGACCCCGCCGACCTCCGGTCCTCTCCCGACCCGCGTGAAGGGAGCACTCGCCGCGCGAATGAAATTTGCAGAACAAACCCATTTGCAATCGAGACTTTACGAACGAAAGTGCGGGTACCCCATCCTCGCTGCGGCGAGGGTGGGGGACGGGTGATGCTCTGTGGTAGGGATCATCGTCGCGGGTGAAAGGTGGGTCACGGCACCAGGGCGACTGGTTCTGGGCGGGAGGTGAGTTCGTCGATCTTCTCCATCTGTCGATCGAGCTGTCGCGTGCGGGTGCTGACCAGTTCGTGGTATTCGCCGAGTGCGTCGTCGAGGCGCTTGCCGAGGCGTTCCATCGTCTCCACGTACTTCATCCATTGTTTGCGGAACTCGGCCAGCACCTGAAGGATCTGCTTCGCCCCTTGCTCAAACCGGAAGTTGTCGCAGGCTTGGCGGATCACGGAGAGGATGGCGTAGAGCGTCAGCGGGGAACACAGCACGACCTTTTGTTGTAGCGCGTCGTCGAGCAGCGTGCGGTCGTGTTCGTGGATGAAGCCGTAGACCTGTTCGTTGGGGATGAAGACCAGCACGTAATCGACGGTGCCGCTCGCGGGATCGATGTATTCGCGCGTGCCGACCTCCTTGATCCGGTTCCGCACGTCGCGAAGGAACTGCGTGGTCAACTGATCGCGGGCGTGATCGCTCGGTGCCTCCAACACCTTGAGATAATTGCCCAGCGGGAACTTCACGTCCATGTGGACCTTCTTCCCTTCGGGCAGGAAGAAGGTGTAGTCTGGACGGTTGCCGCTCGCGGCCGTTTTCTGCTTTTCGTAGTTCACGCCCTCGGCGAGCCCGACGGATCGCAGCAAGTCCTCGGCCATGCGCTCGCCCCATTGCCCGCGAACCTGCGGATTGGAGAGCGCGGTCCGCAGCTTCGTGGTGGTGTCTTGCAGTTGCAGGGTCGCCTGCGTGGTTTTTTCGAGCTTGGCTTCGAGCGAGCCATGTGACGCGGCCCGTTCGCGCTCGACGGTCTGCAACAACGTGTTCAGCGTGGTGAGCTTTCCGGTCATTTCCTCCAAGCGGGCGTCGATGAGTTGCTTCTTGTTGTCGAGCACTTGCTCCGTCTGCGTCGTTTGCTGCTCGAGCTTCGTCTTGGCGAGTTTGAGAAAATCGTCGGCGTTGGCGGAAAGTGCCTCGCGCGAAAGCGACGAGAATGCGGTCTTGGCCGCGTCGAGCAGTCGTTGGCTTTCGGTCTCGAAGTTCTTTACCGCCTCGGCGGCGAACTCCCGCGCCGTCGCCCCGCGCTTGCGATGAAGCAGGACGACGCCGGAGGCCCCGGCGGCGAGTCCGACCACGAACGCGATGATGACGCTTGTTCCGATCATGTTCCGACGCCGATTCTCGCCGCGACCCCGAAAGCTGCAATTCGACGCGCTCGGTCCACCGAACGCAACCGTCCGGCGCTTGTCCGCAAGGATCGCCCAGGTTGCCACGTCCGAGAGTCTCGCACCTCCGGGCGTCGGCCCTGGCGACTTACCGGCGTCCGCGATCGACGGATCGCGTGCGAAGCTTTGGCTCGGGGCGTGAAGCAGTTTTCCGGCGTTCCGTACCTGGAGAACCACCTGTGGGGAAGAGCCAGACTTGCGACGCATTCTCAGACCACGCCGAATGATGTTCGACACCCTGGCCAGTTGCCTATTACTGGTGTTGGTCGGGTGCTGCGCCCACCATCCCGTGCGGGCGGTCCGTGTTCGCGCCGTGCCGGATCTGTTGTTCGGCTCCGAATGCGTCGCTAGTTGCCTCCAAGACACGGCTCGAGGCGATTGGCCGTCGACCGACGGAATCACGAACTCCGGCGAGCAGATCGATTACGAAGAGACGATCATCGACCTACAGGGCCGGGGCTTCGGATCGCGTGACGGGTTGTACCGCCGGTTCGATTCGGTTCGGACCGGCCGGGGCGTCCGGTAGGGGGTCTGCCTCGATGCCGCTTCCGCCTTGTGACATATCGCCTGCGTGAACATCCGAGAATCTCGGTTGCCGTTTCCAAGTCCTTACGTTAAACTGACTTGCAGTCGTTCGGTTTCGGGCGGGAGAGTGTGCCACGGTCCCGGCACTCGTCTGAGGATTAGGTGCCGTGGCGCGAACCTCAGAACGAACAATACGTGACGGCGTTGTCGCTTTGCGCTTACTTTGCTCAGGGTGTCTGCATGGCCACCATCACGAAAAAAGAGCTTATTGACCGTATTGCCGAGCAGGAAAACTGCAAGCGGGTTCTGGCAAAACGGATCATTCAGTCGTTTCTCGACTCCATCATCAGCGAACTCAGCCACGGGAATCGTCTTGAGTTTCGCGATTTCGGCGTGTTCGAGTGCCGCCATCGGGCATCTCGGCGCGCTCAGAATCCGAAGACCTTGGACAAGCTCGTGGTGCCGCCGAAGCGAACGGTGAAGTTCAAAGTCGGACGGATCATGAAGCAGCAACTGCTCAGCGGCACTCCGACCATCGACGATGCGACCGGGCTCGTGGTGGGACCGGGAGCGGTTCCGCCGCGGAAGGCGGCCAAACCGTCGACGGCGGGAGCGAGAACGTCCACGTCCGGTTAGTGCTTCCCAACACACCGGCGATCTGAACGACGAAGACCAGGCACTTGCGTTTGTGGCTCGTGAGGATTCGCGCTTTCCTTCTGGTTTCTTGACGCTTCTGATGTTCGGACGATCCGTCCCCCACCCGCGCAGTAGCGAGGATGGGGCACCGACCACTCTTCGCTGGTTTGGTCAGTACTTCTCCGAAGCGGCGAGGTCGAAGGCTTCGTGGGCGGCGTTGGGTTCGCACCCGCGGTATTCGGCGCGGCACGCATAGCATACGGTGACTTTGCCGACGACGAAGTAGATGAGCAGGTCGATCAACAGCGCGGTCGCCAGCACAAGCCAAGCGGTGATCACCGAGGTGCGGAAGTAATAGATCGCGGTCAGACCGAACACCGCTACGATGAGCATTCCGAGACGCTGCGGGAAGTCCTTCCGCACGAACAGTTCGCCGCAGCCGCAGACCGCGCAGGTCTCGACGCGCTTTTCGCGGCGGATGACGTCGTCCGTTTTGATGGCGTGGGGAACGTGACAGCGCGGACATTCCATCGTCGGGCCGCAACCCTCGAGCGGTTCATACTCGATCAGTGCGACGCATCCGTGGGTTGGGCAATTGAATCGGATTTGCAAGGTTCTACTCCGGACCGTCTTCAGAGAGTCGCCGTATCGCGGCATTTATCCGTCCCCCACCCTCGCAGTAGCGAGGATGGGGCACCCATCCTTCTGCGACGCGTGTCGCTCATCGCACTGCTCACAGAGCAGTGGCACGCACTCCCAACGCACTGCTCTCAGAGCAGTGGCACACACTCTCATTGCACTGCTGACACGATCGTGGCACCGGTCGAGCACCGCACTCTTCAAGGGTCCGCATCACACGGGCCATCCGTATTGGGCGAGCAATTGCTGGCCGCAGAGTTCTCCGACGTAGGCGAAGACCGATCCAAAGTAGAGAATCCCCGTCGCCGACTGCGTGGCTCGAAGGCGAACGCAATCACGAACCATCCACGCGAAGATTCCGACGGCGATCAGTCCTACGCCGACACGAAGGACGACGAAAACCCAGGTCAACAAGGAATGGTCGGCGGCGGTTGCGAAGGAACTCCACGCCGAACTGCCGACCAGCCACGCGGTGAGCACGCTACCGGCGAAAAACGCGGCGCGAAGGGAAATCGCCCAGACCAGGAATCGCGAGAAGTGTCGCAGCGGGTCGAGCGTCATCTTCGTCGCGGTCAGGTACGCGTGTCCAAGAAGCCAAGCGAGGGTGATCGAACCAAGGAGGATCGCTCCAAGGGTTTGCCCGGTGATCACGAGAGCGGTCGGTCCCGCGACAGGGGAAGTTGAGCCCACGGTGTCACGCGACAGAAGATATCCTGTTCCCAAACCGGCGAGTCCGCCCAGCGCACACACCCCATGAAACACTCCCCGAAGGCGACTGAGCACCGGCGCCAATCCGGCGAGCGTCATCGCCGACAAGGCGGAGAGTGCGGCGAGCGCGATCGGGAGGAAGTCGCCGGGTGAAAGTCCGCCGTGCAGCCGGATTCGCCAGGCGAGCGGTAGGGCGATGGTTGCGACGACAATGAACCCGACCATCCGCACGACCCGCCACGCGAGCTGGTCCGGGCGACCGGTGGCGAGCACCAGCAACATGCCTCCGCCAAGGGAGTATAGGAACGAACCAACCATACCAGCACCGCCGATCCCCCAGTCCGTTCGCCGGTCCGCGCCGGCGGTTGTGTCGACGCATTGTCGGCTGCACAGCCAGGATGTGCAATGATCGGAGACATCGTTGCCGGGCTGTTCGATTCATGACGGCGACCGCGGGAGAACACCGGTGGACAAACCAACCGTGTCGTCCGAGGGCGTCCGCGATTACGGCGCGGCGGGAATGTGGAGCGGTTCGACGGTTTCGGCGAGCTCGTTCGCGACAATCCCGGATGCCGGAACAACCACGTTCAGGTTCGCGGTTCGGGTGATGGCGCCGGTGGCGAAGAGTTCGAATGCGCGAAGCGCGTCGTCCCATCGATGCCTTCTTGCGACGAACGCGCGACCGTTGTTTCCGAGGCGCTCGCGCTCCGTCGGATCGCGGAGCAGGCGGATCACGGCGGTCGCGAAGTCGGAGCCTTCGGTCGCGTGGAGATAGTCCTCGCCCGGCTGTCCGCCGACGCAGGATGCGGCCTCGGCGCTGAGGACCAACGGAACGCTCGCCGCCATCGCTTCGAGGATTTTGTTTTGCAGCCCGCAGGCGATTTGCAGCGGAGCGACGCTTACATCGAAGCGATCCAATTCCGGCGCGATATCTTGCACCTCGCCGACGACCACGACGCCGGGAACGCGCGCGAGGCGGCGAACCGCACGACATGGCCAGCGTCCGACGATTCGGAACACCGCGTCCGGGCATTCCTTGCGAACCGCGGGCCAGCACGCCGCGACGAACCAGCGCACGGCGTCGACGTTGGGTCGATAGTTCATGACGCCCAGGAATCCGACGACGCGGCCCGCGCGCCCGAGCGCTTCCGGGGTTCGCGTCGTCGTCGGCACATCGACGCCGTTGGTCACGACCTGAACTCGATCGGGCGAGGAATCCGCGCGGAGTGGTTCGGCCTCGGCGTCGGTGATGACGCTGACGGCGTCGAACTCGTCCACGCAGCGCCGCTCGACAAGCTCGAGTCGGCGACCCTCGATGTCGTAGAGGCGTCGAAGCGGCCACTTGGAATGCGACGCGTACGCCCGCCATTTTCGACTGTCGAGATCGCACAGGTCGATCACGCGCCGCGTCGCGGAAACGCTGGTTGCGTACGCGGCCATGCTGGAGGAGAACGCGATGACCACGTCGAAGCGAATCGCGTTGGATAGGTCGCGGAGCAATCGCCGCATGAGGCTGTTTGCGTAAACGCCTTCGGTCACGGTGCGACCTCTGGCCAGGGAGATCGCTCCGCGTAGGAGACCGCGGGAGGTGGACAGCGGGACGGCGATCACGTCCTCGCAATAGGTTCGCAGGGACGAGACGTAGTCGAAGTCGCCGGGTCGATCGACGAAGCAGACGCACCAGACGTGGTGATCTTTCGCCAGGTGGCGAATGTGACGGAAGGCGCGGAGTTTGTCGCCCTTGTTGGGCGGGAACGGCAGACGGTGGGCGAGGTAGAGGATGTTCATGGTTTCAGCCTGGAATGTGTCGTGAGAGATATCCGCCGGCGATCTGCGTGAGTCTCAGCGGAAGAAACGGCCAAACGCGCCGGGCGAAGCGGAATCTCGCGTTGTTCGGTGAGAGGTCCGGCGCGGATGCGCCGTCGGCGACGAAGCGCTGGTACTGAAGCGGCGTTGGTTCGAAACCGTGGAATCGCTTGAAGTCGTAGCTTCCGGCGTTGTCGCGGCGGCTGCGGCCGAAGTCGAAGCTGCGGTATCCCGCGGCGACGGCCCGCTCCATGGTCTTGAAGTAGATGAAATTCGCGGCGCTGCAGTTGCGAGCGTCGGCAGTGCATCCGAAGAAATAGGGCATGACGCGGTCGCGGAAGAGGAAGGTCATCAATCCGGCGACGGGCGTTCCGTTTCGGCGAACGAGGCTGACCCAGGTTCGATCCGCGAACGTGTTAGCGAGCTCAACAAGGAATCGCTTCGGATACGCGAGGGAGGCGAGTCGGCGCATGTTCGAGGTGTACAGGCGCCAGACTTCCGAGAGGTGCTCGGATCCGTAGTCGATCGTGAGGCGGAATTTGTCCCTTCCATTACGAGCGGCGGCTCGCGCTTTTCGCGGGAGCCATTCGAGAACCTCGTCGGTTCGCGAGGGGAGTTCTCGTTCGAAGGTCACGTAGCGATCGTCGATCGGAAGATTGGGAATGACGGCGTCGCGAGAGCGGAGTTCGATGGAGCGGACGCGCTCTTGTTCCGCGAGGGCGATCGCCTTGGCGAAGAGTTGCTTGGACACGCTCGGGTCGTCCGCGAGG
>ORJL011765677.1_pt1 | contig 18806 bp, 12 predicted proteins | sample 1779941 | NCBI WGS metagenome assembly ORJL01 (sample SAMEA104232317, study PRJEB22302) | groundwater metagenome | biome: forest; feature: aquifer; material: groundwater | place: USA | collected 2011-08-07 | depth 5.8 m | reverse complement strand
GGGCTGGTCCCGGAGCAGGCGAAGGTAGGGCTCGCTGTCCTCAGCGAGCCGCACACGTGTTCGAACGCCCCGGGCGGCGCGCTGGGACAGACGCGCCCTACCGCACCGGAGTGTAGTCCATCCCGTCACCCAGGCAGTAAGCGGCGGAAAGAGCGTCGCGATTCATTCCTTGTTCACGCCAAGACGCGGAGACGCCAAGGCAAAGAAATCAGGGGACCCATTCTCCTCCGTCCTTGCGTCTCCGCGTTTCGTTTGCCTGGGCTGGATGCGTCGTGCCGGAGAAATCATTCGCGAACCAGCACCACCGGACGGCTCTGCGCATGTTGATGAATTGCTTTGCCCAGCCAGGCGATGGTCTGGCCCAGGTCCTCCATATTGCGCGACGCTTCGTCGTCTTTGGCCACCTCGCCCTTGTCCAATCCAAATCCGAGGTTCCAATACGTTGATCCCGGCACGATGGCGCCGGACATGAGGAACATGTGATTCATCGTATCAAACGCGTGTGTGCCTCCGCCGCGCCGGACCGCCACCACCGCCGCCCCGATTTTCCCCCGAAACAATCCGCCGCTGGCCAGCGCCACGAGTCCGGCGCGATCCAACAGCGCCTTCATTTCGGCGCTGACGTCCGAGAAGTAGGTGGGCGAGCCGAGGATGATCGCATCCGCGGCGACCATCTTCTCCATGCACGGGTTGAAGCAATCGTTTTTCTGGCCACACCGCGAATCCTTGGTGTCGAAGCAATGATAACAGGCCCTGCATCCGCGAATGTCGGTCCCGCCGACTTGGATGAACTCGGTTTCCCAGCCGGCCGCGGCCAGCGGAGCCAGCACCTTCTTAAGGAGGATTTCAGTGTTCCCGCCCTTGCGCGGGCTTCCATTGATGGCAACAGCTTTCATGGTTTGAATTTGGAATGATGTACGGTGGAGAATCCTCGGTTCGGTCGAGGCGTGTCAATGATGAACCAAGGCCGACTTCCTTTCAATTCCCTTGCGATCACAGCGGACGCTGGCACACTCGGCTTCCGAGCATTCGATGAAGCACCAAGTCACACGCCCGGGGCGGGCGGGGTTGCGCCCGCTGGGTTGCCTTGCAATCGCTATGCTGGCCGGCTGTGTTGCCGGGCCCGGCACTTCATCCTCCCACTCTTACAACGTAGATCAACCTGTGAGCACTGAACACCAGATCACCAACCAACGCTACGGGCATCTGCTCACCAACATCGGCGTATGGTCGCCGGACGGCCGCTGGATCGTTTACGACACCCGCTCGGAGCGGCCCGGCACGAACTTCGACGGCGATACCATCGAGCGTGTCAACGTGGAGACCGGCGAAGTGCAGGTCTTGTATCGCTCGACCAACGACGCGCACTGCGGCGTCGTCACGTGTAATCCGGTCGAGCCCAAGGCTGTCTTCATTCTCGGCCCGGAAAACCCCACGCCCGACTGGCCGTATGCCGCCTATCACCGCCAGGGCGTGATCGTTAACATGGAGCGTCCGCAAGTGATCGCGAATCTCGACGCCCGTGACGTTTCGCCGCCGTTTACGCCTGGGGCATTGCGCGGGGGATCGCATGTGCATGTTTTCAGCGCCGACGGTCGGTGGGTGAGTTTCACCTACGAAGATCACGTGCTCGCGCAGTTCACCGAAGAAAACAGCGAACACGAGATGAACTTCCGCAACGTGGGCATCAGTGTTCCCGTAAGGCGGGTGCGTGTGGCGAAGGATCATCCGCGCAACATTGACGGCGAATTCTTTTCCGTGCTCGTGGCGAAGACCAAGGCGCATCCGCGTCCCGGCTCGGATGAAATCCGGCGCGCCTTCGAAGACGCCTGGGTTGGGACGAACGGTTACTTGAAACTCGATGGCTCGCGCCAGGAGCGCGCGCTGGCTTTTCAGGGCGAAGTGGTGACCGCCGCCGGTCAGACGATCTCGGAGGTTTTCGTAGTGGATCTGCCGCCCGACATCACGCAGTCGGGCGACGGTCCGCTCGAAGGAACGGCGACGCTGCGCCCGCGCCCGCCGAAAGGCACCGTCCAGCGCCGGCTCACGTTCACCGCGGAGCGCAAATTCCCCGGGCTGCAAGGCCCGCGGCATTGGCTGCGTAGTTCACCGGACGGCTCGCGCGTTGCGTTTCTGATGAGGGACGACGGCGGCGTGGTTCAACTCTGGACGGTTTCGCCGACCGGCGGCGGCCAGGTGCAAGTCACGCGCAACGCATTTGGGGTCGCGTCGGCGTTTTCATGGAGCCCCGATGGCAAACGCATCGCGCATGTCATGGACAACAGCGTTTGCCTCACCGAGGTCGCCACCGGCATCACCACCCGTCTCACGGCTCGCACCGCGGACGCGGTGGCGCCCAAGTCCGAGGCGTGTGTGTTTTCGCCCGACGGCAACCGCGTCGCCTACATGCGGCGCCTGCCCGACGGAGACGAGGCGTTCAACCAGATCTTCGTTTGCGCGTCCCGCTAAATGCAAGTCCATATGTGTTCTTCGAGAATCCAACCGCGGTCTGTTTCTTCCGCGGCCCTGCTTCGGCTCGCGGCCAGTCTGGGTTTGCTGACCAGCGCGGTGGCTGTGCCGGTTGATCTTAGCAAGGCCACGGTCGTGATCCGCGCCGGTGCTCTTCCACCAGCCGAACAGACAGCGGCCCATGTGCTGGTGGAAGAATTAGAGAAGCGTACGGGCTTGAGCTGGCCAATCGCCACTAACTGGCCGGTGAATGGTGTCGTCATCGCGATCTCGTCCGGCGCGGGCGATGCGGGCTGGCCTAAAGCGCTGCCGCGGCGCGCCGGCAAGGATTTGCCGGAACTTCGACCCGAGGGTTTCCGCCTCGCGGCCCAACGCGACGACGAAAAGACGGTGACGATTTGGATTCGGGGCGCGGATTCGCGTGGTGTTCTGTTTGGCGTCGGCCAGTTGTTGCGCAGGCTGGAGTGCGCCAAGGGTTTGGCGAGCGTTCCCGCTGGACTGGATATCGTCACGGCGCCGGCGCAGCCGATTCGCGGCCACCAACTCGGCTACCGGGACACGGCCAATTCCTACGACGGCTGGGACGACAAGCAATACGAGCAATACATCCGCGAGCTGGCTTTGTTCGGCGCGAACAGCATCGAGAATATCCCGTTTCAGGACGACCGCAGCAGCCCTCTCATGCCGCTGCCGCGTGACGTGATGAACCGCAAGCTCAGCGAAATCTGCGCCCGCTACGAATTGGATTACTGGGTCTGGACACCGGCCGATTTCGATCTCAAGGATGCCGCCAAACGAGCGGCGGCGCTCGAAAAGCACGAAACGTTTTACCGTGACTGCGCCCGCCTCGATGGCGTTTTCTTCCCCGGCGGTGATCCAGGAAACAACCCACCGCAGCTCGTGATGCCGTTCCTGGAGGACTTGTCCCGGCTGCTCGCCAAACATCATCCGCACGCAAGACTCTGGCTCTCGATGCAGGGCTTCGAAAAGCCAGAGGTTGATTTCGTCCACGCTTGGATCAACGAAAAGATGCCCGGCTGGTTGGGCGGTCTGGTCGCCGGCCCGAGCAGTCCGCCGCTTGCTGAGACCCGTGCGCGCCTGCCCCAACGTTATGGTCTGCGCGATTACCCGGACATCACGCACACGGTGCGCTGTCAGCATCCGGTCCCCTGGTGGGATCCGGCGTTCAACCTTACCTTGGGCCGCGAGTGTTCGAACCCGCGCCCGGCGGCTTACAGCCTCATCCAAAAAAACCTCGGCCCGTACACCAGCGGCTTTATCACCTACTCCGACGGCGTGCATGACGACGTGAACAAGACGGTTTGGAGCCGCTTGGGCTGGGAGCCCGATGCCGAGCCACGCGAGATCCTGCTCGAATACACGCGTTACTTTTTCGGCGTCGCCGTCGCCGAGCCTGCTGCTGACGGCATTCTCGCGCTGGAAAAAAACTGGGAGGGCCCGCTGGCGGGCAACGGTGGTGTGGACGCCACGCTCGTGCTCTGGCAGCAACTGGAAAAACAAGCGCCCGAGCTGCGCGACAATTGGCGCTGGCAGCTTTGCCTGCTCCGCGCTTACTACGACGCCTATACCCGGCACCGGCTGCTCTACGAGTCGGAACTGGAGCGCGTAGCGAACGGGCTTTTGGCGGAAGCTCCGACGCGCGGCGCCGACGCCGCGATGGACTCCGCCCTTGAGGTGCTGCGACGCGGCGTTTCGCAGCCGGTCAGGCAAGAGTGGCGCGCGCGCATCGGTCAGTTGTGCGCGGACCTCTTCCAGACGATCAAACTGCAAACGAGCGTGCCGCTTTATCACGCGAGCGGCCCTGAGCGCGGCGCCGTGCTGGACTTTGTGGATCACCCCCTCAACAACCGCTGGTGGCTGGAGGACGAATTCGTCCGCATCCGCAAGCTGCCCGCCGAAACCGACAAACTCGGGAGCCTGGGGTTGATTTGCCGTTGGGAAAATCCAGGCCACGGCAGCTTCTACGACGAAGTCGGCAGCGTCGCCAAGTCACCGCACGTCATCCGCGGCGAAGGGCTCGACACCGATCCGATGATGGAGAAGAATCCGAATCCGGGCTTCTGGTGGTGGGACAACGGCTCCAGCCGAAAGCGCTTGTCGTGGCAGACCAGCATGGATTGGCCGTTGGGGTTGGCGTACCATCATCTCGACCCGCAAGCCTCCTACCGCGTGCGGTTGACCGGCTACGGACAGGCGAGGTTGCGGGCCAACGGACAACTCCTGACACCGACGCAGGATGCCAGAGTCGACATCGGCGAATTCAAGGAATTTTCCGTGCCAGCGAACTTGCTCAAGGACGGCAAACTGCTTGTGACCTTCGACCCGGCGCCGGACGAAGCCCATCTTAACTGGCGTCAACAATCGCGCGTGAGCGAAGTGTGGTTGCTGAAGGAATGAAGGGTACAAACGTCCGGTTTCATTTCCCGGCTGCGGACGAGTTCGTCTGGATCAGTTGTTTATCAAACCATTTGGCCATGACTTCGACTTCCTCGGGCAGGGTCAACCACGGGTGGCCGCCGCCGGCTTTCACGATCAGTTCGGCAGAACCGCCCGCCGCTTTCAGCACTTCGACCATTTTTTTCGATTGCTGCAAGGGCACGAGCGGATCGGCATCGCCATGGATCAAAAGGAATGGTATGGCCGGACCTTTCACGAGTTGCGCCGGCGAAAGCAGCAGTGCGTGCTCTTTAATTTCCGCCTCGGAATGTCCCTTGGTTCCACCGAGAAAGAGAAGGTCGCCCACAACGTTCAAGTCCGCCGGCTTGCCGTCCCAGTCCAGCAGGTCGGTCGGAGGAAAGAAGATTCCCGCGGCTTTGACCTGGGTGCCGAAGTTCATCAGCGGGTCCTTTGCGTCCGGTCGGCCTTCCTCCGGCGTCACGGCGGCCAGAACCGCAAGATGTCCGCCCGCCGAGGCCCCGGTAAGGCCGAGGCGGCTGGGATCAATGTGGTAGTCCGCCGCGTGTTGCTTGACGTAGCGGATGCCGAGCTTGACGTGCGCTTCCATCTCCGCGCCGGTGTAGCGCGTCTTCGAGCCCGGACGGATCGCAAAGACCGCGTAACCGTGCGAGCAGAAGATGCGATACACCTGGGCGACGGTGTGGTCGCGGATTTTGCGGCGGTCGCTATAGTAGGCGCCGCTGACCACGTCAACGATGCCAAGCCCGTTGGGCTTTTCCTTCGGTGTGAAGACGTCCATGAGCAGGCCGGTCCCGTGAACTTCCGCATACACCAGGTTCGTGACTTGGTTGTAGGGATAATCCTGCGCAACGCTGACGGTGACATCCCCCAGCAGAAGAGCCGAGGCGAGGAGTGCGAACTTGATGATTTTCATGAGCGTGGCTTCATCGCGCGCATCATCTACGACTTTGCATCGGGCGCAAGGAACAAAATCACTCGGCTCAACTTCTCAACGTCCATCCCCTCCAAATCGCAGCCGCCATGGCACCATGGTTGAGTTCTCGATCCGGCCGCTACGTCATCACTGCTTACGACGAGTCCGGCAGAGCCCGCGCCACCCGTGTCGAAGGCAAATCCTCGTGGAAGGAAACCACCCGCGTGCTCGCCCCGGACGAATTGGCGCTCTACGGAATTGCTCCAAAAGAATGATGACACCAACCGCAAGGCGCCCAAGAGTGCTCAGGCATTGCCGCACGAGCGAGCCCGTTCAAAAGGAGCTCACAGCGGCGAGATCATTCTGCCGCCAACGCCAAAGTCAACCGGGCTATTTCCGCCCGGTGGCGACGGAATGTCTCCACATCCGTCTCCGTGTGGCCGAGCACGCGGTCCCCCTCCCGAAGGAAATCGCGGCTTTCCACAAAGGCCTCATCCGACAGCTCCATGACATCGCGCAACGCGATGCGCAGTGTCTCCTCAGCTCTTTGAACCAACTCGCTCTTTGTCCCGGCCTGGCGATGGCGCTGCATCTGTTCCTCCAGCAACGCCATGGCCGCCACGTCTTCCAGTCCGTCGCGGACGGCTTCCCAGCGGACGCTCGGGACGGGGCGGTCGCCTGGATAGACGAGCGCATACTCGTCATTCATGGTTTTGCCGGCAAACCAAGGATCCACTTCAGTGGTGCTGTGCGTCCAAAAACCAATTCCGCTCAGGCCGAAAAACTTGGCGCGCCACGCGTTGGCGCGGTTGTAGCGCAGCGGGGAAAGTGATTTGACCTGCGACACGCACTCGTAAGACCAGACGGTTTTCTGTTTCATGATGCGCTGGATGCGCGGGTCGCCGGAGAGCAGGCCGGACACGAGCCGCATGTTCGGCGCCCAGACATCCACCAGCGGCTCGATGCGCTCGAAATCCTTCCACGACAGGCCCGGCACAGGATCGGTGTAAGTGAGGAGTTCCGGATCAGCGGCGCGAAAAAGTTTTCCGGCGTCTTCCAAAATGGCCACGTTTGGACCGTAATCCAGACCCGGCTCGTCCAGCAAGTAGAAGGCATAGTTCGCACGGTCGCGACCGCGTTCACGCAGGTGGTCGCGAAGCGCACGGATGTATTCAAGTTCAACGGAGCGCTTTTCGTCATCGGTTTGTTTCACCGCGAACTCGATGGGTGGATGATTCAGATGAAACAGGATTTTCCCCCGGCCCCTCAAACGCTCCAGTTCCGCGTCCAAGGTTGCCCAATCAATCGTCAGGCGGCCCGAGGCATCCACGCGGCCTGGCGGGATCACGGTGCGCGGAAAGACGTTCACGCCATGACGCGACATGTCATCGAGAACTTCGCCGGCGCGCGAGGAAAACCAGCGGTTCGGGACGTAGTCCCATGTGCATAGGGTCAGCGGATACTCTTTCGGCAGACGCAGGTTCACGACCTCGACGCTCAACGGAATCTCACATGCGGCGGCCTCTTGGTGGAGCGGCGCGAGCGTGACGCGTCCTTGGTAATTCCCCGGCCCCGCGCCACGCGCGTCCACGGTCACCCAGATTTTAGTGGAACGACGAGGCGCAATTGTCACCAAGCCCGCAGCACCCAACTCCGGCAACGCGTCCGGCACGCGCTCGCCGTTCACTGAACCGGTTGCGATCACTTCCCGCAACACGATCTTCCCGGTGAATGCCGCACCGCCGGCGCCAACCAGATTCGTGATCGTGATACGGGCGCGGACGGGATCGTCGCGGGTCGAGGCGATGACGAAAGCCCCTTGCTCCACCTCGTCCTGATAGACGTTCCGGATGGCGATTTCCTGTTCGCGGCCAGATGCGCCTTCACGGTCCATCGGGATGACGCGGGTCTCGTCAAACGAGCCGTACGGTTGTGTCGGCCAGACGCGGAACACTGCGGCTGGCGTGGGTTTGGACTCGGCGGTCCGAGAGTTTGGCAGTTCCCACCGCTTCTCATCCAACAGGGCGCCCGAAGTGTCCCGCGCTGTGGCGTGCAGCGTCCATCCCCCCGTCCGAACCAGGGCGGGCAAGGGCATTTCAAATTCCGACCGCGCCGTCAGCCGGCCGGCGACGCGTCGCCAACCGTCGCGGTCGATCATCGTCAGAGCGACCTTAATGAGCGCGCCGCGCGGATTGCGCACGCGAAGGGACGCGGTTTCACGCGCTTCATCCACCGAGGGGGGATCCAAGCTGGCTTGTTGGGGTTCGCCAGTCTTGCCATAGGGCGACTGCGGCGGTCCGGGTCGCAAGCGATACGCGAGCAGCGTGCTGGTCGTGACCAGGAGGTCCGTGCGTCCGCTGGCCGTATCAAGGATCGGTGTCAGCGCTGAGGGCATGATTCCGGAAAGGCGAACGTCATCCACGAGCGCGCCGTTCTCGTCGAAGGCAAAGACATGCTGATGGAAGGTGGGCAGGAAAACCTCGTGGTGGCCGCCCCCATCGGCGTCCAACACCAGCGGCTCTGCCCGGTTCTTCGCGCGGAACAGGTGCGTCCAGACGTGGTGACCCTCGGCATCAATGGCGTGCAGGTTGCCCCACAATCCCGCGCACAAGATGAGCGGCGCCGCGTTGGCGCGCGGCAGAAACGCGAGGGAGTTGTTGAGCGTGTCGCCGGTCGGACATTCCCAGGTGATTTCTCCCTCCACGCTCAATGCGTACAGCGATCCGGAGCCGGTGCCGCAGAAAATGAGCTGGCGTCCGCCCACGGAGAGAACTTCCGGCCGAGTCAGAATCTCCGTGCCGAGATCGCGCCGCCAGCGGACGCGGCCTGTTGTGTCGAGGCAGAACAACGTCGCGCCGGCGGGGACGAGGAGGCTCGTTTCACTTCCATTCCGAACGCAGCTTTGCGGCGGCGACTTGATCGGGCCCGCGCCCAGGAGGTTTGTCCAGAGCACGCGTCCCGCTGGCGCCAGACACGTCACCTTCCCCGTAGCGTCACCGAAGACGAACGCCGGACCGGCGCCGGTCTCGAATCGCGCCGGCAGCGCGCGGCCCCAACCCGTTTCGCCCCCGAGTTGGTGCTGCCAGAGCAACTGAAACTTCCGATCCACGCCAGCAACCAATCCCTCCACGCTCGCGACGATCAGACCGTCGCCGGTTGCGGACGCAACCAGTGTCGGCGCCGTGGTCCAGCGGCCTTCGGGCAACTGCAGCACCGTGCCGTCCTGCCCTGAACCGATCGCCGCGCCATCGGCGGTCCAAAGCATGAGTTGGCCGCCGCGATTGAGAACCAGGATTTCGGTGTTGCCCGATGGAGTGAACCGTCCGACAAGCGGGGAGGATTCCACCGGCCATTGTCCGGCCATGCGGGTCCACTGAATGTCCAACGCACGGCAGAAGCCGGGCGCCACGAGAGTTGCGATGGCAAGCAGTGCAAGAGCTTTCGAGCCGTCATGGAGCTTCCTGCCGGCTCGCAACCCAAAGGTGCGTGTTTGCATAATGGCCGGACTTCCTATGTCACGATTCGGGTTTGGCCGCAACCGGCAACTGCGGCCTTGGAAGTCCTGTTCGCGCACGGCAAGACATTGCCCAACGGCGGCTGGTTTGACACCACTGCAGGCAAGTCAACCAAGGAGTCATTGGTGGGCTTTTCCTTCCTCTTACAGCCAGCCGTTGTCCTCCAACGACTTAAGAAGATGGCTCCGCAGGCGAGGTTTTCCCGCAACGTTTTGGCGGTTACGAACTGCGGGAGCGCATTGGTCAAGGGGGCATGGGCCTCGTCTATAAGGCTCGGCAAATCAGCCTCGATCGCCTCGTCGCGCTGAAGATGCTGCCTTTGGGCGCGCTGGCGACCAAGGAACAGGTGCTCCGTTTCCGCACCGAAGCCGCCGCGGCCGGCAGTTTGCAGCATCCCAATATCGTCGCCATTCACGAAGTCGGCTTGTGCGAGGACCAGCACTATCTGGTCATGGATTTCGTGGAGGGCCAGACCCTGGCGGAGTTGGCGCGCGCTGGGCCGCTGCCGCCGCCACAGGCCGCCCGCTACGTGCAGAAGGTCGCCGAGGCCATCCACTATGCGCATGAGCGGGGCATTCTGCACCGGGACCTCAAGCCCTCCAATGTGTTGATTGATGCGGCCGACGAACCGCGGATCACTGATTTCGGCCTGGCCAAACGTCTCGAATCCGTCACCGACCTGACCTTGAGCGGGCAGGTGCTCGGCTCGCCCCAGTACATGCCGCCCGAACAAGCCGCTGGCCGGCAGCGGCAGGTTGGGCGCCACAGCGATGTTTATTCCTTGGGCGCAATCCTCTATCACCTGCTGACTGGCCGACCGCCTTTCGTAGGGCAAACCCTCACAGATGTTCTCCCACAAGTGCTCAACCAGGAACCTTTGAGGCTGCGGCAGCTCAATCCGGCGGCGCCAGCGGATCTCGAGACCCTCTGCCTGAAGTGCCTCGAAAAGGAGATGCACCGGCGCTATCCCAGCGCGTTGGCGCTGGCCGAGGGGCTAGGCCGGGTCCTGCGGGGGGAGCCGATCGTGGCTCGGCCCGTAGGCTTGCCTGGAAAAGCGTGGCGTTGGTGTCGGCGCAAACCGCAGGTGGCAACTACGGTTGCCATCGCGCTGTTGGCGGCCCTGGTTGGGTTACTGGGAATAACGCGGGAATGGCGCCGTGCGGAGGCCGGTGAACTGGTCGCCCGCCAGAACGCATACGCCGCAGACATGAAAGAGGTGCAGCGGGCAATCGAAGATAGCGACTTGGGCCGTGCTCGCGAATTGCTCGACCGCTACCGACCCGTGGATAAGTCCGAAATCCGAAACCCGAAACCCGAATCAGATTTGCGCGGTTGGGAATGGCGCTACTTCTGGAGCCAGTGCCGGAGCGAGGAATGGTTCACCCTCTGGCAATATTCCAACTGCGTGACCGCGTTGGCGTTTTCGGCGGACGGACGGTGGTTGGCCGTGCGCCAACACGAAGGCATGGTCACCCTCTGGGACGCCAACGCAAAGCGGGCCATGCTCAAATTGGCGGGGAATGATAATTGGGAGGGCTACAAGGCGTTGGCTTTTTCGCCACGAGGAACTCTCCTGGCTCGGGGTCGGCGCGATACCAATGGAACGCCACTAGTCATCGTTCACGATGTAAGCGCCCGCAAGGAAATCGCCTCCTGGCCTCTTTCCACCGCGTTGCGGTCAGTGGCGTTCTCGCCCGACGCCAAGCTGATCGCCGCTTTAAGTCAAGACGGTAGCGTACGTGTCTGTGAGATCGCGTCGCAGCAGGTTGTGACCCAGTTTCTCACGGGCACCCTCGATTTCCGGCGGAGCGTTTACACCGGTTCGAATCGCCAGTGGACAGCGAGTAATCTCCTGGTTCTCCACTACGGGGGAGTGCTGTTCTCTCCGGACGGGCGCTGGCTGGCAGTGGGTGAGGCCAGGCCACGGATCCGATTGTTCGACCTCACGACCGGACAGGAGCGGCCGCCGATCATTGCGCCAAAGCCGGGCGACGGGATCTCGGCCTTGGCCTTCTCGCCGGATGGGCACCTGCTCGCGGCGGGGTGCGGAACGCTCGACCACAACATTCACGTTTGGGATCTGGTGGATGGGACGGAGATACCGCTGGCCGGGCACAGCGGTTGGGTCACCGCGCTGGCTTTCTCGCCGGACGGGCACACACTCGCCTCGGCCAGCGGGGATCAAACCATTCGCCTCTGGGATGTTGCCCGCCAGGCCGAACGGCGGCGGTTCCAAGGAAGTGCCGATGAGATCTGGGCTCTGGTCTGGTCACCGGACGGCAAAGCCATCGTCACGGGCGGCAGGGATGGCTCGGTGCAATATTGGGACCCAGCCGCTAAGCCCGGCGTAGCATCCTATTCGGTCTTGCCCGCGCGAATCTTTCCCTATGCGCTGAGCTTCCTGCCCGACAGCAAGTCTTTCCTCACCGTGGTCGACCCCGAGGGCGGCGTCCAGCGCTGGGACACGGCCTCGCTGCAGCAGGCGGAGAGATTATCCTTCCTGGGTACCAACCACAGAAGCGTAGGGCTCTCGAGCGATGGTCACTGGCTGGCCCTGGGTGACGCACGGGGTAACGTTCAGGTGTGGGATTTGCCTGCGCGCCGGTTGGCAACCAATCTGCTCTTTAAGGGCGCGGTGGTCGGGGACCTCTTTTTCTCGCCGCACGACCACATCTTGGCATGCGGCGCCATTTCCCCGGTTCGACCAATCGACGTGAAGCTGTGGAAGGCGCCAGGGTGGGAGGAGATAGACCTGAGCAGCATCGACCTCAAGGGGCTTGGCTCGGGAGCGCTTTCCCCCGATGGACGGATGATTGCGTTGGGATACGATGGGAAGGCGGCCTGGTGGGACCTCGCCACCGGAAAGAAAGAAGCCGAGTTCGACTGCCATGGCCCCAAGTGGGGCGTCGCGAGCTTAGCGTTCTCTCCGGACGGAAAGGTGTTTGCCGCGGCGGGAGATTACGGGGGAGTGACCCTCTGGGACATGGCCAGCCGCAAACCTAGGTTCATCAGCCGGGCGTTCCGCAACCTGCTTCGCAACGTCGCTTTTTCACCAGACGGTCGCCGACTGATCGCCAGCGGGAGCAGCCCACACGAGGTGCTGCGCCTCTGGGATGTGCAGACGGGGCGAGACGTGGCCACACTCCCAGGCGAGCCGCGCTCTTACAACCTGTTTGTTTCACCTGATGGCAACACGCTCTGCGCCGTCAGCATCGATGACGGCCTCGGGCCGGCACACTGCCATGGCGGACGGCTACGTCCAAGCCGACGGATCGACGGTGACGTACGGCACCGCCTATTACGAAGTGGGCACGTGGGCCGGCACGAACTTCACCCCGACCGGCGGGATGTGGGAGATGAAGTACCGCGGCGTGATGCAAACCAATAACAGCACGCAGGTCAGCCACACCGGCTACGGTTCAGGCGGAACTATCGACGGTCTGTGGCTGGAGGAGACGGCAATACGTGGGCCAGCAGCAAATGCTCTCGATCCGACCGTTCCCCTCCTCTACACCGGAACTATCGAGCCGCCGCCGGTCAGCACTAATCTGTTCTTCGATAATTTCGATAATGGGGTTCAGGGCTGGTGGGTGGATCATCCGTGCGGATCCATCCGCATCTGCGGGACTAACCAGCAGCTTTACACCTGGGCAAATTGGAGCAATTGCGCTCCGGATTTCAGCCGAAAATTCTTCACCGCCGATCATTTGTCGACCTCGTGGAACCTGGCCGACGGCCAAACCCTCGAATGCCAGGCCGACCTGGTCCGCATCAGTGAGGACACTTTCAACGGCGCACTCATAAACGTCGGAGGTGACTCGCGCGGGGAATACATCTTTTACTTAACCCAGGCAGGCGCCGGCCTGCACAAATTTACCCCAAGCAGTCCGGGAACGATGTTCTGGTGGGACACGACCGTTCGCTTGGCGCGCACGAACTTGGTACTTTATCTGGCCCTAACTCGAGACAAAGCGAACCTGATCATCACGACTCGCGTGCTCGACAAGGCCAATCAGAATGCCGTGTTGTTTGAACGCACCTTCGTGGACACTCCCGCAGTGGACACTTCGCTCACGATCTCGGAGTTCAGGGCCTTGACCGGACTAACCAACTTTGCAGGCCTTACCACCGACCCAGGCGGGCCTCTGTTTTCTGGAAACAAAGGCGATGTTGGCGTGTGGCAGTTCACTGACGTGCTCGAACCGCCAGTGGAGGCCGTCTGGGACAACTTCGCCATACGCTTGCACGATGTGCCGCCCCTCAACATTACGAAGGCGGTGCAGGTTACCTACACGGCTCCCTCCGAAGCCAACTACGCGGTCGAAGTTGGGCCCACTGTGCTCGGCCCGTGGGCACCAATCCAGGAGCTGCCGACGCCCGGTCTTCAAAGGCTGGCCGTTCCGCTCAGCGGCCCGGCCCAGTTCTTTCGATTGGTGCGGTCGCCCTGAACTCTTTGTCTGTCCGCGAGCCCTCGATTAATCCGTGCAAACCAAACAGGAACTTACATCCAACAAGCCAATGAGTTCACGTCCCGTGTCCCACGCCACTCGGCACTCATCGGCCTTCACATTGATCGAGTTGCTGGTGGTCATCACCATCATCGCCATTCTGGCGGCGCTGCTCTTGTCGGCGCTGCACCGTGCCAAAATGAAGGCTCACCAAGCGGTCTGCCTGAGCAACCAGCGCCAGATCAATCTCAGCTACCACCTGCGCGTCCAGGACGCAGGCCGTCTGGACGGATCGGAACCGACGGACTGGTTTGAGCAGGAACGCGGGAGGCCGGAGCTGGGTTGGATCTGTCCCAGCTCTCCAGCAGTTTCCCAGCCTACTTGGTACGCAGATGGTGGCCGAATCGCATCGCGTGAAGGCACGGTCGATTCCGCCTGGTGGCTGATCATCCGTGACGTGCCGTGGCTGCCGCCACAGACCAACGCAGGGAGTTACGCCGTCAACGGATGGCTGGTCCCTGGAAGGACGATCGATGACCCGGGATAGTGAAGCTGGATCGTCTTTGGCAGCTCTACTGGCATAAGAACTACCAGCCGCCCGCCAAGCGGCCTGGCTTGCCGTGAAGCGCGGGTGCGGTTCCGTAGCCAATCGCCGTTTCCCAATCGAAAACCATAAAGCCAGAAACCAACACTTGAAACCATCACACCTGGTGCTGCTTTGGCTGGGGCTGCTGCTCCCAGCCATCTTCAATCTCGTGGCGCAACCTGTGCCGCACCACTTCAGCGGCCTCACGCTCTTGCCCGACCAGACGGCGATGCTCAGCCTGGACGGCAGCGTCGCAAACATGTTCAACCTAACCGGCACGATCTCCAACCAGTTCAGGCAAATGTTCGATCTCTACCCGGTGGAGGCTTCCACGAACTTGGATAGCTGGACACGGCTGGCTCTGCTGTTGCGGACGAATAACAATCCCAATCCGCTGCTCTTTCAAGACACCAATGCCGCGAGCTTGAGTCAGCGTTTCTATCGCACGTTCACCAATCACCTGCTCACTGCCTTTCCGAACCCCAGCGGGCCATTCGCCGTGGGCACGGTGGATCGGGTCATGGTCGATCCGGCGCGGACCGATCTGTACCGGTACTCGCCCCCGACCAACGCCTTAATGGTCACCTTCTGGTATCCGGCGGATCCACCTGCGGCCGGAGCGCTGCCCACCACTATATGGGATGAGAAGTTCGCGGTGGACACGAGCTTCTATTCATTTTACCGCGCCGATACCCGGTGGGCATCGCTTGCCCCAAAGCTGCTGGGACATCGCTTTCGTGACCTGCCGTTGGTAGGGACTGCCGCCAAATATCCCGTGGTCCTGCATTCTCATGGCTTCGCAGGGAGCCGTCGCACGCAGTCGCAAGTCGCCGAGGAGTTGGCCAGCCACGGCTATGTCGTGGTGGCTGTCGGTCATACCGATTGCTTTGGCACCGAGTTTCCCGACGGTCGGTATCTTCATGGCAACGTCTCGGGCAGCGCGGACGTCTCGGGGGAGGCTCAAGGACGAGTGAAGGCTCAGACGGGTTGAAATGCCCCTGCCAGACGCCACCGATCTCGACCACCGCGTAGTCCTCGGACAACCGTCGAAACACCGTTGTCTCAATCCGATGTCATCACACCTTCTCTGGGATGACCCACGGCGCGCGGTAAGCGCGTTTCAAGTATTGATCGGCCTCTGGCGCGCTCACGAAGGTTTCGGTCTTCGCGTCAAAGGCAAGTTTCTTGTTGCCCGCGCGCCAGGACGCATTGGCCAGGTGGCTCAACAGCGCCGAGTAATGCCCCTGCTCGGCTGATGCGTTGGGTGGCCGGCGCGAGCGGACGCACTCGATAAAGTTGTCCTGGTGCTCTTGGTCGGACTGCTTGGGGCTGGAGGCTATGATGGATTCGCCCGCTTCGTTGAACACCTGCCAGCCGTCGCCGTGGCGGCCCATGAACATGAAACCGCGCGTGCCGAGCACTTCGATCTTGGTGCTGTTGAACGTCCAGTTTGGCAGTTGATCGGTGTCGCGCAAGGGCATCGGCGTCTTCTTCATGTAAGGTGTCCAAAGCGCGCCCTCGAATTGGAGTGTGAGCGGGCCGTACTCGAACAGGGCGAACTGCGTGTCCGGGGTGTCCCGCCCATCGCGCAACGCGAGGAGGCCGCCCGAGTGAACCACCGTATCGGGATACGCCGGGTCGCCCAGAATGAAGCGGGCCAGATCCAGTTGATGGACGGCGTCGCCGGGGATCGGGCCGCAACTGTACTCGGCCATGTTGAGCCATTCGCGGCCGGGCCGATAGGGCAGCTTGGCCGCCGGGCCGCACCACATTTCGTAGTCGAAGCCTTCGGGCGGCGGTTGCTCCGGTCCGAGTTTCATCATCGGATGCGCCATCAGATTGAAGACGCGCACGAGATACACGTCGCCCAGTTTGCCGGACTTGATGTAGTCCGCCCCTTCCTTGGCGTAGGGCGCGCTGCGGCTTTGGGTGCCCACTTGCACGATGCGGCCGTACTTCTGCGCGGCCTCAATCATCTTGCGGCCTTCCCAGAGGTTGTGGCTCATCGGCTTCTCGACATAGACATCCTTGCCCGCCTGACAGGCGAGAATGCTCCCCAGCGCGTGCCAGTGGTCGGGCGTGGCATTGACCAGCACGTCCACCTTCGGATCATCGAGGATGCGGCGGAAGTCCCGCCCAACGCGAGGGGCACGGCCTTGCGCGGTCTCGACGGCTTTGCGCGCCCCCTCAAGTCGGCGCGAGTCGGGGTCGCAGAGCCATGCGATTTCGGCGTCCTTGCGCTTGGCGAAGGCCTGGGCCAGGTACGAGCCTCGTCCGCCCAGGCCCATCACGCCGATGAGGATTTTCTCGTTCGGCGAGGCGGCCCTTCCGCCCGGCAAGACACTGAAGGCGGCGGAAGCGGCGAGGGAGGATTTGACGAAGGCGCGGCGGGTGATGGCATTCATAGTTTCTGGGAGAAGGAATGGGTCAATGGTAGCCGATCCTCTGCAAGCGATGGTCAGTTGTTCTCGGCGCTTGTTCACATCAGGGCAGAGCGTACGGCGTGGCCACCGCGTGTCAAGCCCTGGTCGTGTCCCGGCACTCAGAAGGGCGGTTACCGGGCGCCTACCTCGACCGCTTTCTGGTCGAAGACGATCCGCACAGCTTGATTGAAGGCATGGTCATCGCCGCCTATGCGGTCCGGGCCCGGAAAGGCTGCGTCTATCTTCTCCAGGAGTATTCCAAGGCCAGGCCGATTCTTGAACAGGCCGCTCCGCGATCGCGTTTCCGACTGGGACGAGTTTCAGGAATTCATTCGCTCTTTCACTCCCGAGAAAGTGGCGCCCCTCTGCGGGGTGGATGCCGGCCTCATCCGCCGAGGGGCGCGCTTGTACGCGACGGAAAAGCCCGCCATCAGTTTCCACGGTTTGGGCGTGACCGAGCACACGCAGGGATCCGATGCCGTGATCTGCCTGGTAAACTTGGCGCACACACCCGAATACAAAGTCACCGCCGTCCGAATCGAACCTGTTCAGGTCTCACGCGCGGAGGGTGAAACGACGTCCCTCGAGCCTCAAGCCCCCGCTCGCGGCCAACACAGAGGGTGATAAGCTGTTTATTTGGGCTTCCAGGCCCCGGTCAGGCGGGCGATCTGCGCCTGAACCGTTGCCGCGTCGCCGGGGCCGTTTACCGGCACGTAGGCCGCACGCATCACGAGCTGATAGCGCTGGCCCAGACGCGGCTTCTTGATGAACCATTTGAAATTAAGAGTATTCGCGGTCTTTTAGCCGACCCGGTTGTGGTCCGGGATAAAGGCCGTCGGCACCCAACCGCACGGGAGCGGGCGAATCTTGAGTGAGTTTGTCCAGGTCGGGCGCAAATTCGTGGCTGTCGTTGAGCATTTCTTCGAACGTGACCGCCTGGCCGGTGTGGACGGCTTTGCGGCCCATGGCCACCACCAGCGCCGCTTCGGCCCCGCGTTTCACCTCGTTGTAGGGTTTGTCCTGGCGAATGGCCTCGACCAAATGCTCCCATTCGAGCTCGTAGGGATTTGGCTCCGGCTGCGGGAAGGCCCATGTCATGTGCGGCCGTGTCATGGTTTGCCCTTCGAAAATGCGACACTTCGCCGGTGTGTGCATGAAGGTTGAAATCACCGCCGAGCCCTTGGTGCCGTGGGCGTAACTGGCAAATTCCTCACGGCATCCGGACATATACCGGGAGTTCATCAACAGCTTGGCCCCATCGGCGAAAGTGTACTCGATTGAGTAGTGGTCGAAGTTCTGATCCACCGCGTCGCCCCGGTAGCAGCGGGAACCCATGCCGTCAGCGCGGATGGGCCAGGCATCTTTCATCCAGCAACACTCGTCCACGTTGTGGGCCACAAAATCATGGAAAACACCACCGCTGGCCCACATGAAGCCGAGATATTTCTGAATCTGGTAGAGCAACTCACTCATTTCTCCCGGCTTGGGGCTGGTGAAACCCACCGGACCAACCAGCCGGTAGCTCCTGAGTGTGGTAATCTCGCCGATCTGGCCTTGCTTGATTCGGTCATGGAGTTCCACTCGTGCCTTGCAGTGACGACACATCAGGCCCACCCCAACCTTGAGATTCTTCCTGGCGGCCTCCTCGCCGAGCTGAAGCATTTTCCGGGTGGTCGGTCCATCGACCGAGATCGGTTTCTCCATGAACACGTTCAACCCTCTCGCAATGGCGTAGGTGAAGTGGACCCAGCGAAACGCCACAGGCGTTGTGAGAATGACGATATCCCCGACCTTCAGGCAGTCCATGGCTTTCTGGTAAGCGTCAAAGCCAAGGAATCGGCGCTCAGGCGGCACCTCTACCTGGGTGGCCTCAAAACCCGTCACCCAGGTGTCGGCGGACCCTTGAATTCGAGTTGCGGCGCTCTTCAGGGCTTCGTGGCTACGACTTAGACGCTCCTCGAAAACATCCGCCATCGCCACGAGCTTGATCGGACCGCTCCCGGTGGCCAGGGC
>ORJL011057155.1_pt1 | contig 18807 bp, 11 predicted proteins | sample 1779941 | NCBI WGS metagenome assembly ORJL01 (sample SAMEA104232317, study PRJEB22302) | groundwater metagenome | biome: forest; feature: aquifer; material: groundwater | place: USA | collected 2011-08-07 | depth 5.8 m | reverse complement strand
GAGGGCGAGCACGAGCCGCTCCGCGCGGCCAAGCCGCACCCGCTCGACGAGGTCGGCAAACGGCGATTCGTCGGGCGCGAGCGGCGGCGGATCCGGCAGCGCCGCGGCGGCGGATCCACCATCGACGAGCGCCTTCATCCGCAGGTCGATCACGCTCGCCAGCCACGCGAGCTCCTGCGCGATCGCCACGGCATTCCCCGCGAGCCGCGCGTCGTAATCGACGACTACCACTCGACGTGCAGCGGCTGTTCCATCCATGGCAGCAACACCAGTCCGATTCCCCACGGGAGCGCGTCGAGCAACACATCGTGTCCGGCGCGCGGAATCTCGAGCTTCCAGCCGGACGCGATCGCGGTCATCGTGCCCGCTCGACAGAGAAAGGCGCGGCGCAGGCCGTCAATCGACGTCGACTTCAGCGCCGCCCAGTGCCCAATCACCGACGCGAGCAGCTCGCCCGCCTGCTGCCGCTCGTCGTCGCGCAGCTCGATCGCCGGCGCGATCGCCTCGTCGCCCGGACAGCCGCAGAGCGTCTTCTCGAGCAGCAGGTCCGATTCAACCCACTCCTGCAGACCGCTCGCCAGGTGCGCCGTCAGCAGCACCGCGCGCTCGCGCGCCGCATCGTCCATGAAACGCTTCGCGGCGGTGAGGCCACAGGCCTCGAAGAACGCCGGGAGAAACGGCCATACGATCACGGCGCCGGCGTGCGCCGCCCACAAGGGCTCCGTGGCGAACGTGGTGTGAGCGCGACGCGTGGAGGGCTGCGAGCGCACGGCCTCCTGCACTCGGGCGACCGCTCGCTGCCGCGCGGCATCGACCGGGTCGGCGTCGATGCGGGACCCGGCGACGGACATCGCGGTGCTGTTGCTCTCACATCGCTCCGCGCCGATGTTCTTCGGCGACCTGCCGCGCGTGGCGGTCGCTGCAGGAGACATGTCTTCAGGATCATCAGATGCGCCCACGGCCTCATCGACATCGCCGGTCGCACCGTCGTCGGGGGTCGCACCGTCGTCGCCGATCGCATCGTCAGTCGCCGCTTCATGGCTGGGGGCACGGCGGTCTTCATGTGCTTCGTCGCTCGCCTCGTCGACGACTGGCCCGAACCTCGCATCGGGCGGCGACGGCAACCGGCTCTCGGCATCGAGTCGCCGTTCGAGATCGATCCGTGCCGCACGCTCGGCAAGAAAGCGAACGACATGGTTGTCGCGTGGAAGCAGACGCTCAGCGGTGACGAGCAGGACCTCCAGCAGCGGAGCGGAGGCGGCCGCCCATGCGTCGGGCATCAGCGTCGTGAGCACGTGCTGGCCGACCGCTGCGCCCGCCGCATCGACCCGTCTGCCGGCCAGCAGCCCGCTCCAGATCCGCTCGAACAGCCATGCGGCCACGCGCTCGCTCGATGGCGCCGGCGCCACGGAACCGGGTGGGTGTTCGAGCGCGGCGAGGACGGCGGTCCAGTCGGCCATGACGCGATCCAGATCCGCGGGGTCCGCGACGCCCAGCCATGCCAGCAGCCGATGCCTGCCGGCGACGGTCAACTGTGCGCGGATGCGGCCCGCGACGGGAACGGGCGGCGCCTGTTGCAGCAGCCGTCGAAGCGCGCCGGGCGCCGAGTCGATCAGGTCGAGCAGCATCGCCTCCAGCGTGTCGCGCGTGAAGTCCGTATCCCGCCAGGTCGTCACGCCATGTTCGAGGAACATCGCCAGCCGCTCGAGGGCGATCTCTTCCTCGCTGAGACGCCGCGACAGATGACGCCCGGACGGCTCGATCGCCGCGATCTCTTCAGGCGCGATCACGTCCGCCCGCTCGTCATCGCCGACAGCCCGCAGCCATGCGGCGAGTTGCTGCCGCATCGCGACGGCGATGGCACCCATCAGACCGTCGCGGGAGACGGTGCCGACGTCGATCTCGAGACGGTCGACTCGCACCGTGACGTTCCGCGGGCACGCGGCCGTGAACACCTCGTCGAGCACCGGGCCGACGCGCGACTGGAATTCCGATGAAAGGCGCGCGTGCACCTCGCGGGCCGCCGCTTCATTCGCGACCCGCAGCTCCAGGCGCTGCCGCCCGATTCGATGAACAACGAAATCGGTCATCGGAGCAGACGCACGAAGTTGTCCGTGTTCTGGACGCCCGCGCCGTCGGTCAACACGGACGCCTCCCACTGCGTCGTCATGGCATCCGCCGTGACACCCGCCTTCCTCAGCGCGGCACCCGCGAGTTTCATCTGCCGCTCGGCGTCGGGTGTGACGGTCGCCGGCGACGAAGCGGCAACCCGATCCATGTAGGCGGCGGTGACGGCCATCAGCGCTTTCTGATAACCGGCCTTCGCGTCGCCGGCCGCGTTCTTCGCCGCTTCGGCGAGGACGTTCGACGTGTCGCGGTAGGTCGTCGCGACGGCGGCAGCGTTCGTCTGCGGATCCGTCAGCGTCTCGGTCACGAAGGTGATCGCCTTCGCGTACGGATCGGAGCCGAGCACGGCTGGATCGTCGCTGGCGTTGTTCAACGACACGTTCCATTTCGCGTACCGATCCGTCATCGTCTTCCGCACCCGTTTTGCCGCGTCGAGCACGCCGATGCGGCCGATGGTCGAGAGGTTGGTGATGACGAGATCAGGGATCACCGGGCGCGCCTGACGCAGCACGACGTCGCGCAACTCGGTTGCGCCAGCGACGAGCACGATGGGCGGAATCTGGGCTGCGGCGAACCCCCCCAGCGTCGCGCGCACGTTGTACGGGCCCGCCGGCAGGTTCGGCAGCGAGGCGGCGCCGTCGGCACCCGTCGTCGCCGTCCGAACCGCACCGGTCGTCGTGTTCGTGGAGATGATTGAGACGCCGGGTATCGCGGCGCCGGACGTGTCGCGTGCCCTGATGATGATCGTGCCGACGGTCACCATCGCCTTGAGCATCAGCGTCGGCGTCGCCGTCCCGTCGACCTCCACCTGCGTGGTCACCACGTCGCTGCGCAGCGCTCCCCTGACCGCCTGCAGCGAGTACTGGCGCGGCGGCAGCAGCTCGAACTCGAATCGGCCCTTCGTACGGGCCGTCGTCGTCGCGTTGGCCTCGATGAGCGTGACGGTCGCGCCCTCGCCGCTCGCGCCCACGTCGGCCGTCACCACCTCACCGGCGATCCGGCCGGTCAGCATCGGATCGACCGCGAGAATCACGATCACGTCGCCGATGCTGTCGCCGGCGCACTCGCCCTCGACGCGGAGCCGGTAGGAGAACCGATCGACGAGTCCCGGCGTCGCAAGCTTCGAGTCCAGCTGATACGTGACGAAGCCCTTGTCGCCCGCTTTCAGCTTCGCGCCGCGCTCGCTCGTTGGCGACAGCAGATCCAGCTTCGCCGTCGCCGGCCAGCGATTCAGGTCGTAATCGTTGGCGACGACGTTGATGTCGACGTCGATGTCGAGCACGGCGTCGCCCTTTCGCGGGATCCGGATCACGCGGGCGTCCGGCGTGGCGATCAGCGGCAGGCAGAACGGCGGCCGGATCTCGCAGCAGCACGGCAGGCGTCCCTCGAGTGAGAAGTCGGCGACGACATTCGGGGTCCCGGGACTCTCGGCGACCAGCACGAAGGTGCCGCCTTTGGCCACTCCGGCCAGATGCTCGAGTCCGTCGATCGTCGCGAGATTGCGGAAGAGACTCAGGTCGGCATCGCGCATCGCGTCGTAGATCGCCGCAATCGTCGCGAAGCGCGTCAGCAGGCAGCCGCGGAGCGCGAGCAGATCGGATCGCAGCAGCGCGTCTTCCGATCCATGGAACGACACTTCGCGATCCTTGGTCTCCTTGTCGGACGCCGTGAGCCGGACGCCGGCCGCCTGCATCCACAGATAGACCGTCAGCAGCTGCAGCACCACGGGACGCAGCCGCGCGGCGAAGACCTCGACGTCGAAGGCGGCGAGCTGTTTCGGGATGCCGGCCGCGAGCAGGCGCTGAACGCCCGCCTCGATCGCGAGCAGCTGGAAGGTCAGCGCGCGCACGGCGGCGTCGGCGCCGACCGGCGCCGCCGCCGTCCACGCCAGTTTCTGCTTCACGTCGGCCTCGGCGTCCCATTCGTCCGGGGACGCGAGGATGGACGCCATCACGCTGTCGACGAGGAGGAAGGGGGCCCCGTCGAGCATGTGCTCGAGCCCCTGCGCCGTCAGGTTCTTGTCCGACAGCCGCGCGAGGTTCGTGCGGATGCGCGCGCAGATCGCGATCACACGCGCGCCGAGACACATCAGTTCGCCGCGCGCCTGCAGGTAGTCCGCCGCGAGCGCGCTCACTTCGCAGTGCAGCACGCGCCGGCCGCGAACAGCAACCCAACCCGCGCTCGCTTTGTCGATCGCCGCGAGCTGCCTGATCTGATCGCCGGCAAGCGCCACGATCGAACCGAGATCCGCCGGTGGAGTCGTCACCCAGTTCGTCACCGCGTCTCGCGCCTTGTCCCACGCCGGCAGCGGCCGCGCCAGCTCGATCTTCACTGCGGTGCGCGCGGCATTCTCGTCGGCGGCGCCGGCCTCGGCGTCGAGATAGCTGCAGAAGACGTCGAACTCGGCGTTGGCGGCGTCGCGCGCCGCCGTGATCTCGGCGAGCACCGTGTTCGCGTTCCGCGCGAGGTCTCCTTCGATGCGCAGCCAGGTGCTCTCCGCGTAATCGGTACTGAGGCCGGTCGGAACCGGCGGGGCGTTCAGCCACGGCCAGTCCCCGTCGACCGTCCATCGGGCGCGCGGCCGCCAGAGCGCGTCGATGCCGGCGCTCGCGAAGTAGAAGGGACGCGCGCGGCGGCCGAGCGGAAACGCCGCCGTGTGGCTCGGGCGGATCGTAATGCCGGGCAGCGCGGCTGCGACATTGACATCGATCATCGCGTTCAGGCGCTTGAAGAGGTCGCGCACGCGATCGATCTCGCCGTACATGACGTTGCGGAGCGGCGCGGGCGAGAACTCGTTGCGGAAGCCGGGCTCGACGCTGGTGTCGAGCCCGCCGAGCATCAGGTGGCGCGGGAAGCTGCCGGCCGGACAGCACTCCTTCATCAGCGCGTACGCGCCGGCGGACGCCTCGTTGCACGCCGCCGCGAAATCGAGCAGCGCATCGTGCTGGTATTGGGCGATGTGCGCGGCGTTGGTGAGCTTGTTGTCGAGCGGGTTCGCCGCGAACGACGGCAGATTCAGGAACGGTCCATAGGTATCGAACAGCGTTTTGATGTTCGTGCCGACCGCGGCGACATGGTCGTTCACGATGGCTCTGAACGCGCCCGCGATGTGATTCGCTGTCGAGCCGGGCTGCAGCGCATGCTTCGTGAAGAGCCGGGGGATGCGACGGAACGCAGGGAGCGGCCGCGAGTCGGTGAGTGCGGTCAAAGCGGCCTTGGGCACCAGCAGCGCGCGCACCCGCACCTTGCTGTCGCAGGACACCATGCATGTGACCTTCGCGGGTTCACGCTCGAGATACAACACCAGCACGCGCCCGGCGACTTTGGTTGCCAGGTTCGCGGCCGTGAACGCGGTCGCATCCGTCGGCGGCGCCGCCGGCGGAGTGACCGGGATCAGCTCCACGATGTCGCGCCCGCGCCACGGCGCGTACTTCACCGCCTGCTGTTCGTCCTTGTCAGGGTCGGCATATGCCGTATTGCGGAAGTGCGTGTACGTGGTCTTGTCGCACAGCTCGATCACATCGCCGTCCGACGTGATGCCGTAGCCCGGATCGATTTCCACGCTGGTCGCACCCTTCCTGGCGTGCAGGCCGCAGACGATGCCCATGCCAGACAGGCGGAGGCGCGTGATGCGATCCTGCTGCGCCAGCCGCGTCCGCAGTTCGTCCTGCATCGCGTCGCGCAGCGGCGCGGCGGAGAACTCGTTGTGATACGCCGTCCCGTCCGTTCCGTCGAGAACGCCGAGCATCAGGTGCCTCGGAAACTCGCCGGTCGGCCGACAATCGTTCACGCGCTGCACGGCGGTCAGATCCGTCTTCTTCACGAGCAGCGCGCGCACGTGCACGTTGACGTTGCGTCCCTTGTTGTCGCAGGAGGTCACGAGACACGATTTCAAATCCACCGGTGCGTGCTCGAGATACAGCACCAGGACACGGCCGGACACTTTCGGCCCGAAGTTCGCGTCGGTGAACGCGGTCGTATCGGGCGGCTGCACCTCCGGCGCGGCGCCCGCCGGGATCAACTCGACGATCTCGTGCCCCTGCCACGGCGCGTATTTCAGCTTCTGCTGTTCGTCCCTGTCAGGATCGGCATATGGTGTGTTGCGGAAGTGCGTGTACGTGGTCTTCTCGCACAGATCGATCAGATCGCCGTCCGACGTGATGCCGTATCCCGCGTCGATTTCCACGCCGCCGCTGGCCGTCTTCCTGCCGCGCAGCCCGCAGACGATGCCCGTGCCCGCCAGGTGGAGGCGCGTGACCCGATCCTCCTGCTCCAGGTGCGTGTGGAGCTGGTTCAGCTGCTTGTCCGTGAGGATCTGATTCGGGACGAACTCGGGATACGCGATGTCGATGTCCAGCATGTCAGTGCTCCCGCGGTAACTACAGCGTCCCCAGGTTCGTGTTGCCGAGCGTGATCTGCGGAGTGTCGCCGTCGACCTCCTGGCAGTCATGGATCTGCGCGAGCGGATAGACATTGGTGAGCTGATACAGCGTGCCGATCAGCTTCTCGAGCGACGCGGCATACCCATCGTCCGCCTCGCCGGGCGCCGGCAGGGGCAGCCGGCCGGTGCGTGTCTCGTCTTCGTTGACGCAGGCGCCCGCGTCGTGCGCCAGCGACGCCAGTCGCCCTTGCCACTCCTCGAGCGCCATCTCGAGGTTCTTCATCTGCTCGTGGTTGATCCAGCAGATGCGAGGATAGATGTGCGCGGGCGCTTCACGCCGCAGCGTGTCCTCGACGAAACGCCTGAACTTCATGTCGCGGAACCGCGGCGACCATGACGGCAGCACAATCGATACGCGGAACGAGTACGGGTCGCGAACGGGTGGACAGCACTCGTCTTCCACCTCGACCTGCACCGGCAGAAATGGGTCGGCGGTCGTCCGGAGGCGCAGCAGCACGTGCTCGATCAGGTGAAACCCTTCCGCCTCGGCGTACTGCTTGAAGTACGCGATGACCTCGTCGAGGTGCGCTGCCGCGATGTCCTCGGTCAGGAAATCAGGCGGCTTGTCGGGGGCGCAGCGTTGACCGAGCTTGTGCGTCGCGCCGCTCTGCGTATAGTTCGCCCGGTCGCCGCCGAGGCGCAGGGCCAGGTCGAGCAGTGCCTCGATCGAGGACTTCGCCTCGCAGGAGATGCTCCGGCACAGCACGGCGCCATTCGCCGCCTTGACGCGGAAGCGCCATCCCGGGTCCCCCGCCGGACCTTTCGTGATGTCGAAGCGGTGGCCGGCAAGCCGGGCGCGCTTGACCGGCTCGATGTCGAGCAGACGGTAGACGCGCCGCTGATAGCCGGCGATGTTCTGCTGGTCGTACGGCAGCCGCCAGTCGAACCCTGTGCCGCGCCGGGCGCTGATCGCCGGATAGTCGGCCAGAAACTTGCGCTCGTGCGCGACCTGGCGTGACACCTGCCGCCACATCTCGCGGCTTCCGCGCGGCGGCTTCCTGGCGTCTTCGGTCTGCGGCGCGATCGTCCGGAGGCACTCGTACTCGACCCCCTGATGCGCGGCGCGCGCGCCGACTGCATAGCCGGCGCCCGGCGTCCACGCCGCCAGTTTCTTGAACGCCGATCGGATCATCGCTCGCATCATCGCCCTGTAGTCGGCGAATCCCTCCCCGTGCCGGGCCGCCAGGTGTTCGAGGAACCGAAGGCGGCGCGCTTCGGCGAGCACCGGGGTCTCGATGATCGCGTCGAGCGCCTCGAGGAACGTCGAGTACCCCTGCTGCCGCGAGCAGTCGAGCGCACGATCCGTGTCGTCCCTGCCGCCGAGTCCGGCGATGCCGGCGATCTCCTGGGTGAAGTACGTGCGGAAGTCGACGTCACGCCAGGTGAGCAGGTCGCCCGCGTGCGACAGCTGGGCGAGGTAATTGGCGAGCAGCTGCTCGAAGAACATCAGGTACGCCGTGAGCTGCCGCGACTGGGCCTGCCGGATCGGATCGCTGTCCGGAACGTGAATGCGGCCGACGCGGTACGTCGCCGGCAGCTCGTTCTGGATCGGTTCGTACGCGCCCGCATTTCGCCACTCTCCCGCCGGCGGCGTCAGCTCCCGCTGCCGCACCCTCAGCTTGTCCTCGACGTCGGCGCGCTTCTTCTGCTTGAAGAGCGGCTCGACAGCCTTGCGGTTCGTGAGATACGGCAGACCGCGCTTGTAGAAGGTTAGCTTCGAGCTGAACCGTTTGGGATCGGCCGGGTCGTCAAACGCCTGGAACACCGCGACCCGGAATCGGTCCGTCGAGAGCGGCAGGATCCAGTCCGCCGGGTGCTCGGGATCCGAGCGCTTGAGGAGTTTGAGGCTCTTAACCGCGATCACCTCGTCCACGTCCATCAGAATCTGCACGATGTCGGAGGCGCGGATCTCGCACGCGCGCCGGATCGCCTTCAGCTCCTTCTCGTCGATGAAGCCGTGAGCGAGCAGCGGGCCGTCGAAGATCTCGTCGACCGTCTTGCCCCGCGCGAGCAGCTCGTCGAGCGAGTGGAACCGCACCGCGGGCGAGATGTGGCGGTACACGCGGTAGAGAATCTCCGCGTGAGCCGCATCCGTGTCGGCATCGGCTCGCAGCTCGACGTCCGCGCAGATCGCCACCTGGTCCCCCACGAGGTCGCAGACGTTGACGACGTCTTCGCACAGGTTCCGGCTCTGGTGAATGCGCTCGATCGCGGCCGCGCGCACTTCACGTTTCGTCAGCCCGGCCGAGTCGTGCGTGACCTGCCAGTTGTAGAAGAAGTAGTACGACTGGCGGCCCGAATCGGGTTTCGGTCCCGCGGCGTCCCCCCGGAGAATCCGGACCGGCCCCCCGCCCTGCGGCATCGGATAGGCCGCCTCCTTCTTCCGATGGAGCTTGACCGTACTGTCGCTGCCGTCCAGCCGGTAGATCCGGCCGGCTTTCAGCTCGAATCCGAGCGTGATGATCTTGGCGGTGCGCGCGGCCGTCACGGGCTCTTCCTTGCGCGCCAGCTCCTGGCCGCCGGCCATCAGCCGGACGACGACGGTGCCGGCGGCATCGGGATACACCGTGACCGATTCGAGCCGCGCATCCTCGCGCGCCTCGAACTCGAGTCCCAGGTTGAGCGTATCGACGTACTCCCCGCCGTCTCCTTGCTGATCCGGCAGGCCGACCGCGGTCCTGGTGCGGTACAGCGGCGCAACGTCGGACACGAAATCCTCGTACTCGAGGTAGACGTTGAAGAGTCCATTCAGCTCGATCCTCTTCTCCTTCCCGCCAGAGAAGTCCTCGATGAGCGTGTGGCCAGCCGCATCGAGCCCGTACGTGATGTCGTGGTGACGTTCGACCCAGGCGTTTCGGACCCCCGGAATGTCGATCAGCAGCCGTCGCAGATCGTCGAATGACACCGGGTTGCACACGAGCACGTCGTGCGCGAGGTGGAAGTCGCGCGCCACCGGAGACGTCCCGCCCGGCGACGGCCCGGCCAGCAGGTCGCGCATCGGGTACGCGGCGCGCAGGCCGAGATCGGTGATGGCGTAGCAGAGGAGCTCGAGGATCGTGATGCCCGGATCGTGGACGTTGTAGTCGGTCCACTGAAGGTGCGCGAGCCGCTCGATGTGCTGCAGTCCTCGAGTCCGCAGATAGGCGTAGTCTTGGCTGCGCGGCAGCGCCGGCGCGCGCGCGATGAAGCCGGCGTCCAGCACGGCGGTCTTCGTCATCCCGCCCCCCTGCCGTGGCTGTCGACGCACGACACAATGGCATCGCCGACGTGATGCGTGGCCGCCGGCACGATCACCGCGCTCGATTTCGTCGGTTCGGCTTCCTCGACGTCGACCCGCGTCCGGGTCGCATGCGCGGTGGCGCCGGGGATGATGTGATCAATCGTGAAGTTGGCCGCGAAGTCGACGTACTCGCGCTCCTCGACGAAGTTCAGGATCGCGGAACGGTGCACGCGTCCGCCAAACGCCAGATCGACGCCCTCGTCGTACAGCCACGGCGAGAGAAAGCGGATGATGTCCCGTTCCAGCTGGCCGGTGTAGAAGCGCTTGTCGAAGCCGGTCCTGAATCGGACGTCCAGCCGGACGCGCACCTCTTCGTAGTCCGGGTTCACCACCTGGACGTCCGCGAAGTCGGTCGCCATCTCCGCGAGGTCGTGGCGGATCTCCTCGAGACGCGACAGCGACAGCCGCGGGCGCAGCGGATCGATCGCGTTGCGGTTGCGCAGGTTCGGCACGACGACGATCCGCACCGAGCCGGGGGCGTACTCCGACTCGGCCCCGGTATGACACAGGCAGCGCACCTTGTAGACCTCGGGGAATCGCTCGAGCACGAGCCGCTCGTAGTCGAAGATCGTGATGGCGCGCCGCTTGTGCCGCAGCCGCTCCGCCACACGCACGCGGAAGGCGTCGTCGCGTTCCGCCATCCGCCCACCGAACGACGAGAACGGCTGGGCGACCGACTTGATGGCCGCCTCCCGCTCGACCAGCTTCGCGATGGTGCCTGCCGGCAGGGGATGTTCCAGGTGATGGACGTCGTTGCCGTGATCGCGAAAGCTCGCCACCACGGCCTGCGGGAGCACGGCAACCGCCCGGGGAATCGCCCCGGATTTCCGGCGCACCGTCGCGCGCAGCCAGTGGAGCTGTGCCGGCAGGATCGTCGCGGCGTTGGTGGCCGTCGCGGGGATCGCGAACCGGACGATGCCGGAGGCGATCAGCTCGTTCGTCGTGTCGAGCAGAATCTCGGTGAACGCGAAGTCCTTCCAGCCCGACGCGGTCAGGTAGCTCCACTGCACGTCCTGCGCCGGCAGGGCGGGATCTTCGCTGCCTTCCGCCACCTGGAACAGGAACGACACGTTCTGCGGCGGCGTGAGGTGCGCGACGCCGAGATACAGCGTCCCCTCCGCGATGCCCGACGAGACGTCGTCGCCCTTGACCGTGAACGCGGGCACCGGCGACGTGGCGGGCTCGACGCCTGGTATCGCGGACACGGGCGGCACCGGCGCGAACTCCTGGTGCCCGAACGGCCCGACATGAAACAACCGCTCGATGCGGTCTTCCAGTTTCTCGCGCGTGTACGAGGAGTAGTTGATGGTCTCCTCGGCAACGTAGTCGGCCTTCAAGCCCGCGACCATCGGTGTATAGGGAGGATTCGGCGGCGTCGGCGGGGTCGGTGCCTGCCCCACCGATCCGGCTTTCACGTACTCGGTGAGCAAGACCGAGTACCTCGCGAGCAGATTCGAGTACGTGGCGAGCGCGATCGCATACCGCTCGTGCAGGAAGGTGCCGTTCAACCGAAGACGCACGAAGCCGCGGTCCAGGCTTGGCTGGAAGCGCCGGATCGGCCCGAGTGTCGAATCGCGAGGAAACGCCGTCGCGCCGAACGTGAGCTTGACCGGTTGCACTGCGAGCGGCGCCGCCGCGTCCGCCGCGCCGAACAGAGGGACTGCCGGCGGCGTGAAGCTGACCCATGGGCCATCTGTGACGTACTGCACGGCGGCCGTGACGCCGCCGTCGACCCATTCGGCATCCTTCAGGATCTCCACAGCGACCGTGAAATTGCTGTTCTGCGGGATTGAGCCGACGTACTGGCCGTAGTACTGACCGAACGCGACCTGCGGGAGCCCTACCCACTTGAGCGTTACCGTCAGCGTCTTGAGCGTTTTTTGAAAGATCTCCCTGCTGCCGATGAGCAGACTCGATCCGGCGTGCGGCACGTGGCTAAACGGCGCGAACGGCTTCGCCGGCTTGAGCGGGCCGGCGTCGTTCTCGACGATCACGTTCCGCATCTCCTTGACGTCGGCGGTGATCGTGACGCTCTGAACGCGCATCCGCTCGAAATACTTGTACGCGCAGGTGTCGATCAGCTCCCACGGACTCGATGTGTCGGGAAGCATTCTCGGCCGGACGCCGGACGGGATGGCCTCCTTTGCCCTGTACGTGCGTCCCTCGAAGCGCACGAGCGTGTCCGCGATGAACGACGGCGTGTCGTCCGAGTAATCAGCGATTGAGGTCGGCGGTGAGGGCACGAGGAGGGCGGCGGGCAGGCCGTCGTTTTTCAGCACGAATCGCAGCACGGGCAGCTTCGTGTCGAACGCCTCGAGATGTATCGCCGGATCGAAACCGACGACCGGAGGATCTGAAATCCCGAGTTCGAACGTGTAGTCGACGCGGTTCCCACCACTGATCGTTGCCGTCGAGGTCGTGGCGATCCATCCCTTCGGTCCCGTCGCCTCGATCACGGCGTTGTGGGTCAGCTCGAGCTGCACCGCCGCGGTCGACTTCCCCGCAAGGAAGTCCGGCGACGCCAGCTGGAAGCTGATAGTGACCTTGCGCTTCCCTTCCGCCAGCCACAGCATCGGCGACGCGACCGCAAACCCGATGCGCGCGTATGGCAGCGTCGTATTCCCGAAGGTCGGCCAGCGCTTCTCGCCGTTCACCGGAGGGGCGATCGCGTCGGAGTCGGCATCGCCGGCCGCATGGACGTTGCGCACGATTTCCGGGGGAGACTCGACGCCGGCCGGCGGCGGCTCGATGTCGACGAAGACGGTCTTCAGTCCGTGGTCCGGGTGGAGACTGGCGTGATTGACCACGATCTCGGAATCCGTTCCGTACTCGAGCGGCAGGCCGGCCGCGTCCTTGCCCGCGTTGAGCAGCCTATCCTCCGGCACGCGGCACGGCGGAAGGTTCTTCGCCAGCTCGAACAGGACGTGCACGCGATCGGCCACCGGACCGCGCGGCACGAGCTGCAGCACCTCGCGATAGTAGAAATCGAGATGCGCATCCGTCAGCGCATTCAGGGCGTGCCGCGCGTGGTTGAACAGCCGCAGGAACGCGAGAAACAGCGCCGCGTGCGGGCGATGCTGCGGGTAGCGCGCGAGGGTGTCGGCAAAAAAGCCGCGCGCATCGGCGGCGAGACGCATGGCGGCGTCGTGGAAGCGCTCGAACGACGCCGCCACAACTTTCACCGCGGCGGCGCGCTCGGTGTCGATCGTGAACGCTCCGGATGGGAACAGCGACGCGTCTTCATGAGGAACGAGATTGCCCCAGGCGCCGCCCAGGCTTTCAAACGCGGGCAGCGCCACGTGCGGGTCGATCCCGTTGGCGCGCTTGGCCGCGCGAATCGTGCCCCGCAGCGCGTCGGCGAGGGCGCCTTCGATCACGCGGTCCAGCCGCGCCCGAAGGGGCAGCCCCTCGAGCGAGCCGCGCCGCCACTCTTCGAACTTCTGCGCCAGCGCGAACACCGCGGCGACGAGTCCGGCGAATGCCGCCGGAAACGCGGCTTCCACCCTGGCCCCGCCGAGCAGGCTCTCGAACTCCTCCTGCGACGCGCTCGCGTCGTAGGTGCCGACGCGCGCCGCCAGCGTGCTCACGTCGTGCTCGATGAACGGGCTCCAGTCCCCCTTTGGCGTGTTCTGCTCGGTGTAGTACTGCAGGAGCCGCGCGAGATCGCCCGCGTACAGCAGCAGGTCCGCGGTGCTGCGTCCATCGATGGGCGCCGCGCACGGATCGAGCGCCGCCGGCATGCGCTGGCGCTGGCTGGTGCCGTCTCGGCGCAGCGGCGTCAGCGGACTGCACTTGCTCAACGCGGCACCTCCGTCCCGTCCGTGATGTAGAACGGATAGACGAAGTTGAAGCGCGTGTTCGTCCGCGCGATCGTGTAGGAGACCGTGATCATGATCAACCCTTCGTAGGGCTGCGGCTCGAGCGTGACGTCTTCGAGGATGATCCGCGGCTCGAAGTACAGGATGGCGATCTTGACGAGGTCCTTGAGGTACGCCTGGAACGTGCCGTCCGCCGGCTCGAAGACGAGACGGTCCATATTGCAGCCGTAGCGCGGCTGCATGCGGCGCTCACCGATGGTCGTGGAGAGCAGGATGCGCAGGCTCGAGCGGATGTCCTCCTCGTCCGAGATCATCCGGACGCGATCCGGTCCGCCTTCGAACGTCGGCGGAAAGTCCCACCCGGTGCCGAGGAACGACAGCGCCACGGCCGCTCACCCGATCAGCACGGTGGGCGAGCCCACCGCCGCGCCCGCGCCGCAGATGCAGGTGTCGCTCGTGCGCAGCGCCGGCAGCCCGCCGATGAGGACCGTCGTGCTCCCCGACGGAAAGATGCTCGACGTCAGCGGATGCGTATCCGGCGGCAGCGAACAGATGTGCGTGTCGGTCGCCACCGCCGCCGGTATGCTGCCGATGAGCACGGTGGCGACTCCGGGGCCGACAATGGTGCCGCCGTGCGTCGTGGTGTCCGTGACTCGTGCTGCTGCCGCCATGGCTGTCCCCGCTCTCAGTTGATCTGGACGATCGATCCCTTGATGGTCGTGCTCGCGCTCGACGACACCTTGGCCCCCGCGCTCCCTTCGGCCTTGAATTCCGCATGCGCCGTCGCCTCGACGTTGGCTCCCTCGATGGTCGCATCGCCCGTCGCCTTGAGCGACAGGTCCGCCGCGCTCTCCACCGCGACGGCGCTCGAGTCCATCGTCACCGCGTTGCCGTTGGCGTCCGCGAGCGCGATGCCGTCCGCGTTCATCGTGATCGAGTTGCCGTTCGCGTCCACGAGGGCGATGCCGTCCGCGTTCATCGTGATCGAGTTGCCGTTCTCGTCCTCGAGCGTGATGCCGCCGTCGTCGTCGCTCAGGGTGGCCGTGTTGCCGTTCGGCGTCTTCAGCACGGCGACCATCTTGTCGTCGTCGAACGTGAACGCGATGCCGCCGCGCGTGAGGAACCCCTTGTCGTTGTTGTCGTCGGATGCTGGAATCGGGGAGGCGTTCGTGCTCGAGTGCAGCTGTCCCACGACGATCGGGTTCCGGGGATCGCGGTTGAGGAAGCCGAGCACGACCTCGTCGCCGATCTCGGGGCGGAACACGGTGCCACGGCCCGCGCCCGCATCGAGCGTCGCCAGCCGCGCCCACGTGCCGTCTCCTGCCGGATCGATCGCCGGGATGTGCACCCGGATGCGCTCCTCGCCGTCGGGATCGCCCTCGAGCGCCGTGACGAGGCCGATCTGCAGGCCGTCGATCGCCGGCAGGAAACCGTTCGCGCCGGCATCGGCGACACCGGCGTGCAGGGTCGTGAGCGTCTCGGGCGACAGGCCGAACGTGATGTCCGTTTCCCAGTTCTTCGTGCTGATCTCGTGACGCACGCCCGACACCAGCGCCTTGCCGTTGAACCGCGCGCCGACGCCGGCCAGCTCCAGAATGTCCCCGGGATAGATCGCCGGAAACCCCTGCGTGCGGGCGCGGCCGCGCACCTTCGCGAAGGCGCTGCGCGTGCGTTCGCCGTCCGCCCAGGCCTTGAGCTCCTGCTCGTCGAGCTGCCCGGCGTGCGTCACCGCCAGCTCCGGCAAACCGATGACGGCGGCCAGATCGTCCGACGTGATGTTGCCCGGCGCGACCGCCTTCGGCGCCGCGGCTTCACCCTCCACCATCGCCTGGTCCGCCGGGCTCCACGCCTTCGCCTTCACGCCCGCGTACTGGGTGCGCGCATCCATGAACGCTTCGAATTCCAGCAGGTTGCCGCCGAAGCGCAGCGAGACGACGGGCTTGGCGGACGGATCCGGCTTCTTCACGATCAGCGTGCCGTCGCGCGTCAGCACGATCTGCCCGTTGGCCTCCGCGCGGCTGACGATGAAGTCCCAGTCGGTGGCGTTGTACTGCACGAGCTGCTTGTGCGTCACCGTCGTGGCTTCGACGTCCTTGGTGAGTCCCGCCGCGCCCGCGGCCGTCTCGATGACGTCGGAATCGGTCTGGTCGTAGAAGTACGCGCTCTTCCGGCCGACGGTGAGCTTGACCGCCGCGTCGCGGCATTCCACCTGAAGCACCGACGGCCGGCGCTCGTGCGTCCTGACGCCATGACGGACGACGAGCCCCTTGAAGATCGAGGTGTCGTGCCCGTGATAGCCGGCCTGGATCTCGATTTCCGCACCGGGCACGAAGTCGGCCGCGTCGCTGACGGCAAAGGTTTCGGCGGCCGGATCGCCGTCGAGGACGACGATGTCGGCGCTCGCGACGCGGTTGGCGCTGCGCGTGACGACGACCGCCTCGATCTGGTACGTGCCGCTGATCGGCGATCCGCTGGACAGGATCTTGAAGCTCGGGCGATCCGCCGGCGCCGGAATCGGAACCTGCCGGTCGTCGCTCATGGCGCGGCGTCCAGAACGGGCGGAAAGACGAGCTGCTGGCCGGGCTCGAGGCGGCGGAAATTCGTGATCCGGTTGAACGCGGCGACCTGCACGTAGCGCGACGCGTCGCCGTAGTACTTGTCCGCGAGCAGCGACAGGTGCTCGCCCGCGATCACGGTGTGGACGTGCGTCAGGTCCGGCGACTGTTTCCGCTCCTCGGCGACGCGCAGCGTGTCGTCGACGCTCTCGGCAAACACCGCGCGCACTTTGGCGCGCAGCGGGTGCCCATCCGGCTTGAACAGCGTGTACGTGATCTCGGCCGTCATGAGCACGCACCGGGAGACGAGCGGCCCCCACGAGATCCGGAGGTACTTCGGCCGATGAATCTCGGAGTCGTGCCGCGCCGCGATCGTGAGGAACTTGTCGATCTCGGTGCGGACTTCCTTGCGCTCGATCGCGGTGCCGGTGCCGTCGAACAGCAGCTCGAAGGTGTATTCCTGCGGCTTGATCTTCTTGAACACCTGCGGGCTGCCGGTGTCGCCGGCGCCCTGGCGCGGGTGGTACGCCACCTCGTATTTCTGCGAGTACGTGTTCGGGTTGAACAGGACCGTGAACGAGTCGACCGGCTGGTCCGAGTAGTCGGCCTTCCGGTGCGCGTCGATTTTCAGGCGCGTCAGCCCGCCGTCTCCGTCGCTCACTAGCGTTCCTTCTCGCGGCGCAGGATCTCGAGCACCTGCTCCACGCACATGGTGACGATCTCTTCGAGCTCCAGCTCGCGGTTGTCGGTGCCCGGCGTCTCGGCGGCGTTCGGCGGGCTGACGGTCGCCCGGATCACCAGCTCGCGAATCTCGACCGGCATCGGCTCAGATCTTCCGGAAGCTTCTGTAGACGAGCTCCATCGACTCGATCGCGATCGCGTTGTCCTGCGCCTTCAGATCCGACAGCGACCACTTGACCGGGTAGGCGCCGGCGAAGCTCCACTGCGCGAGTGGCTCGTGCTGCTCGTTCAGCAGCGCCACGTCCACGTCCTTCGGGTCGAACACGAACTGCTCGATCGCCTCGCGGCACCATTTCGCGACGGCGGTGCCGCTCATGTACCCGCGCTTCAGGACGAGGTTGCCGAATTTCGCGCCGCTCGGCAGCCGGTGCGCGTACACGTTCAGCCCGCCCTCTCGGTACTCCTCGACCGACACTTCCATCGTGAGGCCGCTTACTTCCTGGAACCGGGCATCGCCGTCGTCGGTCGTGGCGCCAAAGCTGACCCTGAAGTGGAAGACGACCGGCAGATCGAGTACGGCCACGTCACTTGTTCTCGATCTGGATGCCCTCGTGCGCGACCTCGATCGACTCGATCGCCGCCTCGTTGGCGCTGGCCTTCAGATCCGGCGAGGTGAGCTTGGTCGGCCAGGCGTTGAGCACCTTCCAGGTCATCACGGGCGCGTGCGCCTCGTTCAGGAGGCTGATGACGATGTCGCGGCGCTTGACCTTGTTGAGCGCGATCTCCTGCACCCAGAGGTAGTACTCGTTGTCGCTCGCGAAGACGCCGCGCTTCATGGTGAGGTTGCCGTACTTCTTCATGCCCGGCATCTTCGTCGCCGAGTACTCGGGATTGTTGCCGTCGCGGTACTCGATCGGCTGCACCTCGACGTTGAGGCCGGTCACCTCAGAAAAGGTGACCTGCGTGCCGCCCCAGTCGACGGAGAAATGAAAGACCGGCAGTGGATAGGCCATCGATGTTCTCCTCTATGCTTCCTGCATCTTGTGGGAGAAGCGCAGGATGATGAACTCCGCGGGACGCACGACGGCCATGCCGATCTCGATGATCAGCCGCCCTTCCAGGATGTCCTGGGCGGTCATGGTGATGCCGAGGCCGACATGGGTGAAGAACGCCTTGTCCGCCGTGGGGCCGACGAGCGCGCCGTCCCGCCACTTCTGGATCAGATAGTTGTCGATCATCCCCTTCACCTTGGTCCAGAGATTGGGATCGTTGGGCTCGAACACCGCCCAGGCCGTGGACTTCTTCACCGATTCCTCGACCATGTTGAAGAAGCGGCGGACGGGGACGTAGCGCCATTCGTTGTCGTTACCGGCGAGCGTGCGCGCGCCCCAGATGAGCACGCCGGCGCCGGTGAAAGCGCGGATGGCGTTGATCGACTTGCCGCCGTTCACGTCGATGTTCAGATCCTCCTGGTCGTAGTAGTCATAGGCCTTCGTCGGCGCGATCACGCTCGACAGGCTGACATTGGCCGGCGCCTTCCAGACGCCGCGCGTGCGATCGACCATCGCGTACACGCCGGCCACCGCGCCGCTCGGCGGTACACGCGACAGCTCCTTCGCGATCGCGTCGACGATGTTCCGGATAATCTTGTGTCCCTGGTACAGGGTGGTTTCCGCGAGCGTGCGTCGCGTGGAGGCCGCGGCCTGTACGTCCGCGACGAAGGTGAGCAGGTCGTCGATGATGGGTATGATGTCCTTCGCGATAGCGTTCGCCGCGGCCGCCGCTGAAATCGGCACGGCGGGGGTGACCGTCTCATCCTTGCCGTAGTCGCGGGCGCTCTTGACGATCGCATTGACCAACGCGGGCAACCAGGCAATGGCGTCGTAGGCCGCGTACTCGGTGTTG
>ORJL010538659.1_pt1 | contig 18808 bp, 20 predicted proteins | sample 1779941 | NCBI WGS metagenome assembly ORJL01 (sample SAMEA104232317, study PRJEB22302) | groundwater metagenome | biome: forest; feature: aquifer; material: groundwater | place: USA | collected 2011-08-07 | depth 5.8 m | reverse complement strand
TTCCGGGGGCCCCGGGCGCCTCAGGGGGGCAGCGCCGCCATCCTGCAGCGCATCGTGCGGGCCGCCGAGGAGTACGACACGGGCATCCACACCCATCTCTTGGAGACCCGCTACCAGCGCCTCTATGGGCGTCGGGCCTATGGCCGGGGGCTGGTGCCCCACCTGCGCGATATCGGCTTCCTGGGGCCCCGCGTCTCCTTCGCCCACACCGTGTGGCTCACGGACGACGACATCGGCCTGCTATCCGAGGCGGGCAGCAGTGCTTGCCACAACCCCGGGTCCAACCTGCGGCTGCGCAGCGGCGTGGCCCCGGTGCTGCGCATGCTGGCGGCGGGGCTCAATGTCGCCCTGGGCATGGACAGCCACGGCCTGAACGACGATGACGACATGTGGCAGGAGATGCGCCTCTGCCATCGTCTGCACCGTCCGCCGGGGCTCGAGCAAGCCGTTCTGACGGCGGCGCAGCTCTTCCACCTGGCCACCGCCGCCGGGGCGAAGGCTGCCCTCTGGGACGGCCAGATCGGCAGCCTGGAGCCCGGCAAGCGGGCCGATGTGGTGCTGCTGGACCTGGAGGCCACCGGCTTCCCCTTCACGGACCCGCGCATCTCTCCCCTGGAGCTGGCTGTCACGCGGGCGAAGCGCGAGCACGTCGCAGCGGTGTTGATCGACGGCCAGACCGTCTACCGGGACGGCCGCCACTTCAGCCCATCCGGGGAGCACCTGAGCCTTCAGGAGGTCGGACGCCGGCTCGCTCAGTCGGTGGAGGAACGAGCCGACTCGCTGGAGCACCTCTCTCGCCGCGAGCTCGTACGCCTCCTCCGCCCTCACCTGGAGCGCCACTACCGGGCCTGGGTCGAGCCCCTGACCCCCCATTACGTCTACAACGCCCGGAAGTAGCCCCGGCTCCCCGCGGCAGAACGAAGAAGGCGGGGGAACTAGCTCCCCCGCCTTCCAGGAGTTGGTGTACCCCCGGGCTAGTCGGACGAGTCGTCCATCTCCTGCGGGTACGGCTCGTTGAAGGCGCCACCGCGACTGAAGCGAGCCCAATCAGCGTCGGTAGGATTGTGGCCCTGGGTCGCGCTGAACCTCGTGCTCCAGATGCGGCCCATCCTGTCAGCATCGTTGGGAAGGCGACCCTGGGCCGCCAGGAACTCGCCCGGCCAGGGGGCGTAGAGCGAGCCGCCCGGCATGCTCTCAGTGACGAGCAGGAGTTCAGTCTCCGTCAGCCCCTGGGTGTCATCAGGAGCGGACGCGTGGGCCGAAGAGACCAGCGGTATCAGTGCCACGGTGGCCGCCACGAGGGGCAGGATGAGCCCCATACGGACTCGGGATGCGTGATTCACTCGTGTTTCCTTTCGTCGTTTGTGCGTCTGCCGCACTCGACTTCAGGGACAGTCTACCGTTGCCGGGTGGCCCGGTCCTGAGGGGACCATTCGGAGCAGCTTTGGGGAAGGTGAGGATGCAACGGGATGAGATAGATACCCTATCGGTGGCGCAGAAGGAAGTCGCGGGCGACGCGGGCGAACTGCTCGGGCTGGTCCAGGTGCAGGTAGTGGGCCGCCGGGCCGATCTCCACCAGCTCGCTGCCAGCGATCATCGCCTGCAACCGCTGGGACTCCTCCCGGCCCAGGTTGGGGCTCTCGGAGCCCCGCAGCAGTAGCGTCGGACAGCGGATCTGGCCTACCACCGGCAGCACGTCGTCGTCGTGGGCCTCGTTGACGGCGTGGAGCACCTCCCGCGAGTACTGCCAGGCCACGCCGCCACCGGGGAGGTGATCCATCTCCCGCTCGATACGCTGCTGGATCACCGCGTCGCTCCAGAAGTTCTGTTTGTGGGTCGTGCCCAAATACTCCGCCGCTTCTTCCCGGGTGGCGAAGGCGAGGTGGAGCTGCTCGATGGAGCGGCGGTTGGGCTCCTGCTGGGCCATGGCGCGAAAGCCGGTGCAGTCCAACAACACCAGGGAGCGGAGCAGCTCCGGGTGGCGGGCAGCGAACTGGCAGCCGAGGCGCGTGCCCACCGAGGGGCCCACCAGGTGGAAGGGCTCCAGCTCCAGCGCGCGGGCGAAGGCGTGGAGATCCTCGGCCAGCTCTCGCGCCGAGTAGCCCGCCGGCGGCTTATCCGTCTGCCCGTAGCCCCGCAGGTCCGGGGCCAGCACGCGGAAGGAATCCACGACGGCCGGGGCGAACAGGTCCCAGACGTGGGCCGTCGAGTAGGCGCTGTGAATGAGCACGACCGGCGGTCCATCGCCGCCCCAGTCGAGGTAATGGACGTTGAGCTCGCCCGCGCGGAGGAAGCGGTCTGCGGCGTCCATCAGTCCCGAATGTCCTGCAGGAACCACTCGGTGGGGATGGTGCGGCCCAGCCCACGCTCGCGCGCCCGCTCGTAGGCCACCGCGCCGACGGCGGCGAACTGCAGCCCCTGGGTGCCCTGGTTATTGAGAAACGTGATCTGGTCGGGACTGGTGCGGCCAGCGGCCCGGCCCGCAATAATGTCGGGCAGGTTCGCGACCCCTTCACGATCCTGGACCCGCGTGGCCGCCTTCGGCACCAACTCCATCTCCTCGAGCGTGCCGGCGCAGTAGGCGAACATGCCGTCCGAGCCGTGAAAGGTGCTGGGCAGCGGGTCCGTGGCCGGCAGGGTGGGCGTGCCCAGACGGACCATGAGCCCCAGATGGGGCAGCAGATCGTGCCCCACCTCGTTGCCGCGCACGTTGGTCACGTGCATGCCTGGCTCCAGGAGGTGCGGCTTCAACACCGGTACCAGCGAGTCGGTAACCGCCGCCAGCAGGTCCACACCGCGCGCCGCCTCCTCGGCTGAGTTCACAGGGATGATCTCCACGCCCAGCTTCTCCGTCATCTCCTCGGCGAAGCGGCGCCGGTTCTCCGGCGTGGGGCTGAAGACCTTGATCCGCTCGATGGGACGCACGGCGCAGAAGGCCGTGGCATAGGTCCGCGCCATGCCCCCAGAGCCCAGCAGGCCGATGGACCTGGCGTCCGGGCGCGCGAGATACTTGGCTCCGAGTCCCGCGCAGGCGCCGACCCGCATGTGCTGCAGGATGCCATCGTTCATGATGGCCAAGGGCTCGCCGTTGTGGGTGCTGAGGAGAAAGATGAGCCCGCACCAGGTGCCTGGTTGGATGCAGTACTTCTCCTCGGTCGGGAACTCGCCCTCACGGTTCCAGACCAGCATGTCCGACTTCATGCGGATGGCGAAGACGCCCAGCCGGCGCGAGGTGCCCTCCATGGTGCCCCAGCGGTAGTAGGGGTCGGGCGCGTCCTGGGGCACATAGAAGTCGATGCGCGGCCGGTAGCCGGCGCGGCTGTTGACCAGGTCCGCGTAGGCGTCCTCCATGGCCCGAATGCAGGATGGCATGTCCAGGACCGACTCCACGTCGTGGTTGCTAAGGAAGAGCATCTCGCTACCTCCGCCTTGTTTTCCGAACTAATCGACCTTCACCTGGATATCCCACACGGGCTCGTCCTCGCCCAGCTCGGGGCACCAGACATCCACCTCCAGCATGGTGGCACAGCCGGGGCATATGTACTCCTGCTGCTTCAGGACGCTGGGCTCTCCCGTGGCGAGGCTACGCAGCCTGACGTCGGACAGGTCGCGAACTCGCCGCAGGGCGTGCTTCTTGTAGTTGTCGTGGGCAGCGCAGAACTCGTGGCCGCAGCGCAGGCAACAGATTACCTTCCGGCCACCCTCCCTCTCGACAATCTCCAGGTACTCGTGAATCCGCAGGGGCAAACGAATGGCCATGTTTCTTTCTCCAGACCCCGCCATCGTAAACCAGTTGCGTCAGAGAAGCACGAAACCCTCTCGCGGCCTTGTCAAGGCACTCCTATGGCCGCCCAAGCGCATCGAGCAGGCTCGCCTCGAAACGATGCCAGCCGCCCCCCGTGGCGGGGTCCAGCAAGGCACGGGCTCGGCGGTAGAGACGGCGCGGCAGCGAGGGAACCAAAGGGACCGAGTAGGGCGCCACCCCACCCACCTGGTCGGCCCGCCGGAAGAGAAGCTCGGCCGGGTACTCGTGACCCAGCCAGGAGAGGACGCCCGACAGTGCCCGGTAGCAGCGGGGGTCGAAAGGCGAGTGGTTGAGCGCACGGCTGGCCATCAGATAGGCGAGGAGCCCCAGAGCAGTGTCGCCGCTGGACACAAGCCATTCCACCTCCGCCAGGAGGGCCCGCAATTGTCGATCCGACCAGAAGAGCGTTGGCGGACGTATGGGATCGCCGTCGAGGAGAGCCAACACCCTGGCGGCCCGCTCTTCGAGCTGCCGGTACTCCCGCGAGAAGCGGGGCTCGAAGTTGGTGTTCCGGTCGTGGATGCGAATCCTGGTGAGCGGCCGCTCGAGCACGCCCCCTGCGAAGCGTTGGAAGAGCTGCAGCCAGCGGAAGTAGCCCCCGACGCAGGACATGCCCACACTGAACACGATGGGGCCGAAGCAGCGACGGTGGAACAGGGCGCTCGATTCGGCCAGGTAGTTGCCAACCGCCAGACGGGACAGCGCTTCGGCCCGCCCAGCCGTGGGCTGGTTGTAGAGGGGGCCGAAGAAGTGATCGAGGGGATGCCCCTGGGCATCGATCATCTCGGCCCAGGTCGCGCAGAAATCCCAGCCGCGCTCCGCCATGGCGCTGACCTGCACCCCTGTCTTCTCCAGCAGGAGCAGGTCGTCCTGGCCGACGTGGCCGATGTAGCGGCCTCGGGCCAGCGAGAACCCCCGGCAGGCAGCGAATTCCACGCCCATGTTCGGCTGGCGGACCACCCGCACGCGAGGGTCCTTGATCCCCTCGAGGATCTGCGGCGTGCCGTCCGTGGACCCATCGTCGACGACGACGAGCTCGATGTGGGGATACGTCTGGCCCAGGACTGAGGCGATGCACTCGTCCAAGAACGCAGCGCCGTTGTAGGCGCAGATGATGTAGCTGACGAGGGGCGTGGCCATCCCTAGTTCCCGCGGTAGCCGGGGATGCCCTCCTTCTTCACCACGGCGGGCACTCCTGCCACCAGACAGTGGTCGGGCACATCCCTCATGACCACCGCTCCCGCGGCAACCACCGCATTCCGGCCTACGGTCACCTCAGGCAGGATCAGCGCCCCCATGCCAATGTAGCAGCCTTCACGGAGGCGCACATAACCGCCCGTGGCGGCCGCAGGGGACACGGTGACGAAGCCCTCGATCAGGTTGTCGTGAGCGATGAGGGCGCCCCGGTTCACCAGGACATGGGCTGCCAGGGAAGTCCGCGTAGCAATAACAGCCCGAGTGTTTATGAAACAGCCAGGGCCGAGCCGCGCCCCCTGCGACACAAAGGCAGTGGGGTGGACCAAGGTGATGAAGCGTGTGAGCCCAGCGGCGACGGCCTCGGCGATGACGCGACGCCGATAGTCCGGGGTGGTGACGCAGCAGATGGCCGGCAGAGCGCGCGCGCTCGCTGGCAGCTCCTCGAGTCGAAGCACCTGTGGTTCAGAGACGACGAGCCGCCCTTCGCCCGGAGGCAGGTTATCAACCAGGGCGTAGATCGCGCGTCCGATGACCTCGGCGAGATCGATCACCTCGACTACAAAGGTGGAAGCGGCGCCCAGGATCAGCATGGGCTCGCCTCCCGGCGGCGTCTGGGAGGGATCGCTGAGCATCCCGAGGGGCGGCCTGCTCACTCGGATGACCCTCCCTCCACCAGTACACCGGTCGAGGGTCCCTGCCCCATCAGCGCTGGCGCGGGCGCGCCGGCTAGGAGGCCGAGCATCCGCGCCTCCAGGCGAAACCACCGGCCTCGAGTGGCGGCCAGGAGCAGAGAGCGAACGCTCCGATACAGACGCCTCGGGGCGGAGGGGATGAGGGGGACCGGATAGGTTTCGACCCGCGCGGCGCGCTCGGCCCGCTCGGCCAACAGCCTGGCCGGATACTCGAACCCCAGCCAGGAGAGCACCCGCGACAGCGTCAGGTAGCACCGGCAGTCCAGGGGCGACAGGTTCAGCGCCCGGTTGGCGGCGACATACGCGAAAAGACCCAGGCCGCGATCGCCGCTGCTCATGAGCCACTCAGCCTGCTGGCGGAGCGCCTGCACTTGCGGGTCGATCCAGAACAGGCGGCGTCCGCGGGTCGTATCGCTCTCGATCAGGGCGAGGGTCTTCGCCGCTCGCTCCTCGAACTGCCGATACTCGGGCGAATAGCGGTCGTCGAAGCTCACGTTGGTGTCATGTACACGATACTTGACGAGGGCTCGCTCCAAGACGCCACCCCGGAAGCGGCGCCACAGGTTCATCCACCGATAGTAGTCTTCCACGCAGGAAAGGGCGATATTCCTGGGCAATGCCGCCTGGCAGCGACGGTGAGAGAACACGCTGGGTGCGCAGAGGAAATTGCCCCAGGCAAAGCGCGCCATCGCCTCTGAATGGCTTGGTGCAGGCGACGTGAAGAGCTCCTGGGGCCACCGGTCCGTCGGCCGCCCCGCCGCGTCGATCACCTCCGCCCACGTGAAGCAGAAGTCCCATCCGCGTTCGGCCAGGACCTGCAGTTGCATCTCCGTCTTCTCGGGCAGAAGCACGTCATCCTGGCCCAGGCCGCCAATGTACTCTCCGCGGGCCAGCGCCACCGCTCGGTTCCCGGCAAAGCCGGCCCCCATGTTGGGTTGGCTCACCACCCGCAGGCGTTCGTCGCGGATGCCCTGGAGGATCCGGGGGGTCGCGTCGGTGGAGCCGTCGTCGACGACGATCAGCTCGATGCGGGGATAGGTCTGATCCAGGACCGACCTGACGGCCGCCTCGATAAATCGCTCGCCGTTGTAGGCGCAGATGATGTATGTGACGAGAGGCGATCTCATGCCCGTTCGTCGAGCCCGCGATAGCCGGGGTACCCTTCCCTCTTGATGACCGCCGGCGCTCCGGCCACAAGACACTGGTCCGGCACGTCCCTCGTCACGACGCTCCCGGCCGCGACGACACTGTCCGTGCCCACGGTCACCCTGGGCAGCACCGTGGCGGCCGGGCCAACAAAGGCGCCCTCCCGGATGTGGCACCGGCTACTGATAATCGCTCCGGGTCCGATCGTCGCGAAATCATCGATGCGCCCATTGTGGCCAACCAGGACGCCGTTGAGAAGGAAGACGTGGTTCCCCAGAGAGGCACGCGTCACCACAGAGCACACCGTCCCGACGTAGGAGCCCACGCCGAGCACGGCGGAAGGGAGGATCTGGGCCGAAGGGTGGATCAGGCGTGCGAAGGCTTTCAGGCCGCAAGCCGTCGCCTCGTCCACCAGGCGGCGGCGGTACTGCGGGGTCGTGAGGCAGCAGAACGCCGGCAGGGCCAGCAGATCAGGGGGAAGCTCGGCGAGCTGCCAGATGGGGTAAGGACAATCGGGCAGGCGCACTTCACCGGGAGGGAGGTTGTTGACCAGACCCCTGACATGCCACCCGCTTCCCTCGGCCAGCTCGGCCGCCGTCAGAGCCCAACCGCCCGCCGCGCCGAGGATGAGCAGGTCCCGCGAGCCGTCCCCGTCCGTCAAAGGCCGCTGCTCCGCTCACCGCCTCGATAGCCGGGGATCCCCTGCTTCTTGATGACCGCCGGCACGCCCGCCACCAGACAGTGGTCCGGCACGTCCTTCGTGACGACAGCCCCGGCCGCCACGACGGCGTTACAGCCCACGGTTAAGCCCGGGAGGATCACGCACACATTCCCAGGTAGGCGCCCTCACGCACGACAGAGATGCTGTTTACAAAGGCTCCGGGAGCAACGACCGCGAACTCCTCGATGCGCGTTCCATGACCAACGAATGCGCGCCCATGCAGGTGAGCGTGGTTACCTACCCAGACGTGGGGGCCGATAGTGGCCATCGTGCCGACGAACACACCATCGCCCAACTGGACCGACCGCGAGACATGGGCGGACGGATGGACCAGACGGGCGAAGCGCGTAATGTCAGCGCCAACGGCCTCTTCCACCAGGTGGCGCCGATACGCCGGCGTAGCCAGGGCGCAAAAGGCTGGGAGCTCCTTGAGGTCCCTGGGCAGTTCGACTAGCTGGTAGATGGGATAGGCAGAGTCCACCAGGCGAACACGGTCGGGGGCGAGATTGTTGACCAGCGCCCGGACGTGCCATCCGCCCTCCTCGGCCATCTCCGCTGCGTTAAGAGCCCATCCTCCCGCGGCGCCCAGGATGATCAGATCGCCGAGCCTCTTCTTTCGCGGCATGGACCCATCTCCCTCCCCGGCAGGGTGGCGGAGGGGCCAAGTCCGACCCTGCGAGCTTTCGGACCCAGATCGCGCTCCACGCTGCCCCGAAGATGGGCAGGTCACGGGTCGCCTCTGTCGGTGGCACCATAACGTCTCCCCAGATCAGACGCCCCGGTAGCCGGGGACGCCCTCTTGCTTGATCACGGCCGGGACCCCGGCCACCAAGCAGTCGTCGGGCACATCGCTGGTCACCACTGCCCCAGCGGAAACCGTGGCGTTGCGGCCCACCCTGATTCCGGGCAGGATCGTGGCCCCCGGCCCGATGAAGGCGCCCTCTTCGATCTGGCAAAACGAGCCGACCCGCCCCCTGGCCCAACGCTCACGAAAGCGGCGAGCCGGGCGTCGTGCCCCACCTGGACATGAGCTGAGCCCGGGGGATCAGCGAGGTCATGGTGCCGATTTAGACGCCGTCGCCAAGGGCGGCGGAACGGGCGACGTAAGCAGTCCGATGGATCAGACGAGCGTACGTGCGGACGCCTTGCTGAGCGGCCTCCTCGACCAGGCGACGCCGATACTGCGGTGTAGTCAGGCAACAAAAGGCCGGCAGAGCCCGCAACTCGGGCGGCAGCTCCGCCAGATGATACACCGGATAGGCGCAGTCGGAGAGGTGCAGATCTTCGGGAGACAGGTTGTTTACCAGGGCACGCACACGCCAGCCGCTGTCCTCCGCCAGCTCGGCCGCCGCGAGCGCCCATCTTCCAGCCGCCCCCAGTTTGATCAGCTCGCCCGGCGGCCGGTTCACGGGTCAGTTGCCGGCATTCAGGGTGTACGAAACGAGCAGCCGACCCATGCTTCAGCCGGCCCGATAGCCGGGAATCCCCGTCTTCTTCACGATCGCCGGCAGGCCCGCCACGAGGCAGTGATCGGGTACGTGCTCCGTTACCACCGCCCCGGCGGCGACCACGGCGTTGCGCCCCACCCTCACCTCCGGAAGGAGGATGGCGCCGGGCCCCACGTAGGCACCCTCCTGCACGCGGCACAGGCTCCCCACGGAGGCTCCCGGCGTGAGAGTCACGAAGTCATCAACATGAGCATCATGGCCCACGAAGACACCACTACACACGAAGGTGTGGCAGCCAACCTCGGCGTGCCTGCCCAGGCGGGCAAGAGGTCCGACGTAGGCACCCGCTCCCAGGGAGGCAGAACGGAACACCTGGGCCGACGGATGGATCAGCCTCACGAAGTTCGTGATGCCGCAGGCGGCGGCCTGCTCTACCAGCAGGCGTCGATAGGCCGGTGTGAGGAGGACGCACAACGCGGGAAGCCCTCGTAGCGCCGCAGGCAATTGGTCCAGTTGGTAGATAGGGAAGGGGCAGTCGGATGGGCGGACCTCCTCGGGCCTCAGATTGTTCACCAGCCCCCGGACCAGCCAACCACCATCCTCGGCGATCTCCGCGGCCTCGGCCGCCCAGCGACCGGCGGCCCCCAGGAGGATGATCTCGCGTCCCTCTTCAGAGACCATGGCGGTACCCGGAACTCCCGCTCCTCATGATCCCCGCTCGAGCTCCGCCACTTTGGCCAGGCGCCGGCGATGCCGCTCTTCGCCCGTGAAACGGGCGGCCAGGAAGGTGCGCACGAGATCGAGCGCCAGCTCCGAGCCGATGACGCGGGCTCCCAACGCCAGGATGTTCATGTCGTCGTGCTCCACCCCCTGGTGCGCCGAGTAGACGTCGTTGGCCATGCCGGCTCGGATGCCTCTCATCTTGTTGGCGGCGATGCTGGCGCCCACCCCGCTCCCGCAGATGAGGATGCCGCGTTCGGCTCGCCCCGCCTGGAGAGCCTCGCCCACGGCCCTGGCGTAGTCGGGATAGTCGACGGGGTCAGCGGTGTACGTGCCCAGGTCGAGCACCTCGTGGCCTGCCGCCCGCAGACAGGCAACCACCTGCTCCCGGAGTAGGACCCCGGCGTGGTCCGCCCCTACCGCGACGCGCATCTGGCTCCGCCCCCTACGTAAGGACACCCGCTGGTGACATATACTAGTGGCTGCTTGCCGAAGGGGCCGCTGGACCGAAGACTCGTCCCTCGATGGAGCGCCAACGAGGCCTGGGTTCCGGCTTGCGCCGGAACGACGGACGTGGTTGACTCGTCATTCCGGCGAAAGCCGGAATCCAGCCTAAGGCTTGTTATCCCAGGGCACCGCTGACTTCGGGTTGTCCCCAATCGATCCATCATAGTGAGGAGCACTGAATATCCCCCATGGAGCTGATCACCTTCTTCATCGACTTCGTTCTGCACTTGGACAAGCACCTCGTGCAGCTCGTTCAGCAGTACGGCACCGCCACGTACGCTGTCCTCTTCCTCATCATCTTCGCCGAAACCGGCCTGGTCGTCACGCCCATCCTGCCGGGCGACTCCCTTCTCTTCGCCGCCGGCGCCCTGGCCTCGACCGGCGCCCTGGACCCGGTATGGCTCTTCCTCTCACTGAGCCTGGCGGCCATTCTCGGCGACACGCTCAACTATTGGATCGGTCACTTCGTCGGACCGCGGGTGTTCCACAAGAAGGGTTCGCGTTTCCTCAATCGAGAGTACCTGGAGCGCACGCATCGTTTCTACGAGAAGCATGGGGGCAAGACGATCATCCTCGCCCGCTTCGTTCCGATCATCCGCACGTTCGCTCCATTCGTTGCCGGCATCGGCCGGATGACCTATCCGCGATTCCTGGCCTATAACGTGGTCGGCGGCATCACGTGGATCGGTCTTTTCGTCTTCGGCGGCTACCTCTTCGGCGCTCTCCCGGTGGTCGAGCAGAATTTCAGCCTCGTCATCGTCGCCATCATCCTGCTCTCTGTATCGCCCTTCGTCTTCGAATTGGTCAGCGCCCAGCTACGCCGGCGAAGGGCCCCACCAGAAGCTGTGGTGCCACCCCCCTCGTAGAGGTCTTTTCACCGCCGAGCCCGCAGAGGTCGCCGAGATCATTGGTTTCTCTCAGCGTTCTCAGCGCTCTCTGCGGTGAAACTCGTCCCGCAGCTACGGCACCAGCACCAGCTTGCCGAAGAAGCGGTTGGCCTCCATGGCCCGATGCGCCTCGGCCGCCTCCTGCAAGGGGAACACCTGCGAGACGACGGCGTGCACCTCCCCTCGGGCCACAACGGGCAAGATGGTGGCCATGTCTTCCCGAGGCTTCATGCGCGTGCCCAGGAGCGAGATCTCGCGGGTCCAGAGCTGGCCCAGGTGCAGCTCCACGCGGTGGCCGGTGGTCACACCGCAGGTGACCAGGCGACCGCCCATGCGCAGACTGCGGAAGCATTTCTCCCAAACCGCGGCGCCCACGTGCTCCAGCACGAGGCTCACGCCCTGGCCGCCCGTGAGCTCCAGCACCCGGGCAGCGAAGTCCTCCTCGGTGTGGTTGATCGCCACATCAGCGCCCAGCGCCAGCGCCTTGGCGGCCTTCTCTGCGCTGCTCACCGTCGTGAAGACCCGTGCCCCCGATCGCTTGGCGAGTTGGATCGCCACACAACCCACCCCACTGCCCGCCGCCATGATGAGGATCTCCTCGCCCAGGCGCAGGCGCGCGGTGCAGATAAGCATGTGCCAGGCGGTGGTCAGCACGGTGGGAAAGGTCGCCGCCTCCTCGAAGGTGAGGTTGTCCGGCATCGGCCACGTGTCGGCCGCGTCGGCCACCGCCAGCTCAGCGTAGGACCCCGACGAGGCCAGGGCGAGGACGCGCCGGCCCGGACTGAAGCCCTGCACGTGCTCTCCCACCGCAACGACCTCCCCCGCCAGGTCACGGCCGAGGATCCGCGGCAGGGGTGGCCGCATGCCATGAGAGCCTTCCCGCGTGTAGACGTCGACGCGGTTCATGGAGCAGGCGCGCACACGAATGAGCACGTCATGCGGGCCCGGAACCGGGTCCGGCATGTCGCCGTAGATGAGCGCCTCGGGGGCGCCATGTTCGCGGACGAAGCTAGCTTTCACGGATGACCTCCTGAGCGATTGCCCTGGGCCTGTGGGCGCGGCGCTTAGCATAAGGGGCCGAATCGTGCCAGGCAAGCCGCGCCGGCGGCAAGAGCGGCAGTGCAGCGACAGCAGAGACATAGTCCAGCGTGCGATAGGCCAAGACCTCTGGGGTCGCCCGGTGAGGCTTGACAGGCCCGGATGGCGCGGCTATATTCCCCTTTAAGATGCTTTGGGTGATGCATTTCACCTATACGACTTCCCCGCAGACCTGCGTCTGTAGCCGGGGGATGTAGGGGATCACGTCCCCTGCGTCCCCCTCCTCGTCCCCAGTCTTCCTGATATCCCCGGTCATTGACTCCGGCGCGGCGTCGCCGTCTTCCGCCAACCGCGCCTCCCCGGGGAGACCCCGAGAAACAAGCGCGAGGAAACGATGACAGCGGCACCACTACGGCTCTATCGCCGAACAGGCGAAGTGATCCCCTACCTGGAATCGGAGGTCGAAGAGTTCGAGCGCCAGGTGGAGGGGGTTGGCTCGGGCGAGATCGATGCCCTGGCGTTCCAAGCGTTCCGCCTCCGCCAAGGTGTCTACGGGCAGCGCCAGCCCGACGCCCAGATGGTGCGGGTGAAGATCCCGGGCGGGATGCTCACGGCGCGTCAGCTCGACGCGCTGGGAGAGATCGCCCAACGGTTCGCCCCCCTTCGCAAGGGCCACGTGACGACCCGGGAGAATGTCCAGTACCACCACGTGCGGCTGGAAGACGCGGCGGCCGCGCTGCGGGTCCTCGGGAAGGCCGGCCTCACCAGCCGCGAGGCGTGCGCCAACACGGTGCGCAACGTCGTCACCTGCCCCATGGCCGGGATCTGCCGGGACGAGGTCTTCGATGTCACTCCCTACCTGGGGGCCTACACACGCCGGTTCGTGCGCCATCCGCTGACCCAGAACATGCCGCGCAAGTTCAAGACGGCCTTCTCGCCTTGCGCCAGGGACTGCGCCGTCACGGCCATGCACGACATCGGGTTCATCGCCGAGACCCGCCGGGAGAAGGGCGAGCTGCGTAAGGGGTTCCGGATCGTCGTGGGCGGCGGCACGTCCATCATGCCCAAGCTGGCGCAGACCGTCGTGGAGTTCGCTCCCGTCGAGGAGTTCCTACGGATTACCGAGGCCATCCTGCGCATCTTCAACCGGTCCGACGAGCTGCGTCGCAACCGCATGATGGCGCGCATCAAGGTCCTCATTCACCGGATCGGCATCGAGAAGTTCCGGGAGCTGGTGCAGGAAGAGCTGAGGGAGCCCTGGGCCGAGGCGTCCTTCGATCCCACGCCCCTCCTCTACTTCGATCCGGCGGAGACCAAGCCCCGTCCTTCACGCAACGGCCAAGACGCTCAGCCCACCGTCCCTGAGCTGGCTTTCGACCGCTGGCTGGCGAGCAACGTCATCCCCCAGCGCCAGGAGGGCTTCTGCGCGGCCCACGTCACCCTCCCGTCGGGCGACGTTACCGATCGCCAGTTCCACGCGCTGGCCCGTATCGCCCGCCGCTATGGCAACGGCCGGGCCCGCACCACCGCCGAGCAGAACCTGGCCCTGCGCTGGGTACGGACGGAGGCTCTCTACGACCTCTGGCGCGCCCTCGGCGACATCGGTTTGGGGGAAGCCGGGGCCCAGGAGATCACCGACGTGACCTCCTGCCCGGGCACGGATAGCTGCAAGCTGGGGATTACCGCCTCGATGGGCCTGGGCCGGGCCATCCAGGAAGGCCTTGGTGCTGAGGACCTGGCGGACCCCCTGGTGCGCAAACTCCATATTAAGGTCAGTGGCTGCCCCAACGGCTGCGGGCGGCACCACGTGGCCAACATCGGCTTCCACGGCGCCTCCTACAAGGGAGACGGCGTGCATCCAGTGCCAGCCTACGAGGTGTTCCTCGGCGGGAACTTCGAGCAGGAGAACGGCCCGGTGCGTTACGGTGACCGCGTCCCGGGCCGAGTCCCCGCCAAGCTGGCTCCGGAGGCGGTACACCGCATTCTGGACCGCTACCGGCGGGAGCGCCAGGAGAGCGAGCTGTTCAACGACTACGTCCTGCGGGTGGGGGCCAAGAGCTTCGAGCCCCTCCTGGCCAACCTCAAGGAGGTGGCGCCCCTGAGCGACGAGTCCCAGGACCTCTACATGGACTGGGAACGCGCGAGCCTCTACGAGGTCCAGCGAGGTGAGGGCGAATGCGCGGTATGAGTTCCGAGTTCCTCGTTTCGAGCTCCGAGTCTGGGGCCGCGTGGGCAGGCGACTCGCAACCCGAAACCCGAAACCCGAAACCCGAAACCCGACGCGTGGCTGATCTGCAGGGACGCACAGTGGCCATCCTGGAGGCGCGCCGCTCGGAGGAACTGGCCCAGCTCATCGAGCGCCACGGCGGCCGCGCCTACCGGGCGCCGGCCATGCGCGAGGTGCCCCTCGCCAACGCCGCGGAGGTCTCGGCGTTCCTGGAGCGTCTAGCCAGCGGGGACCTGGCGGCCATGATCTTCCTCACCGGCGTCGGCTGCCGCGCCCTCCTCGAGGCGGCCGCGGAGCGCGCCAGCCTGGCGGAGGTGCTGGCCGCTCTCGAACGCACCCGGGTCGCAGCCCGTGGGCCCAAGCCCTTGGCTGTACTGCGCCAGTACGGCGTGCGGGTCGACCTGGTGCCGCCCGAGCCGAACACGACCCGCGAGCTACTCGAGGGCCTGGGCTCCTGGCCTCTGGCCGGCCGAACGGTTGGTGTGCAGCTCTACGGGGCGCCCAACGCCGAACTGCGCTGGGGGCTGGAGGCCATGGGAGCCCGGGTCGAGGAGATCGCCCTCTACCGGTGGGACTGCGCGGCCGACGCCGGCCCCCTCCTGCGCCTCCTGGCTGAACTCCGGTCCGGGGGTATCGACGTGCTGGCCGTGACCAGCCAGAACCAGGTGCACAACCTGTTCGCCCTGGCGGAGGCCTGCGAACAGGCTGACTCCCTGCGTGAGGCCTTGAACGGCCCGGTGCTGGTGGCGGCCGTGGGGCCCGTGTGCCGGAGCGCCCTGGTCGACCGGGGCGTGAAGGTGGACGTCGAGCCCGAGCACCCGAAGATGGGCCACCTCGTGCTCGCCCTTGCCGCCCACCTGGCCCAGCTTCACGTCAGCCAGCCTGTAGGCTAAAATGCTTTCAGCGAGTTAATTAGTGTAAAGGTGCCCGGCATATGGTAGAGATTCAGGTCACAGCGGTACATCAGAAGCTCCTGGGCGGCAGCAGGCGAGTGCAGGCCGAGGGAACGACGGTGGCGGAGGCCCTCTCGGACCTCGACCGCCGCTTCCCAGGCGTAGGAGCCCAGATCGCAGCGGACGGCGAGATCCACCGCTTCGTCAACGTCTACCTGAACGACGAGGATGTCCGCTACCTGGCGAAGCTGGACACGCCCCTCCACCCCGGGGACACGATCGCCATCCTGCCCGCTTTGGCCGGCGGGAGCCTCTAGCAGACGAGGTCGGCCGAGCCAGGAGGCCGGGAGCGATGACACCATCGAGGGATCTGGTCCACCGCGACCAGCCCACGCACACAGGGGAGCACGCGCGTAACGGCGCCGGTCGGGTGGACAATGGCTCTTCGCCCACACTGGCTCGCCGATACAACGGCCTCCTCGAGGCGATCGGCCACACCCCGCTGGTCGAGCTGCGACACCTTTCGCCCCGGCCCGAGGTGCATCTCTGGGCCAAGCTGGAGGGCCACAACCCCACCGGGAGCCTCAAGGATCGCATCGCCCGTGCCATGGTGGAACGCGCCGAGCAGCGCGGCGAGCTCAGGCCCGGACACGTCATCCTGGAGTCCACCAGCGGCAACACGGGCATCTCTCTCGCCCTGGTGGGCAAGCTCAAGGGCTACCGTGTCAAGGTGGTCATGCCCGAGAACGTCAGCCCCGAGCGGCGCGAGCTGCTGGAGGCCTACGGCGCCGAGGTGGTGCTATGCGACGGCAGCCAGGGCACCAACGGCGCCATCGATGTGGCGCGGGCGATCGGCCGTGACCCCATCTACTACATGCCCTACCAGTATGGAAACGAGGCCAATCCCCAGGCCCACTACGAGACCACTGGCGCCGAGATCCTCCAAGCCCTCCCCAAGGTGGATGTGTTCATCGCCGGCCTCGGCACCGGGGGAACCCTCATGGGCGTAGGGCGCCGGCTCAGGGAGCATAACCCCTCAGTGAAGGTGATCGCCGTGGAGCCTCATCCCGGCGAGCTGGTCCAGGGGCTCCGCAGCCTGGATGACGGCTTCATCCCGCCCATCGTGGACCTGAGCCGGCTCGATGGCAAGGTGCTCGTCCGCGCGCGCGACGCCTTCCTCGGCACCCGGCGGCTGATGGACGAGGAGGGCGTCTTCGCCGGCATCTCCTCGGGCTCGGTCCTGCAGGGGGCTCTGCGCATGGCCCAGAGGATCGAGCGTGGCAACATCGTTCTGCTGCTGGCTGACGGCGGTTGGAAGTACCTGAGCACGCGCCTCTGGGACCAGCCGATCGAAGCTCTGGAGCAGGGACTCGACAGCAAGGTGTGGTGGTAGCGGTGCCGCCGGCCCGGTCTGCTCCGGGGGGTCTCATGCGCACCCGTCCCTGTATCTGTACTCGGGGGAGCTAGTCCCCGCAGTCGCCAGAGCCACGTTCCCCCTTACTTCCCCCGGGACCCCCGCCCGACCCTTTGACCCTTGATCGCTGCCGTGCAGCACCCTACAATCGTTGTACCTCTAGCCCCTATCAGTAGTAGTTTCAAGAGAGAACTGCTAACGCCACGGCCTGAACCTCCGCTCGCCACCTAGCCCCCCGTGGGCCAACCGGATCAACGGTCTCGAGGACCGGAATGATGGATGGAGGTGTTGAATATGAAGTCCCGGATCACGAAGAGCCTCGTCATCATCGCGGTGTTCTGTCTGGCAGGCACGCTGCCGGCCGGCACCGCCCTAGGGGCCGGCCCTCCCTTCGAGGTGTGGGCCCTCGACCAGTCCGGTACGGCCGGGACCCTCTACGTCTACGACGGGCTGGCCCTCGGCGCCAGTCCCACCCGCGCCACGCCAGAGGTGATCGACCTCGCAGGAACAGTGGCTGCTCTCTGCAGCAGCCAGACCGGCGCGGCACCCACCAGGGCGCACATGCTGCTGTTCAACCGCAGTCAGACCCACGCCATCCTCTCCTACGTCGCCACGGGACACGTGGTCTTCATGGACGCCGCAACCCGGTCGCCAGTCGCCTGCATCGACGTGGGCGACCAGGCCCACGCGGCCTTCCCGGCGCCCGACGAGAGCTACGTGGTAGTGGCCAACCAGAACGGCAAGCTGCTGCAGCGCATTACCACGGACTACGCCACCAATAGCTTCACGATCGACAACGCTGCCACCCTGAACGTGGCGACGTGTTCGACGCCCAACGGCTGGCGGTGCCAGGACGATGGCTCCACCCAGGTTGGCGTGCGGCCCAACAACGTGGTGATCTGCCCGGTGGTCGACTCCTCCAGCCGCTGGGTCTTCGTGACCCTCGGTGGTGGCGGACTCTTCGTCGTCGATGGGAAGGCCACCCCTATGGGCATCGTGGCGGAGTACGATCGCGACGCGATCCACGCCAACGGCTGCGGTGGCGTCGAGAAGGGCGGCAAGATGTTCATCACCTCGGGTGGCGGGCCGGGCAACGCGACCGAGGCCGACGTCTACGCCTTCGATCTCCGGAGATTCCCGGCTAGCGGCTTCAATGCCCCCAATACTCCGCTGCCCAGATGGGTCTTCTCCAAAGATGCCGGTGAGCACGACACGCACGGGGCTCTCCTGACCAAAGCCCAGGATGGCGCCTACGCCTGGTTCGGCGACCGGTTCGCCAACGCGGTCGAGGTAGTGGATACGAGAACAAGCAACCTGGTCAACACCTTCAGCCTCAGGGGACCGGCCTGGCCCGACCCGGCGCCAGACCTGATGGGGATCGCTCCGGGGGGCGACTGGGCCTTCGCTGCCTTGCGGGGACCATGCCCGCTCACGGCGAATGACCCGGCCGCCGGCAACGCCGTCGGCTCGACGCCCGGCATCGGCGTGATCGCCGTCGAGCGGGGCGGATTCTCTGGCAGGCTCGTGGGCGTGGCCTCCATCTCCAGCCCCACCGCTCAACCGTTCGACTGCCCAAGCGTGGCCGGGGAGGACAGCACGACAGACCGGGCGGACCCCCACGGCATTGCAGTTCGGTCGATCCTCCCACAGCTACGGGTGTCGCTTTCGTCGACCAGGGAGGGCGACAAGGTGAGCTATTCGGCCACAATCGCGAACACTGCCGAGAACGTCATGGCAGTCAATGCCTATCTGGCTATTCCAGTTCCCCCGGGGGTCAGTGTCGTAAGGGCGACGGCTTCGCCGAGGGGGACCGGCTTTCGGGGGCTGGAGGGAGGAGCGGCGGCGTGGATCGTCGAAACCATCCCCGCGGGGGGCTCGGTGGGCCCTTTCACGTACACCGGACAGGCCAGCGGTGATGGGCCTGAGCCTGTGGCCGCCTTCCTCCACTGGCTCTACCCGCAGGAGGGGAGCCTGGTCTCCAACGCCGCGGCTCCCTGAGCAGGGACGCCATGACCCTTTAGCAACAGCACAAGGAACGGAGGAGGACAATCGAATGTCAGGCCATCTCTCTCTCCCCGGCGAGGGGAAGCTGCACCAGGCTCTCGGCACCGCC
>ORJL011513922.1_pt1 | contig 18809 bp, 14 predicted proteins | sample 1779941 | NCBI WGS metagenome assembly ORJL01 (sample SAMEA104232317, study PRJEB22302) | groundwater metagenome | biome: forest; feature: aquifer; material: groundwater | place: USA | collected 2011-08-07 | depth 5.8 m | reverse complement strand
TTCTTGGCCCAACGTGTACGGGCTTCATAGTCTTCTTCTTGCCGCAGAGGTCGATGATCAGGTTAGCCAGATCGATAATAGGTATTTCTGCGCCGCTGCCGAAGTTGACTGGCTCCTTTATAGGTTCCTGGTGCGACAGGACAGCGTCGTAAGCCTTCACAGCATCAGTTACATAGATGTAGTCCCTGGTTTGCATGCCGTCCCCGTAGATTATCGGGGGCATGTTGTTCAGGACTCTCCGCGTAAATATTGATATGACTCCTCCGTATCCAATGTCTCTTTGCCGAGGACCAAAGGTATTGAAAAGGCGCAGAATAGAGATATTCATGCCGTAGGTCTGCGCGTAAGCATAGCACATTCTGTCTGCGGAAACTTTGCTGGCCCCGTAAGGGTGCGGCGCCATCAGCGGGTGACTTTCGTCCATGGGTGAAAACTGGGCCGAGCCGTATACTTCACTGCTGGAAGCGTAAAGCACCCTCTTCACGTCGGACATCCTGGCAACTTCCAGAACATTCTGAGTCCCCATCACGTTCACGTCGTAGGTCAGCCTTGGTTCAATGTATGATCTATCAACGTGGATCTGGGCCGCCAGATGAAACACAACTTCGACATCGCGCATGACCTTTTCCAGCAACTCTGAATCCCGTATGTCTCCCTTTACAAGCTTGAAGTTGCGGTAGTCCAGCAAGTGCCTGACATTGGTGAGATTGCCGCTCATAAAGTTATCCAGGCACAGGACTACATGGCCGTCTTTGACGTACTTGTCACACAGATGACTCCCGACGAATCCTGCCCCCCCAGTAATCAGCATTTTCATTCTTGAGACCCCTCCGTGATCTTAGCTATGTACTCTCTTAATCCTTGTTCCAGAGGCCTCGGTGCGAAGTTCAGGCGCTTCTTGACCTCATTTACGTCCAAAGAAAACCGGAAAGGCCGGTCGCTGGGGCGACCCGTCAGGACTATTTCCGATTTTGAATTTGTTAGGCGGACAATTTGTCGGGCAAGTTCCACGATAGATGTCTGCTGGCCGCTGCCAACGTTGTAGATTCCCGTGAGGTTCCGGTCGAGCGCCGATAGACAAGCATCCACAATGTCCTCTACATAGATATAATCCGTCGTCTGGAGTCCATCACCCCACACCGTGATCGGGCGATTGGCCAGCGCCTGATGAATGAACCTGGAAGAAGCGGTGGTTCTCCTCTCTGAGAAACCGTAAGCACCGCCGAGTCGCAACACAGTTAGTCCCATTTCGGCGCAATACAGGTGGCAGCAAGACTCCCCTGCCATCTTCGATATGCCGTAAAGGTTGGCAGGCATCAACTGGTCGCGTTCTTTGACCGGCAGCCGCTTGGGAGGCATCGAGTACACTGCCATACTGGACGAATACACCAATCTGCGGATCTTGTGGGAAGATGCCGCATTCAACAGGTTGAAAGTTCCTTTAAGGTTCGTGTCGATGTATTCCATGTCATTGCGATCGTCGTGGGCATTTGGAAGCTTCGCGGCAAGGTGAAAGATTGATTCTATGTGGTCCTCTTTCAGGAGATCATCAAGAACCTGGGGGTCGCGGATATCTCCCTGAACGAGACGAAATCTCTTATCTTCAAGCAAAGACACTATCCGTTCGGTCCTGCCACGGAGCGAAAGGCCAACGACGGAATGGCCTTCGCCAACCAGCCTCTTGGAAAGATAGGATCCTATGAACCCGGTTGCGCCGGTAACCAGGATGCTTTTGCTCAAGGTGTAGAAACCTCTTTTTCGATCTGAATCAAATAGAAAGGCTCAGCCCTGGGCCTTGCCTTTTGTTGCCTGGATGCAGGTTTGGTACAGCGAGTCATACCTTTCGAGACCACGCTCTAGAGACAATTCGTTCTTGATGGTCTGCTTGGCCTTCAACGTCTTCTTCCGGGCCTCTTCACGGTTGTTCAATACATATGTCATGAGGCCAGCTAACTCTGCCTTGTTGTCGTACTCAACTAAATACCCTGCGTCAATGTTCCGCACATCTTCACCGGAGCCGGTATGTTTGGTGACGATGATCGGGGTACCGCACAACACGGCTTCAAAGGGAGCCCAGGCTCCCTGTTCAAAAACGGATGTTTGAACCACCACATCGGCATCGACGAGCGCTGAAAGTTTGTCCGTACCGCCCAAAAAACCGGTGAACAATACCCGGTTCGAGAGGCCCAATTTCTGTATGAGCATTTCCAAATGCGGCTTGTGCCCATCGTCCGGTCCCACTATCACCAGAGTGACGTCGTCTCTGGACTTGGCTAATAGTGCGAATCCTTCGACCAGGAAGTTCAGCCCTTTTATCGCGTGGATTCTACCGAGGAACATCACGATTGGTTTATCGCCCAGGTTATGTTTCTGCCGGAAAATGCCTCTGGGAGGAAGTTCGTTGAATTCAGTTACGGTAAGAAGTCCCGGTATTATTACGATTTGTTCATCATGGACTGCCAATTCCTGATATTCGGCAGCTCCCACTTTTGTTTCGGCAATTACCTTAGCCGCGTCTTCCATTATGCGTTTACCGATGACAAAGTCGAAACAGTGTTTCAAAGCCCACGTCGGCCCCCGGCCATTTGCCGACCGAGGGGTGGAACCATGAGCATCTACAACATAAGGAATTCCGTATCTTCTTGCATAATGATGTATGACGACGTTCTGGAAGCTCCTGGCACAATGCAGGTGGACAATGTCGTAGCCTCTTAGGTCTTTCTTTGCCGCTCCGATCATCCCTGGCATCAAAAAGAAATTCCCGGGATGCGCCCGGGAGGGAAATACGCGCACTTTTACTCCCTTGAGCGAGTCAGCGTCTCGATCTTCCCACCCGAAGTCGCTGGTGTATAGCGAGACTTCATGCCCTTTGGCACTCTGCGCCTCCGCCAACCTTGATATAAGGCTGGCAGTGCCTCCGCCTTTTTTCATTGAACAGATATCAAAAACGTGCAAAATTCTCATCAGTGGCCTTGTTTCGGGGACTAGTTCTGGGGCTCAGTTTGTTCGGGTTCTGTGACATCCAACCGCAAAAAAATCGAACGATAGGGTTCGGCGACCGGCGACCTGTACAGCAAGAAGTCTACTTTCTGGCTTGCGCCGCTCCGGGCAAATGCAAACGACACTCTGCCCCGCCATTGTTCGCCGTCCGCGAGGCTGATTCCGTCAATCTCGGAAACGGTCTTCCCGTCAACGACCACATCAACCATGTAGGTCGCTGGCTGCTGCTCCCTGTTGGTGAGACCTACGGTCACCGTGGCAGTCTCCCCCACTGTGAACTCGGTAGGATAACTGGCCGCACTGCCATCGGCGTTCAGCACATAGAACTCGGTGAATTTTTCGCCTGACTTTTGCGCCGTGGCTACGTAGATTACTGAGCCAAGCGTTAGACATGCCGCAAGCGCCAGCGCCAGGGTCAAAAGTCTGTCCACGAGACGGCCGGTTTTCAAAGGCTACCCAGCGGACCGGCCTGCGCGGGAAAGATGCTATCGTACAAATCAGGTTCACCGTGACCATAATTACTATATCTTAGTTTGGGAAAGTATACTATAGGCAGATTTTGCCGTCAATTTGGGTTGGCAGGCAACCCTTCGACCGGTCTCTGCCTTGCTAACAGGCTTACCGATTCACGGATGGCCAAATAGCGGTATAATAAGCAGCAATTGCCATTAGAATTCAAAGATATCGACTCAGGAAGGCAAGGAACAGGTGTCTAACTTTCTAGCTTACGTTGGTTCAACTTCTGGCGGACTGAAGAAGACTATCCGGGACGCCCTGGATTACGTGCAGTGGGAAAAAGAGGTCCAGCCGGACTCGGTGATTTTCTTAAAGCCCAATTTTACCTATCCCTACTACAAAGAAGGAATTACTACTTCCCCGGCGGTGCTTGAACCACTGCTGGCCATACTCAAGTCCCGAGCCAGGCGCGTAATCGTAGGAGAATCCAACGGAGGTAACCGGTCTTTCTCTGCGGACATTGCCTTCAAGAACCACGGCATGCACGACATGTGCCAGCGACTGGGAGTGGAGCTTGTCAACCTGTCCAGCTTACCAAATAGTCTGATTGAAGAAACTATCGCAGGCAAAAGAGTCCAGGTGCGGCTGCCGGATTTGCTTTTGAAACAAGAAATAGATTGCTTTATTGATGTTCCAGTGCTCAAAGTGCATGTCATGACCGGAGTTACCATCGGTATCAAAAATCTTTGGGGATGCTTCCCTGACACTATGCGAGGTCTTTATCACGAGAACTTCGATTTCAAAATATCGATGATGGCCAAACTCCTTAACCCGAAGATTACACTGATAGATGCCACATACGCCCTGGATAAGCATGGCCCAATGTGGGGCGAAGCCGTCAAGCTTGATCTCCTCCTGGCCGCGAACAACGTGGTAGTTGCCGATGCTTTAGGGGCTTCAATCATGGGCTTCGACCCCCAAAAGGTAGGACATATTAGACTGGCTGCCCAAACTATTCTTGGAACAATGGATTTAGCCAAGGTGACATTGAATCAGGACTGGAAGCCGTTCCGCAGGCAATTCACTGTTTCCAAGACTATTAACGACCGCTTTGCAGTGCCGCTTTTCCATAGCCACTTCCTATCCAAAATAGTCTTTACCTCGCCGCTGACAGGACTGGTATATAAGGTGGGTCACCTGCTCCGTTCCAGAAAAGAAAAGGCCACCGCGACAGACATCAAAAACAACGCCTATTTTCACTGAAAGCAGCCTGCACAAGTGATATCCTGGCCACTCGTGCTCTGCCAAAGTAGACCCTGACCAATGAAGCACCGCCACCAATGATACAAGAAGTGGATCCCGGAGAGAGAAAGTTGGAGCGGTTGGGCTACTCTGAAGGCAGGTTTATGCAAAGTCCCACATCCCAATGATCTGACATTCGCCTCCCTGGCCAAAGTGAAGATTGGCCGCACTTCAGTTGCGCGAGCCACAATGGGCCCTCAGCGCCCGACTGATTTGCAAGTCCCATTTTGCTATAATCATCGCAATATGGCACCTAACACGAAACGACCCATAACGCGGGCTGAACGCCGGGCCAGGGAAACCAGTGCCAGCCGGAAAGTGGAAAGGCGCGCCACTCTGGACATGTTGGCAGAGTATGCCATCTACGGTATTGCCGGACTGATTCCGCTGGCCGTTATTTCGACCCCTGAGTTCCTCCTCTACGAAACTCCCAAGGTGGCCCTCCTAAATATTTTGACCATGGTGACTCTCCTGGCCTGGCTCAACAGGATCTTCCAGACCGGGGTCGTTCGGGTCAAGCGGCCTCCATTCCTCCTCCCAGTCCTGACCTACTTTGGGATATATACCGTAGCCACGGTCTTGTCGGTATCGCCCATCCTGAGTATCTTTGGCATCGTCGACCGCAGCATGGGGCTTCTTAACCTGGCTAACCTCGTCATTCTCTATTTCCTGGTTTTCAACGTCCTGACCGCCGAACCACAACAGAAGCGGTGTTTGAAGGCGCTTGTTTGGGGGTCCACGTTGGTGGCCTTGCTAGGAGTTCTCCAGTTTTTTGGAGTTAACCCCCTGGACTTCCTCCCATACCTGAAAGGCGAGCGTGTCGGCTCGACCCTGGGCAACGCCGACTATTGCACACCTGTCATCGTGCTAGCGTTGCCTTTGGCCGTGGCGTTTGTCGTCAAGAAACGTTTCTGGTATTTGGCGCCGGTGGTTCTCCTCTTCCTAATGTTACTCTTCTCCTTGCCAATACACGGGCTAACTGGAAATTGGGTCATTCAGGTTCCCCAGGGGGGTGAGCCCGAAGGTCAAACTGGATTGCGTGGGGCAGCGACAACCGTCGCTACAGTGGCAGTTGAAAGGGTACAGATCAGGAAAGGATTGTGGGAGGCCGGAGTAGGAGCCGTCATGGCTCATCCAGTTCTAGGAACAGGTCCCAACACTTATCGAGACGTTTTCACGGAATACGAGCCGCTCTATTACGTGAGGGAATTGCCGGACTTTCGGGAGGACAAGGCTCATAACGAGTACATCGAAGTAGCCCAATCGACCGGACTTGCGGGGCTGGCAGCCTACCTCTGGATGATGGGCGCGGCAGTGCTGTATCTCGCCTGGTGGGTCTGGAAGAATCGAACCGGGCCGAATATGATGTTCGTGGCGGCCATTGTTGTGGGAGTTGTTGGATACTTGGCGTATACATTTCTGCTCTTCCATACCATCGCGGCTTACGCGGTTTTCTGGATACTTCTGGGGGTCGGTGCAGCGATGTCCCGGACAAACGCCAGCCGCGCGGAAACCAGGAAGATCAATTCTTTGCGTGCCATGGCTCCCTACATCGGATTCCTATCGGTGATTATCCTGGTCTGGGTAGGCTTAACGGCCATGCGTCCGGTGTGGGGTGATCTGGCCGAGGCCAGGGCCAATGGGATTGCCGTTCGCGACGAGAGGTCCGGCACGCTCGCGGCAGACTGGTACCGCAAGGCGGCAGACTGGCATCCTTTCGAGTACAGCTACTTGCGGAATGCGGCCCACGCCTTGTCCAATCGGGGGGCAAGTCTAAAGAAGACGCCCGTTACCGATCCGAAGTTTCAGGAGGCCTTCTACTACATCGATCGTGCGCAGAAACAGGAGCCGCAGAACGCCACCGTTTACTATAACCGTGCCTTGGTCTACCGGCGCTCCGGAAAAAGTGACGAAGAGGTTCTCCAGGATTTGAACACAGCGGTGGAGCATTATCCGTACTATATCCTGGCCTGGAATATGATAGGCGATGTCGAGCGGTCAAGAGGTGACTTTGAAAAGGCCATCGCCGCCCGCATGAAGGCGTTGGAAATCACCCCTAATGATGCTGCGATCATGGTGGAAATAGGCTATGACGATTTGCAGGCCGGTAAGTTTGCCGAGGCTATTGAGATGCTGGAAAAGGGGATAGCAGCGGGAAGCGACAGCGCCAGAGCCCGTTTTCTCCTGGGCGGTTCTTATGAGTTGAGCGGCAATAAAGAAAAGGCAAAGCAGGCCTACGAGGCGGCGCTGAAGCTAGACCCTAGCGACGCCAGGGCAAGAGAAGGGCTGGGACGGGTAGGAAGCTAGAAGCCGTAAGTTGGATGCGGGATGCGGGATGCGGGAGGCGGTCGGCGGGGGCGGCAAGGTTGGATGGTTGCCCCGCTAACTCTCCGATACGGTTCCGCCCGGTCAGAACCAGTCTCACACTACCATCGGTGAAATAACCCTACTTTTGTGTAACTCCAACCTCTATCTACCGCTTCAGAACCGAAGTTCTAATACATCTGGCGCGTCACCGCAGACAGATTAGCTTACCTGTGATCTCAATAACTGCCCCTTCTTAGCCCCAACACAACCGTGTACCGGCGGGCGGCTCCACAATTCCCCGAAGGCTACTTCGGCACCACCACGGTCATTACGGAGGGGAATGGCGGCACTCCTCTTGTCTCTTTAGACCCACCATAGCAGGCGCTACGCCTGCGCTGTACCCTTGACCCTTGCAGACACCTACCGTCTAGCTTGCCAGATGTAACATTCAATCACCATTATTGGAAATATTCCTGAACTCAGGGTTTGTATCTGGTTCTGGTATTCCACAATATGCTCCTACAAGTGCATGTTGACCACAACTAACATTGTGTTATGATGATTGCGGGATGTGGGATAGATTGGATGGAAATTGAATATGATATGCCGTAGATTCAAAGGCAGTATCTACGGCAAGGCAAGTCGAATGACTACTGCTAGAGCGGTAGCTTCAAACGAATTTACGGGTAGTATGGCTTACACTCATTAGACTAGATATGCCGTCTGGATACGAAAAGTGCCTGTCATTTAGCCCGTAGTATCACACTAACCGTTTGCTTCCGTTATGTAAGAAGCTGTGCCAGCACCGACGGGATGCCTGTGTCATATTCTACTGGCTTATATAGGTTGTAGTCAACAAATAGTTCCCCGTTTCTATCGGGAGCGGTATCGGGGAAGGGGATAGACTACAACCATTCGACCATTCCCCAAGACCAAAGGCTTTTAGAACCTCTTGGGCTTGACCGTGTGGGCTACCCCACTTGTTCACCTTAATGGAAAAGTGAGATAAGTCCATGACGCCTACTAAGAAAGTGGAGTTCCGAACTCCCGACTACGTCAAAGCCCTGCTCAAGCCCGTGTCCTCAAAAGCTTCCAGCCGCAAGGTGTGGAGCATTGACATCGAAACCGTCTGGCTGCCCTTCTTCACAGCGGGCAATACCAACGGTGATACCAGTGTCCCCGCCGACGCCCTGGGAGCGCCCCTGCGATTGGCCAAAGACAAGGATGGGACGGTCAGGTTTGCCCAGAACGGCCGTCCTGTGTTGCGGGTTGCCAAAGACCTGTCCGACCAGATCCGGATGGTGAGGGAAAACTTCGAGGCGGGTCTGGTCCAGTATGCCGTGGGTGTGCAGAAAGCCAACCCCGACGGCTACAAGGCCCAGGTGATGGCCAACCTGCAGGCCGGTATCCCCATCAACGAGAAGATCGTAACCGATGTGGATGCTGCCATAGCCTTGCGGGCTGCCGAGGCCGAAGCGCCTGATGAGACGCTGTCCCCGGTTGACCAGTCCCCTGCCAACGAAACATCTCCGACCGAAACCCCCGTGGGCGAGTCTCGTGAAAGGGAACTGGTCCCCGCCTAAATGTAAACGGGGTAGCCCATGCCGTCAAGCCCAAGAGAATAGAAAGGGGTATCCCATGACATTACCATCATGGGCAACCCCGAAGAGGCGTAAATCGCTGGTAAAGCTCTGGGAACTGACAGGCAATCAATGCCTGCAAGGGCATACCACCTGTCCCATCAGGGAACACTACCGGCAAGTCGAAACCAGGCTGGCGGTGGCCCCGGTGGAAGTCCAGGTGCCGTGTGTCGACACCCAGGGCGAGAAAGAGCGGGATGATAAGGGCGAGGTCATCACCTACACCGTCTGGGGGCTCAGGAGGGTGCCGGTGACCACCGAAGTCCACCGGCGATTGTTCGACCACCTTTCCGAAGACTTTATCGCCGAGTGGAAAGCTGACGACCGGACAGCCAGGTCTGAACTGGCCCGGCGTGAAGCCGCCGACCTGCACCACATGCCTGACAACCGGGGCTGGGGCAGGCGGTTTGACCCGGTGGATAAAGACCTGTTCTTCGCCAGGCAGCCATCCTACTATCCAGAAGGCATAGGCATCAGTGGGCTGACCTTCCACAGGGTAGCCAAGGTAAGGGTGGCCTCTTCTCCCATACGCCTATTCGTGGATTGCCAGAAACTGTCCTATAACGCCCGTAAGAAACTGCGGCGCAAAGGTATTATCGCCACAACCACAGATGACCTCTGCCGGATGGCGGCGGAGCAATACAGCCGCTCACTGGTCTAGGGGAATGCCCCTGGCCAGGGGGTAACAAGAGAGAGGATTCCTCCAGCACGTGGGGGGAGTCCTCTCTCTTTTGGTGTGTCCCAAAGTGCCAAAGTCCCCAAGCCCTCCAATAATGGGGGGCTTCTTTGTTTGAGAAGGGAGACAAGCTATGACCATGACCACAGTTACCTTGCCACCCGGGACGGTTGCCGCGACAGAACGGCTGCAGGAACTGCGATCCCTGACCCGGAGAACCGGGCGCCGCTGGGCTCGCCGGCTGGACCTGGACCGGGGGGACGCCCAGGACCTGGCCCAGGAAGCCGCTATCGGCCTCTGGCAGGTCCTGCTGGAGCGTCCTGACGCCCCAATGACTTACCTGAAGGATGGGGCCCGCCACGCCGTCCGGGATGCCTTGAAGCGGGGAAAGTCGGTGGACCGGCCTCTGCATATGGGACGAACTCGTGCCATTCACATCAACAGCCTGGAGGCTATGATGGAGGACGAAGAGGACTGGGACAACGTGGAAGCAGCCGTCATCCGTCACCGCCACCGGGGGGAATTGCCCAAGCCCACCGAGGAGGCGGCCCTGGCAGGTGTCCTCTACCAGGACCTCCGCGATCTGCTCACTCAGCGGCAGAGGCAAGTGCTGGAACTGCGGCTGCAGGACTACAGATGGGTGGAAATCGGGGACGAACTGGGGATCAGCATCACCCGGGTCAAACAAATCATCGCTTGTATCCGGGAGAAAGCCTTGCCCCTGTGGGAGGAGGAAGCCCCGGAGTGAAACATTCCAAAGAACATCGCCCGGTTATACAGTAACACGGTGGGCGACGCCAAGGAATGGCAAAAGACATCCTTGCGACAAATGGAGCTCCTCAACTGCACCCTACAGGAATATCGATTGCTTCTTCCGAAGGTAGGAATATCCCGCCCAAAGTTCTTGAACTACCCTGGGAGCAACTATTTCTCGGTGATTAAATTATCTCGGTAAATCTGGAACTTCAGCAAGAACTTGTCGGTGTGGTGTCCTGATTTGGGCCGGTGGGGGCAGACGGAGGCACCAACTTCGTGGCCTTTGGCGCCGGTGGTAAGACGTACCTCAGTGTCCGGCGATCTTGCCTCAGTGCAGAAAGGATTGCTTCAAGGCCACCTATCTTTTCCCCGGCCAGAGCCTTCTCCCTTAGTAGTCCCAGGGCTTCACTGAAACTCTCCAACGTGACCCAGAAGCGCCCCGGGGCTGCCTGATTTCTCGCCGCCACCAGCATTTCACGGTCCAGAGACACTACCCACGATGACTGTCCCAACCCTTGGGTGAAGCCGTCCACACTTCGTAGCCCGGTGCTCAAGGCCAGGTCTTTATCTCTAGTCGCAAGAGCACTAAGGATAAGGCCGCCTAACCCGACCGCCAGGCCGATCCCCAAGTTTCTCGGATCCTGTATCTGTGCGCCGACTCCTCTCCGCCGGGCCAGGTCACGTTGCTCATTCACTAGTTTGCCCTTGAGGAGGTCTATCTTCACCGACTCCAGGGTCCGGCAAATAGCCGGCAATCGCACCACCAGGCCGTTCGCCTTCCTCTCCACACCGGCGAGATCACTTCTAACCTGGTCCAGGGCTTGGGTCCAATCATTTTCTGCCATCAGTTACCCCCCAATCCGGCCTTTACTTCGGCAATGAAATGGGTGATGCCCTTTTCTGATTCCTCTCCCTTTTTCACCATGGCTTTCATCTCGCCAACGACCGCCGCGGTTCTGAGGGCATCAGCCATCAGGGCATTGAACTTACCCCTGATGTCTGCGACCTGTGCCTGCAATTCCGCAACCGATTTCTCACCGACCACTTTGATCCCTTCGGTAACCGATGAGGCTGCCTGACCGATTTCACCCTGAAGAACTGCTTTCGTCTTTTCGAGCTCCTGGATTTCTCCGCCGAGGGAAGATTGTTTCTCGGTCAATTTACGTAAGTTTTCCCATTCAACCTCCGTTCTTTTGTCCAGCTCAACGAGACTCTGAAAGGTACTCAATGCCGTGAAGAACTTTTCCTGGATTCCCTTGGCATCAGTACTATTATCAGCGGCCATTCTCTTGACGATGGCCCTGAGTCGCAGCAGGTCTTCATCCTGCAACCCTAGGCTGTTAATCCGGGTCAGGGACTCCTCCTTCCCCTTCACTTCGGAAAATAGTCTGGTTCGTTCAAATCCTAGTTCCTCGATTTGCTTGAGGAGCCTGGCCTTCTCTTTTTCTCCTTGCATTACCTTAGCTTTAGACTCGTCAATCTTCTTCACCAAAGTGTTTAGCTGGGCTTCCCGATCTCCCCTTTGTTTGGTCAATGTGTTTACCCTGTTGGACAAGGGCCCGATTTCCTTCGTTAGTCGCTTCTTCTTGACTGTCAGGGCATCAATTTCAGCAGTGAGCTTGCCAAGATGCTCCCTGGTCTTAACATATTCTTCGACCAGGGTCTCAGACGGTTTCCCTTCCGTGTTCTCCAGTTGGCGGAGCCTTAAGGCGGCCCCGAAAAAGTCCTCTTTGGGAAACTCGGCGTTGCTGACCTTGGCGACCAGGTCGGCCCACCCGTCCAGTTGTTCCAGTCCTATCCCTAAGCTGCCGCATCTTTGAAAAAAGGAGAGTCCGAGGAGTGCCTGGGAGGTAGACATTTCCTTCTTTCTTAGGTCGACGGACAGTTGGCGCAGGTCATTCACCCGGTCAAATGGGCCGCCTGGGATGTCCAATTTCCCCGTTTCCAGTTCTTTGACGATATTGACTACGGTTCCGTGTGATACCCCGGCTTTGTCCTCGATCTCTGCGTACCCGTGTCCCTGCATGAAACCCAGCGCCACTTCCAGCTTCTTGGTCCTCGATATTTCTCTCAACGATCCCTCCTTATAATGACGGCCTTTTCCAGGCTATTTCCCACGTGTTTTTGCGGCTGTTTTTAAATACTTGACCACTTGACCGACGACTTGACCGGCCACCTGACCAACGATCTGACTATGTGACGTTTATCTTTAACAATATGACTTTCATTTGACTCTTGGCTATGGTTATCGGATCGCTGGGGCTAGGGTAAACTCAATAGTTCTGGATGATGTTACACGGTGGCTGGGTTTCTAGCATTCGAAACGTCGGGCGGCTTCTCTCACAACAGCGGCCGCTTTCTTGCTGGTACGAAGAGGAGAAAGAGACAAACCGTGTCGAAGACAGTATCTTCATGGCAGACCCGACCGGTTACGGTTAAGCGCGGTGATGTAGGCTACGGCTAAACCGGAACGGTCAAGACCATATTCACCACGTAACCATACCAAGGCCGGTTATCACCTCCTGCCGCATGTTCCGCCAAGAACGTAGTTTCTCCCTTAGTCATAGCTTTGTGTGAAACACCATTCCTGCCGTTGGCTACACAGGGCACAGGTCGCACCGATACTTGAGAATCAAGGAACGCAATACAAGGGGATCCAGCATTTCTTCAAAATAGGCAACTTTGCCCCTGACGTTCTTGAACGTCAGACGTACTTGGTTGGTTATGTCTTCCTGGAAGAGATGCCTTGTCGCCCGTGTGCAAGCACGAGCAACGTCCTCCGTTATCGTTTCTGGGAACAGAATTGGGATGGTCATACCGTTCTGGTTCAACATAACTTTGTTCTTTCCGTTGGACGGAACTACGAACAATGCGTTCTTCTCCTCTAGCGAGCCGGAAGTCGCGGCCCACCAGACAGCCTGAACAACCGCGTCTGATATTAGCTCTATGGCATCTTTCTTATCAGTCCCCTTGACCACTCTTTCTGCGAGGCCTGACGGGCGATCCAAGTACATCGGAGCCAATTGGAATGCTTTCTTCTTTAGCAGTGCTTGTATCGCGACGCAAGCGTCCCATTCTTTTTTCCATTGTTCGAAAATCTTCCAGTTCACTTTCTTGCCCGTGTGCCGCTGGAGGGACCCGATAAGCAACCGGTTTTGTCGCAGCACCCTCTCTTGCAGTCTCGGCATTGCAACCTGCCCCGAACTACGCCGCTGTTCAGTAGGTGCCAAGACCTGGGTCGTCAGTAGTTGGCTGAAGACTGCCTCGGCTGACCTAGACTCGTCAGGAGATTTTGGCACGTCCAGACTACCAACCAGGAATCCAGCAAAGTCGAGGATTTCATCCAGGTGTTTCCGCAATTCACCTGCCACCACCTCCCTTCTGGCAGCTTTGAGATCTTCCAGGGACTTGCTCTCCTCCCAGTCTGCGAACAGTTTCTTGGCTGCCCGCCTGGGGACTCCGGATTGTTCTTGGATATTCAGCCAGCTTTTGCCTTTCTGTCGGAGGCTGACCACCTCCTCTATTTGCTCTTGCCGATATACCTTGCGTTCCATTAAATGATCTCCACTTTCCCGATTTGACTTCGATTGTACTTTAGACGGCCTTTTATTGTCAATACACATCGTCATGTCCGGCCCATCTAGGGCCTATTATTGGCCCAGTTGACTAATTCGCAAACATGAGATACGCTGAAAACAAAAAGAGGAGAGTACCACCCATGGATGACAATCAAGACACTAACATCAGGCTGGTTTATACGGTTGAAGAAGTGGGGCATCTGCTCGGGTTGAGTCGTGGGTGCGCCTATGAGTCAATACGGCGGGGCGACATCCCCTCCGTCCGCTTCGGCCGGCGAGTCCTGGTTCCTCGAGTCGCTCTTGAGCGCCTTCTCGGTGAAAGGAAGAGTCTTGATCTTCCGCAGGACTCCGGTGCTAGCAAAAAGTAGCGCCGCAGATGGCCTGGGGCCAGTCCACACGAGGACGGCAAAACCGCAGCCTGCTTCAATAGCCGCGTTCGGTATCGAAAGGTCTCCGACTAGGGAAACAGCGCTCCAAAGTCACCGTTGCACCGTGTTCTGTTCCCTTCTTTGATACAGTGTGTTTGGCACGGGAAGCATGTCGGCTTGCCATTTGATGACCCATCTTGCTGAGGCATTTTGACCCATTCTATTGAAACCGACTTGACCCAAGCAACCGTTTTAGGGAGGAACCATGCAAGGCCATATTGAAGCACGAGGAAAAGGCTGGCGGATCTTTGTTGAAGCCGGGCGGGACCCCAAGACCGGGAGACGGAAGCAGATTACCAAGACCGTTCACGGCAACAAAGCTGACGCCCAGAGGGTGATGAGACAAATGATATTGTCGGTCGAGACAGGTGGCTTCATTCGACCCAAAGAGAAGATGACGACCGGGGAATGGTTGAAGGAATGGCTTGGCTCCTACGTGTCAACAAACTGCTCTCCCCGAACGCTAGCCAGCTATGAGATGCTCGTACGCTGTCACATCACCCCGGAATTGGGCATGGTTCCCCTGGCGCAGCTCGAAGCCCGTCATTTGCAGGCTTTCTATAGTAGAAAGTTAGCTGAGGGCAGGATCGGCGCCCGGACCATCCGCTACTGCCACTCGCTTCTATCCGAGGCTCTCGGCTACGGCATCAAAATGGGCATGGTTGGCCGCAACGTCGCGCTGTCTACCGATCCACCCCGGGCCGAGCACAAGACCATGACTACCCTGGCCGCTGAAGATGTCCCGTTATTCCTGGAGACGGCTTCCAAGACGCCGCACTACACTCTCTACTACACCCTTCTCTACACCGGCATGAGGCGCGGTGAGGCACTGGCCCTGAAATGGAAGAACGTTGACCTTGATGTGGCCTGCCTGTCCATTCTGGAGACCGGATACAAGCTCAATGGGCAATACATCATAAAGGAACCCAAAACGCCCTCTTCCCGGCGACAGATAGCTCTTACCGCATCCCTTGCCTCGTTGCTCCGGGACCATAGGGCCAAGCAGAACGCCGACGCGCTGCTCATGGGCAGGCCGTTGACCCGCGATGATTTCGTCTTTGGCTACGCTGACGGCAAGCCGCTAGACCCCAGCACCGTTTCCCACTACTTCCACAAGATACTGAAGACGGCCGGCTTACCCCAGGTGAGACTCCATGACCTGCGCCACACGCACGCCAGCCTGATGTTGAAAGCCGGGGTTCATCCGAAGATTGTTGGGGAGAGGCTAGGGCATGCCAGCGTCAGAATCACACTGGATACTTATTCTCACGTCCTGCCGGGACTCCAAGAAGCAGCCGCCCAGCGGTTCGAGGACTTCCTGGCCAGCAAGGGCCAACATTGACTCCGCCAAGATAACCTACAAGCTAATAACCTCCAGTCTCGATAGGGACCGGGAAATAATGGGAGCGGTACCCTGGGGAACGAAGAGTTCAAGAACGTCGAACGAGCCCTGCCAGCCGGCGTTTACGATGGGACCGTTCAAGGTGCGTCAGAAAGAACCCGGGAGACATTTGTCAGCTATTATCCGAACACGACGAGGCTACAGTTGATTGGCAAGTAGCGATTTGCCTACCTACCAGTCCTTAGACTTATTCAGACACTCGGCCTATAATAATCTGTGCCTCCGGGTTGGAAAGTAGGGGCCTATACGAAATCATGCCCGAGATTTGATCGTCTGGGAGACCAATTGACATCCTGGTATACGAACAAAATAGCGAATCTTCCGCTCCGAAGCAGTTTACTTGTTCTTATCGTGGGCCTGGTGGCGTCGATGGTGGCAATCGCCTGCGTCGGAAATCCATGGGCAACGCCCACGCCGCCGCCTTCGCCAACGCCCCTGCCGACAATGCAGTCGCTCCTGGTGATACCCGAGTTAGCTCAAGGTGCTGGCGGCAGAGACGCGTCCGGCAAGTTCATATCCGCCACTCGCGGCGCTAGAATTGCCATAGTCTCCGACGCCGAAGGCAAACTGACTGTCAGCATCCCGATGGCCTTGCCCCGAGGAACGGGACTGGCCAGTTTCTCTGACTCGGCTAGCGGAGTGGTGTTGACTGATAGCAGCCTGGTGATCCCCTTTGATAACCATGCCAACGGCGCGTCGGCCCGGCTGCTGGCCAAGCTGAAGCCGATGGTGGGTACAGGAACCAGCGCTGAGGCAGCCATAGAAACACTTGAAATCGAAACCGCCGAGGTTCAAGGAAACCTGCTCCAACCCGACCCAACAATGGGCAAGGTGTCTTTTCAATTGAAGGGAGAGCTGAAATCATTGCCCCCGGGAGCCGAGATCAGGACAACTCTCACAAAATCGCCCAATTTGGCGGCTGCCACTGCCATCACGCAGGCGGCAGCCAGAATTCAGAACAAGATTACAGAAATAGCTTTTGTCGCCGAAGTGGCCACCACTCGTCTGGAAAGTAGCAAGGACATCGGGTCCCAGACAGTGACGCTGTCAGTGGGAAGAGAATGGGCAGATCGCGTTGGTGTATCGAACGTGGCCGTTGCCAGTGTTGCCGGGAATAGTGCCGAACTGCTTCTGACAAGACTGGTGCGGTATACCCCGGACAACAAGGCAATCTTCATGGCTCACAGCCAGCGAGGTGCTTCTACTTTCGCCCTGGCAGCTTTGGAAAGGCCTGCCCCCACACCTGCGCCGGCGGCAGTCTTTTACCGGCTCATCGCCGAAAATGACCCGCCGGGATCCGGATCGGTGCAGGTTGACCCACCCAGTCCGAATTCCCGCTACCTCCAAGGCACGCGTGTGGTGCTGCGCGCCAAGGCTAACCTAACGCACAAGTTTTATCGTTGGGAAGGTGACGCCGGCGGTCCCTCGGAGGTGATAGAGGTATTGATGGATTCCGACCGAACGGCAACGGCGGTATTTGCTCCACTAGATTTTGAACTGTCGGCGGTGTCGGTGCCTCCATACGGCGGCACCATAAGGTTCTCACCCTATCTGAATTCGTATGAATACGGGACCAGGGTCACGGCGACGGCGGAGCCCGCGCCAGGTTTCAAGTTCGTGGATTGGACCGGCGATGCTTACACTTCTGCCAATCCGGTGTCGTTGGTGATGGACAGATCGAAAGACATCACGGCCCATTTTGCCGCAATTCAATTTAGCTTCACGACGTCAGTGAATCCTGGCGGGTCAGGAACGGTGACCCCTCAATTCGGAAGCGGCGAACTCAACTCATCAGTAACCCTGAAGGCAACCCCCGCCGCCGGTTACGTCTTTTCCTTCTGGACCGGGGACATCAGCGGTGCCGAGAATCCAGCCACGCTGGCCCTGGACCAAAACAAGAACGTGGTAGCCAATTTTGCTCCGGCAAAGTATGCCTTGACTACTGAAGCCCAGCCATCCATCGGAGGAACTGTGAATCCCGGAGGCTCATATAACTACGGCGCAGGGGCCACGCTGAAAGCCCAGCCGAACCCCGACTACAATTTCGCTGGCTGGGGCGGCGACGTTTCCGGAAATGAGAATCCCAAACTCATCAACATAACCAAGGATACCAACGCGGTGGCTCGCTTCGAAATCAAGCGTTACACGCTCAACGTTACCATAAGTCCTAACTGGGGCGGATCCGTCAGTCCGTCGGAGCGCGGCGTGTATCCCACCGGGACTATGGTATTCCTCTCGGCCACTCCATCACCGAACTACATATTTGTATCTTGGAGCGGAGACTTCACCGGAGTAGCGCCATTTATCGACGTGCGGATGACCCGTGACATATCGCTGACCGCCAATTTCCGATATGTTCCTCCTCCACCTCCTCCGCCGCCACCTTCACCCACCGCCACGCCCCGCCCTTAAAGCCCGATCGACTTTCCCTAGCAGAATACCGCGCACCGCACTCAAGGTAGGATTTGCGCCAACAATTTCAGGTACCGTACGATACCAAACCCAGAGGTTAGAGGATGTTCTGGCCAGCAAGGGCAAACATAGACCCCCGTTACCACCCCGTTACCATTTTTGAGAAGCTAGATATCGGGGTGAGTGGATTTGAACCACCGACCACCTGAACCCCATTCAGGTGCGCTACCGGGCTGCGCTACACCCCGACGAAGAAACTGACAACGGTAATGATATTAACACACCGAACACGGGGTTCGCAAGACGGGAACGAGGTTGGGATCTGGGTTTCTCGAGTTCGTAAAGTTCATTGGGTTTCTTGAGTTCATTGAGTCAAAAAACAGAGTGGCAGTCACAAAAAACGGGACCGCATCTTTTAGATGGGTCCCGTTTGGTGAATCACCATATTCAATTTTACAGGTTCTCGAACCAGACCCTTTAGAGTCTTATGGCTCAAGCGGGTGACCACGAGAACGAAGTCTCTGTCAAACCCCGTAGACGGCGGGCCTGAGTCCGATCCGTGTCCCCTGGACGCTTACCAGCCAAGGGGTCTGTGTATCGCTACACTCCATAAATCCTCTTTGTCATCGCACCTCTTTCTAAGGCTGAGCTCAACTGCCTTTCTAATTTAATGATAGCACCGGGGTGTCAATTGTCAAGTCTATTACCACCTCCATAATCCGTGAGTCCCCGCCCCCCGAGTAGCCAAGAGGGCAAATAGTGTGGTTTTTTGCGAAAAATGAAGTCTCTGCCGTCAGCGACGGTGGATTTTATGACTTCTCGCGCCTGTGGGCGATATTATTGACCTTCCAC
>ORJL011458863.1_pt1 | contig 18812 bp, 10 predicted proteins | sample 1779941 | NCBI WGS metagenome assembly ORJL01 (sample SAMEA104232317, study PRJEB22302) | groundwater metagenome | biome: forest; feature: aquifer; material: groundwater | place: USA | collected 2011-08-07 | depth 5.8 m | reverse complement strand
GGATGCGCGAGCGAATGCTCGCCGGAAGAACCCCCGCCGAATCTCGTCCCGACCAAATCTTGGTTCGCATGAAACCCAGTGCGGTTGCCTCCGCGGAACGTCTGATTCCGACGCTGGTTGAGGGTGCGACCTCCGTCAAATCGTACCGCAGCGTCGACGGGCTGCACCTCGTGCGCGTGCGTATGGGCGACGCGGATGCCGCTGTCGCACGATTGCGGGCCGACCCGAACGTCCTCTACGCGGAGCCGGATTTCATTCTCTCCATCGAGGCCGCGCCCAACGACGCGTTCTTCAACTTCCAATGGGGACTTCGCAACGCGGGTCAGACCGTCAACGGGGATCCCGGAACGGCCGGCGCGGACATTCGCGCCAGCGAGGCTTGGGACTTCTGGACCGGCGACTCTAACTTTCGGATCGCCGTCATAGACACAGGCGTCAACTACGTCCACCCCGACCTCATCGCGAATTCGTGGACCAACCCGGGCGAAGTCCCGTTCAACGGCGTCGACGACGACGAGAACGGCTACGTCGACGATGTTCACGGTTACAACGCGCTGCTCGGGAACGGCCAGGTGTTCGACGACAACGGTCACGGATCGCATGTGGCCGGCATCATCGGCGCGACGGCCAATAACAGCATCGGCATCAGCGGCGTCAACTGGCGGTGCAAGATCGTGGCACTAAAGTTCCTTGATTCCAACGGCGAAGGCCCGACGTCGGGGGCCATTGACGCGCTTGACTACATCATCGCCAATGAGATTCGCGTCTCGAACAACAGTTGGGGTTGCTACCAGTGTTTCAGCCAGGCATTGGAGGACGCGATCGCGGCGACACAGTCGGTCGACCATTTGTTCGTCGCGGCCGCAGGGAACGGCATCTTCGGCCTCGGCATCGACACGGATGTGTACCGACACCACCCAGCATCGTACGAGCTTCCGAACATCCTGTCGGTGGCCGCTAGCGACAACGACGACCAAAAGGCGAAGTTCTCGAACTATGGCGCAACGAGCGTAGACGTCGCGGCGCCCGGGACGACCATCTTGAGTTCCGTTCTCGGCGTGTCTTGGCAGTATTTCAACGGCACGTCCATGGCCGCCCCGCATGTGACCGGGGTTGCCGCACTTCTGAAAAGCCGACGGCCCCAGCTTTCCGCGGAAGAAATTAAGGAACGAATCCTGGTTACGGCGCGGCCCGCCGCGGCGTTCCGCGGGCTCACCGTTTCCGAAGGAATCGTCGACGCCCGCGCGGTGGTGGCGGACTGTAATCGAAACGGCGTACTGGACGAGCTGGACGTCTCTCAAGGCATCAGCGCGGACTGTGATCACAACGGAATTCCCGACGACTGCCAACCGGATTGCAATCAGAACGGAACGGCGGATGTGTGCGATATCGCGCAACAAGCGAGCGGCGACTGCGACGCCAACGGAGTGCCCGATGAATGCCAGCCAAACTGTGATGACGATGGAATCGCGGACGTTTGCGACGTGCTGCTCGGTATGAGCGATGACTGCAATGGGAATTTCGTCCCGGATGATTGTGAAGCGGGTGGGGCTCTGGATTGCAATGAGAACGGATTCCCCGATCTCTGCGACATCGCCGACGGACCGAGCAAAGACTGCAATGGGAACGCAATCCCGGACGAATGCGACATTGCGAGCGGTACGAGCTTGGATTGCGCGTTCGATCGAATTCCCGACGAATGTGAACGCGATTGCAACGGGAATCAACGTGCGGACAGTTGTGACCTGGCGCTGGGGAGTTCGCTGGACCTTGACCACGACGGGCTACCGGACGAATGTACATTGGGGATATCACTCGTCCCGGTTTCTTCGAACCAAAACGCCGTGATTCGCAATCGGGATATCACCATCGTTCAAGGGGGCGCCACGGTGACGTTCGAGGTCAACCTAGTCGGGTGGGATCTCGATTTCGACGGAACGCCGAAACTCCAATACTACCAAGTGGGAATCGATCCGAGGAGTTTTTCCACCGGCGTCGGCGGCGAGCTCGCGCTGACCCGATTTACCTGTCAGGACAACGACGACTGCTTCGCGGAAGCGGTCTGTCTGGCCGGCGGAGTCTGTGAGGTGTCCGCGGCGCTGGGCGTCGACGAACGACATCCGAGGTTCGTGTTTGCGCCGCATCAGACCATTACGCTGACCGATGTGGGAACGTTCCGGTACGGCAGCGGCGTGTTCGATCCGAACGACGCCGTCACGGACCGTGGATTTGCGCGGTATCTGGGGACCGTCGCTCTCACGGTTCCTCCCGAAGCGACCGGCGTGTTCACGGTCAGCTTCGAGCCCAGTGAGACGCTGCTGGGCGATTCCAGGGATGCGTCCATCACCATTCCGATCCCGGCGCTGGTGCCCGCGCGGATCATCATTGCACCCGACTGCAATCATAACGGACAGGCGGACGAAATTGACATCGCGCTCGGCGTCAGCCCGGACTGCGACCGTAACGGTCAGCCCGACGAGTGCCTGCCGCCGGCCGACGACTGTAATCACAACGGGCGACCGGATATCTGCGACGCGGAGAGTGGAACGAGCCCGGATTGCAACCACAACGGTGTTCCTGACGAATGTCTTTCGCGGGAGCTGGACTGCAACCGCAACCAGATTCCCGACGCTTGTGACATCGACGCCGGGAGATCGCTCGATTGCAATGGAAACCGGGTTCCGGACGATTGCATTACCCTGGAAGTCGACTGCGACCACAATGGGATTCCGGACGGTTGCGACATCACTTCCGGCTACAGTCACGACTGCAACTTCAACGGGAAGCCCGACATCTGCGAACACGACTGCAACCGCAACGGTCTGGCGGACGAATGTGACATCGCTGCGAGTACCAGTGCCGACGTGGACGATAACGGATACCCCGACGAGTGTCAGCGATTGTTTCGGGTGCCCGATTCGTACGCGAAGATTCAAGACGCAATCGACGCCGCCGGAAACGGCGATGTTGTCCTGGTCGCCCCGGGGATCTACGGCGGCGCGGGGAATCGGGAACTTGATTTCCGAGGTCACGACGTGGTGGTGCGGGGCGACGGCGCACCGGAGGACTGCATCATCCACGCGGAGGGCGCGCAGGCCGGCGTTCAATTTGTGCGTAACGAGGGTCGAGCGGCGATCCTAGAGAACTTTACCGTCCGCAAAGCGTCGAACGTCGGCGTGGTCTGCATCGGGAGTCGTCCGACCGTCCGAAATTGCATTATCACGGGGAATGGCGCGATCACAGGCGGAATGCTCGTTGACTTCAACTCGGATCCGCTGATCACGGACACGGTGTTCTCGTCCAACGTCGCGGGGTTCTCGGGCGCGGGACTCGTCAGCAACCGAAGCAAGATCACGCTTCGTCGCTGTGCGTTCGTCGGAAACGTTGCGAACGACAAAGGAGGCGGGCTGTACATCTCCTCGGGTACGGCGCTCGTGCAGGACTGTTTCTTCGGCGAGAACGTGGCGAAGAACTTTGGCGGTGGCGCGGCGCTCGGAGCAGGGAACTTGACGATCACCGGATGTGTGTTTCGCAAGAACGCGACCACCAGCCTCTCAACCGGCGATGGCGGCGGATTGCACCTGTCCCGCGTGAATGCGGTCGTTGCCAACTCGCTCTTCGAGGGTAACGTGGCGCGACGCAATGGCGGCGCGATCTATGTCCTCGAATTGGATCCCACGATCACCAATTGCACGCTTGTGGGGAACCGCGCCGGTGGAAAGGGCGGCGGCGTCTTTCAGTTCGACCCCACTCCGGGGGAAGGCGCCTGCTGCTACTTTGGAAACTGTATTTCGCGCATCACGCCGGCTCAGTGTACGGCGCTTCCGGGCAGTTGGTATCCTGGCGTGACTTGCAGCGAAGTGCAGTGCGGGACTCGCGTGTGCTGTCTCCCGAACGGCGGTTGTGAGAATACGAATATCTTCGTTTGTGCCGCGCACGGCGGAGTGGTGCAGGACGAGGGCACGCAGTGTCTGAGCTACGACTGCACGCCGAGGATCCGCAATTCCATCGTCTGGCAAAACCGCGCCGGTGAAGGCGCGAACCTGTATACCGATGCAGCGTATTTGCAAGTTTCCGATTCGACGGTCGAAGGCGGCTGGGCGGGCGGAAACAATGCCTTGGTCGATCCTTTGTTTATCGATCCGGGGAACTGGATCGGTCCGACGACGTGGTCGCTCGGAGACGCTCATCTTCTGCCGGAATCGCCCGCGGTCGACAGCGGGTTCGCGGCGTGGCTTCGTTCGGACCTTGATGTCGATCTCGACGGTCACACCCGCGTGTTGTGCGCTGGGATCGATCGCGGCGCGTATGAGCTTGGCATCGGCGACTACGATTGCAATCAGGTCGTGGATCTGATGGACTATGGCCCGTGGAACGCCTGTTCGACGGAGGCCGAGGTCGTTGCCGGAGATGAGGCGTGCGGCGCGTTTGACTACGACGGAGACGGCGACATCGACCTCTCCGACTATGCCCACTTCCAGAACACCGTCTCCGGCGTCGACCCGTGAGAGGGCCCAGAACCTATCCCGCAGGGCGTGGGTGGCATGGCCGAGCGAAGCGCCGCCATGCGCGCCAGGTTCGCGCGCTGGCTGAACCCATTCGTGTGTGATACGTTCGTATCCGTTTCGCCCGGACGGCGATGCCGATCTCGAATCGGCTGATGCAATGATGATGCCGCTTGTGGGATTCTTTGGGTGGGTCAATCGATGATGTGGATGAAAATCGCGGCGACGGCGGCGCTTCTGATGACTCCGGTTTCGCTGTGCGCGCAATCGCTCAAGTACGAGAAATACCAACTGCCCAACGGTTTGACGGTGATCCTCAATGTGGATCACTCCCTCCCCATGGCCTGCGTGAATCTTTGGTACCGTGTCGGGTCGAAGGATGAAAAGGACCGGCGATCGGGGTTCGCGCACCTGTTTGAACATCTGATGTTCATGGGAACAGAGCGCGCCCCGGGCGGCGACTTCGACACCATCATGGAGGCGAGCGGCGGATTCAACAACGCCAGCACCAGCGAGGACCGCACCAACTACTTCGAGCTCGGCCCGGCCGAGCTCCTGCCCACGCTGCTCTGGCTCGAAGCGGACCGACTCGAGGCGCTTGGCCGAAACATGACGCAGGAGAAACTCGACAAGCAGCGCGACGTCGTCCGCAACGAGCGTCGCCAGAGCTATGAGAATCGCCCCTATGGCAAAGCTGAGCTTCGCATGTACGACCTCATGTTTCCCAAGGGACACCCGTATCACATTCCCGTGATCGGCACACACGCCGATCTGGAAGCGGCGACGGTGCAGGACGTCCAGGAGTTCTTTGCGACGTACTACCTTCCGAGCAATGCGTCCCTGGTCGTTGCCGGTGACTTCGATCCGAAGACCGTCAAGCCGCTGATCGAGAGGCTCTTTGCGTCCATACCCCGTGGTTCCGATGTCGACCCTCCGCACGCGGAGCCGATCACATGGAAAGGAGTCCGGCGCGTGACGGTCACGGACGACGTGCAGTTCCCCAAGACCTATGTCGTGTACCACACGGCGGGGAGCTTCCAAGGCGGTGACGCGGAAATGGATCTGACGGCGGCGATTCTCGGTTCTGGGATCTCCAGTCGACTCTATCAGCGTTTGATCTATCAGAATCCGCTCGCGTCCGAAGTGAACGCCTCGCAGATGTCGATGATGCTGGGCTCCCTTTTCGTGATCGAAGCGACCGCGAGGCCGGGGGTTTCCCTGGATGATCTGGAAAAGGGGATCGACGAAGTGATCGCCGAGCTGGGAACGAAGGGTCCATCGACCGAGGAGCTGGATCGGCACCGTACGCAAATCGAATACAAGAAGCTCACGTCGCTCGAATCCCTGCTTGCCCGTGCGGATCTCTTGAACAACTACCAGTTTCACTTCGGCGAGCCGGATTCGTTGCAGGCGGATCTGGAGCGTTATCGAAAGGTTACACCGGTGGGGATTGTGACGCAGGTCAAGCGTTCGCTCACCCCGGATACACGTCTGATCCTGCGCGTGGTTCCCGAGGTCGAGCAACCTGTGACGAATCCTCGCGACGATCGTCCGACGATCGCGGAGGCAGGAGCGTTCGCGCCGTTCATGCCTTCGACGTTCAAGCTTTCCAACGGAATCACCGTGCATCACTGGGAGCGACACGAGCTTCCGCTGGCGGCGATGACCGTGCTCCAGCCGCTTGGATCGGCGAGTGATCTTCCCAAGAAAGCGGGGACCGCGGCGCTCACCGCAGACATGCTCGATGAGGGCGCGGGGACGCGAAACGCGCTCGAGTTCTCCGACGCGCTCAAGTGGCTGGGCGCGGAGATGGAGGCCGACGTGTCCCCGGAGTCGACTCGCATTCGACTGACGGCGCTTTCCAAGAACTTCGGCTCGACGGCGGAGTTGGTAGCGGATGCGATGCTTCGTCCGCGGTTCGAGGACAAGGAATGGCAGCGCGTGCATACGCTGCACGTGCAGGAGCTCAAGCAGCGACTCGACGAACCGCGATACGTCGGCGAGACCGTCGCCCTCCGCACGTACTTCGGCGATTCGCATCCCTACAGTCGCCCGGTCGACGGCACGCCGAGCACCGCTGAGGGGATCACGTTGGATGATGTCAAAGCGTGGCACCGCGATGCTTATCGACCGTCGACGACCGTGCTTCTCGTCGCCGGGGATCTCTCCCTGGCGGACGCCAAATCGCAACTGGAGAAGGCCTTCGGCGGGTGGAAGGAGCCCTCCGGATCCCCGCCGCGTCCTCCGACTTTCCCGGCCGTCGACGGCGATGTGTTCCGTGTGTTTCTGGTCGACAAGCCGGACGCGGTTCAGACCGTGGTGCGTTTCGTCGCCCCGGGACCGCGCTATGCCGAACCAACCCGCCCTCGTTTGGATCTGCTCAACACCGTGCTCGGCGGGACGTTCACGAGTCGACTCATGCAGAATCTTCGCGAAAAGAACGGGTACACGTACGGAGCACGATCCTCGTTCCGCATGGAGCCATCCGTTGGATACTTCTCCGCTGGAGCGAGCGTTCGCGCCGACGTGACCGGCGCCTCGCTCGGCGAGTTCATGAAAGAATTCGCCGCCTTGCGCAGCGGGAACCTCACGCCGGAAGAGGCGGCGAAGGCGCGGGCGGCGCGGCGAATGAGCATGGTGCAGAGTTTCCAAGGGCTCAGCGGCATCCTTTCCGCCGCTGCCACTCTTGTTCGCAACGAAAGACCGTTCGACGAACTAGGAAAGGAATTAGAGGCGGTTTCGCGTTTGACCGACGCCGACCTCAACGCCCTCGCGAACGAAGTGGCGCGAACCGAGAAGGGAATCCTCGTGCTGGTCGGCGACAAGGCGACGGTGCTCTCGCAATTGCAAGGTCTCCATTCGCTCCCGCCCATCGAACTGACTCCGACGGGCGATCCGAAGTAATGGACGACAACGAGCTGCCCGGAAGCGAGAGCGGGCGGCGGCATCATGCGCGGGATCCTCTGACTTCTTCGTGGCCTTCGTGTCCTCCGTGGTGGAAAAACGGATTGAACCACGAAGGGCACGAAGAACACGAAGCGAAGAGGAGAGAGATGCGGATGACGGAGAGTACGAGCAAGAGAGGGCTTCGTGGTTAGGCGGTCACCGGTTTCGCGGGAAGCGATTCCCGCGGCGGGTGGGTGCGAGATGGGAATCTCGCACCAGCGGGCACTAGTGAATGCGCCGCGTGGCGGTCAGAGGGTCACGGTAATGGCGAATTGACCGATTGGGGTTGATTCGGCACGGATCGTCCCCCCGAGCCGCTCGACAACCGACTTGCACAGGGCCAAGCCCAACCCGCTGTGTGTTCCCGTGGCCGCGCGCGAAGCGTCGCCGCGCCAGAACGGATCGAAGACTCGTGGAACATCGTCGTTCGTGAGTCGCCTTCCGGTATTCGTTACGCGGATCCGTAAAACTCCGTTCGACCGCCCTGCGAAGATCGTGATGGTCCCGCCGGTGTCCACGTATTCCGCGGCGTTCTCCAAGATGTTGGCGAACACGACTTGCAACTTCTCCGCGTCGGTGTCGATTGAAGGGGCATTGTCGAGTTCCCACTCCACTTTGAGCTTGCGCTCACGGGCGAGTTCAGCGTACGGTCTCCAGGCCTTCTGCAACAGCGCTCCGATTTCGGTACGCGCGGCGTGGGTGGTTTCCTTCCCCGCCTCGATCCGCGCCATGGCCAACAAAGTCTCAACGAGCCGCTGGGTCTGCGTGCAAATCTGAAGACATTCCGACATGACCTGCCGAGAGGCCTCGGCGTCCCGTTCGCGCGACAGCGCCACTTCCAGGGTGGACCGGATGCCGGCGAGCGGCGTCCGGAGCTCGTGGGCGACGTTGGCCGTCATCGTCTTTTCGCGGTGAAACGCCGCATCGAGCCGCCCCAGGAATTCATTGAGCCCACCGACGATCCCAGAGAGTTCACGCGGCGATTCCCGCGGATCAATTCGCGCGGCCAATCCACGCTCATCAATCACGCTGATCCTTGCGGCCAGCTGATCGACCGGTTTCAGTCCGACGCGAATCTGCCAGACGAGGATATTCATGGAGGCGAGCGTCGCCGCCACGCCCACAACGGTCAGCAAGTTCCGTAATTGACCGAGTGAGTACTCCACGTCGGCAAGGTCTCGCGCAAACGCCAGCGTCAGCCTTTCACGTCGGCTGGGTGGGGAGCTTTCATCATCGAGTCGAGGCGTGAATTTGGCCGTTACCATCCTGCCTCGCACTTTCCCCGGAAGTTCCAGCGGGCAAATCACGGGGTCGTCCGTTTGCAGTTCCTCCTGAGGCAGATTCGCGGTCCCTAGCAGAGGCGATTTGTCGACGACGGTTCCGTCCCCGCGCCAGACTTGAAAATACTCCGGGCGCTGCGTCCGCTGGAATTCGAGCATCTCGGCCTCCGTGAATTCCAGAAGGATCTCTTCCTCCTTCTGCTCGATCAAAGCGGACAAGGTCACCGCCCGTTCTCGAAGTGCCTTGTCGAACTCGCGGAGAAGGGACGCCCGCATCATGGCATAGAGGCTTGTTCCGGCCATGACCAGAACGATCACGGTTCCGACGCCCGTACCGACAAGCAGCCTACGGCGAAGGGAGGTCATCCGCGGGACTCCCCGAGTCGATAGCCGTGACCCCGATGCGTGTGAATCAGTTTGGGGAGGTTCGGCGCCTTGAGCTTCTTGCGGAGGTAGCCGACGTACACGTCCACCACGTTGCTGTCGGCCTCGGAATGGAATTCGTAAAGGTGCTCCCAGATTTCGGACCGGGAAACGACCTCGCCGGCGCGCATCGCCAAGAACTCCAGCAACACGTATTCGCGCGCGGTCAAGTCGATCACTTCGCCGTCAATGCGAACCGATCGAGCCGACGTGTTCAGTTCGATGTTCTGGATGCGTATCGTCGGGTTCGGTTTCTCGTACCTACGTCGAGTCATCGCCCGAACCCGGGCGAGCAACTCCTGGAACGCGAAAGGCTTGACCAGATAATCATCGGCGCCCAGATCAAGGCCGCGCACACGATCTTGGACCGTATCGCGGGCGGTGAGCAAGAGAATCGGCGTCCGACGGCCTTCCTTGCGAACGCGCTGCAGGATCGTCAATCCGTCGAGCTTGGGCAGCATGATGTCGAGTACGATCGCATCGTAATCATTCGAGCGCGCATACCACAGCCCCTCATCGCCCTCGGCTGACGAATCCACGGCGTAGCCCGCTTCGTGCAGTCCTTGCACGATGGACTTGCGCAGCGGCTCGTAATCCTCGACCACCAGCACACGCATGTTGTTCGACCGTTATCCTCGTTGCCCGGTGGACGCCATCAACCGGCGTCCGCTCTCTCCACGACGCTCTACTCGATCGTAACCAGTTCGACGCGTTGTCCGCCGGAAACCGGTTCCTCCAGAACCAAGCCGATGCCGGCTGCATAGTATTTGAATTCGTCGATCGCGGCGGGATTCAGCGGATTGGAATCACGTACTTGCAGCGTGACATAGGCGGTTCCATCCCCCAGCGTGATCGGTACATTCACAGCCACGATCTCTCCCATGTCCTCGGCCGCTCTCGGATAATACTCCTGATGGTAGATGTCGCCCGCGTTGGGCGACGCCTTCATCTGGAATCCCGGTTTGGCGAGTACGCCGAGACCGACGACGTCCTTCCCAGCCTCCCACACACCGCCGTGGGTAATGTCGATGAGGTTGCCGACGTCATCATGGTTGTAGTCGTCCACTTCCTCGCCCATGTACCACACATTTCCGGCGTCGTCCTGGGCGTACCAGTCGAACGTATCCTCCACGATGACATCGTCGATGAAAGCGCGATCCCGAACCACGCGACAGGTCACGCCCATCACTTCGCGGGTCTCAGTCAACACATCGAGCACGACTCGCTCCGTCCCTTCTGTCGTCTCGCCCTGGTAGGTAAGCACGGTTCCAGGCGCCAGCGGGAAGAACGAGTTGTCGATGCTTGTTGGATTCGTGAAGCGTGCCGCGCCGAAATCCGGAACGGTGCTCGGAACCGCTTCCACCGGTTGTGTGGTGAACTCGCTCGACGACAGCGTTTGGTTTCCGCTCTCCTCGATCGCGAGAACCTCCCAAAGGTAGTGGGTTCCGGGCTCGAGGAACTCGTTGGGAACCGTCAGACTTGTCGCCGACGCCGGAAGATAGACGCTCAGTCCTCGCTTTCCGATCGCATGAGGATGCACCGGTTCGTCTTTTTCAACGATCACCTGATAGGAGATGATGGTGACCGGGCCACCCGTGAGGGTCTGGGTGACCGGATCCCAACTCACGACGAGGTTGCTCGCGGGAACCGTGGCGCCCTCGACCGGCGTGCGAAGGGCGGGACCGGCGGGGATGTCGTGCGTGAACAGAGCCCGGCCTTCGGTCCGGCCGCCGTCGGGCGTGATACCGGTGATGGTGTATTCCCCTTCAGGCAGCATGGCCAGCATGTCATCGATCGGGACGTCCACGTTCGCGGGTTCAACTGTCTCAAAGAACAACTCCGTGAGTCCGAGCGTACGTAGCTTTCCTCGACCCTCGAAGGTGAGGACGGTGCCTTCGGGACCGGTGATGTCGATCCGCCGCCATCCTTCGCTATCGATCGCACCCTGAAAGCCCGTGTCGTTCGCGGTGGCGTTGTGTTCGATGTTCAGTTTGGCTTCCTTGAGAGGAACTACTTCCCCGCCTCCTCCGCTGCCGCCGTTCCCGAGGTTGAAGCATCCGTAGTTACCCGGGATGCAAGCACATCCCATAGCAACGAACAACACATGGATAAATCGAACCCGTCCAATCATGTCTCGTACCATACGTTCTCCTTTTGAATGATGCAGTCGATGATGTTGTTCGCCCGGTCAAACAACGCGCCTCAAGGTCGCCGGCGGAACGCGGTCCCTCTCGATCCATTCAGCGAGTATTCGCGGAACCAGGAGTTCGGCGGCATCGGCGCGTGAGCGAAGTTATTTGCCTGCTTTCTCTTTCTCGTCGTCGTCCTCATCCCTGTCCTGTTTTTCTTCGCCCTCTTCATGAAACCGGCGACAATCGGGAGTGAGGATCATCTCGCGTCCCTTGCCGTCTTTCTTGAAATGTACTTCGTACATCACGACGGTCTTCTTCTCCCACATCAGCTTCGCGTCCTTGCCTGCCTCCTTCTCGGCCTCGCCGCGCACGGGCGCCGGCACTTTCCCGGCGGGAATGGCCTCCTCGATTTCCACGAGATCGCCGATCTCCGTCACGAGCGCGTCCACGTTTCCGTCCGGACCCTTCCACGAGCCCTCATAGAACTTGTGTCCGTGTTCGATCTCCTCCGCGAACTCCGTGATCGCCGCTCCGCCCGAGAGCTTCTTCAGCGTCGCCACCGCCGCGGCCGGTACTTCCGCCTCCTTGACCGGGCGCTCCGAGGCAGCGACCTCCTTCTTGACTTGAGCCAAAACCAGAACGCCCGCAAAGAAAATCGCCACAGAAGCACATAGAACTGAAAGACCCTTCCGTTCCATACATCGCTCCTTCATGATCCAACTACGCCAAACGACCCGCGTCCTCCATGGACGCACTTTCGACGAGAAGATTACATCGCGTAAGATGAGAATCTCGTGAGAAATGCGAAGGACTTTCGATAGCGGCAGCCCGCACGAGGTACACCGCCGCCGCAGACGAGGTGGTCGCTTTGTGGCGTTTTCGGCGAGGCCCGATGACGGGCGATTCCGCGGCGCACAATCCGGCCCAGCCCGATCCATTCCAGTTGCGGCTTCACGTCACGCGCGGTTTGGATTCGCGCAAAGTGACCGGCGTACCGTCGGTTATTTCCTCGGACCGCGGCCCGTTCGGCTCAGCGAAGTCGCGCGGGGGGCGGTCCATGAAGAACGTCGCGCGGTCGAGGTCGCTCGGTCGAAGCACTTTGCGGAGGGCGCGCTTCGCATCGCGGAGGTCCGTTCGGCGAGTGACGTGGATGAGCATGATCTCCGCGTCGGGCATGGCCTCGAAGACTTTGGGGAGGTCGTCCACGAACATGTGTCGACCCGCCTTGGCGCGGGAGATGTGGTCTCGCTCGAAGAACGTGCATTCGAAGAGAGCGACCTTGCTTCGACGAACGAAGTCATGTTCGAGGTATCGACCCAGGGTCGTGTCGCCGCTGTATGTCACCAGCGTGATCTCGACGAAATGTTCGATCTGCACGCCCTGTCGCTTCAGCGCAACGAGCTCGGGTCCGGTCTTGTCCGCGAACTCGGCGCGGAGCTTGTGTCGGGTCTCGATCAACGAGAATCCCAGCGCGTTGCCTCCGTGGTTGACGAAGAACGGTCGTACCAACAGACCGCGGCGAAGCTCCACATCCTGGAGCGCGTCGACTCCGATGAGGTGTCCGGCCGACGGGTGACCTTCGATCTCGCGCCAGACCTCCATGAGTTTCTGAAGCGGCGGGACCAGACTCTTATGCACGATGACGCGACCGGGCGGAAGTCCGACGAATCCACGCTGGGAGAAGTAGTAGGCGATGCCCGCGGCGTGGTCCATGTGTCCGTGGGTGAGGCAGACGTTGTTGATGGAGACGAGCTCGCGCGGGGCGCGGCCCACGTCGAAAGCGACGTCGTACTCCGGCGCGATGAGGACGCTCTCCTCACCCGCCAGCGAGGTGCCGACGATCTCTATCCCGCCCACAATTTTCCGCATCATCCTTGCCATACACTCATCTTATGCATTGCGATCGGGTGCGGCGCTTGGGTGCCACTGGTGGCTTGTCCACCAGTGGTGTCCAACGGTTCCTACCCAGGGATGGAGAGGCTCCGTTCCATCGCACCATCCCTGACGTCGTGACCCTCGATACCGTGTAACGTAGGCGATTTGACACTCAACATCTAGTACCGATACGCTGCCTTCCGTGTGGCATGGCCGCTTCCTGGGCGGCCATGTCTTTCGGTGCGTCGATCGTGTCCGCCTTGAGGGCGGATATGCCACTCGATGTACGGACATGCCACCATAGAGGTGGACATTCCCCCGTTGGTCGGGGGCGGTTGAACTTCCTCGTGGACACGTTCCCATGCTCTGCCCCGCCTGCAAAGCGACGGAGAACAAAGTGATCGACTCCCGGCTCACGGAGGCCGGGGCGGCGATCCGTCGGCGTCGGCATTGCTTGCTCTGCGGACGCCGGTTTACGACCAAGGAACGCCTGGAGGAGGAGCTGCGACTGTCGGTCATCAAGGCCAATGGTCAGCGCGTTCCGTACAACCGGGACAACATCCTTCGCGGCGTGGAACGGGCGACGACGAAGCTGAACGTCACCGATGGGCAGCTTCAGGAATTGGTCGACCGGGTCGAGGAAGAGATCCTCGCCAACCACGACCGCGAAGTGAAGACCGAGGACATCGGACGGTACGTCGGCAAACACCTTCGCCGACTCCACGCCGTAGCCTACGTCCGTTTCATGAGCGTCCACCGCAAGTTCGCCACCATCGACGAGTTCATCGAGGAAATCACCGACGTGCGCGAGCGAGTCGCCCAAGAAAGCCCCGAACAACAGTCGCTATTTGAGGGGTAGTCGGTGTCCGATTGTGGCACCGGTTTTCAACCGGTGTACTTCGCAGGGTCCGCTGTGCGGACCTTCCTTTCTTCCGCGCGTTGAACGCATCCTAGAAATTGTCTGCTCCAGAGGGCGGCTCGCCCAACGCACTGCTTACAGAGCAGTGGCACACGGCGCGAGCGGCTCACCCGCTGAGTCTCATCGGGTCGCAACTCGACAGATCGAGATCGTACGGCTCGGCGGCAAGAATCCGCGCGACGAGTTCCGCCGTGACCGGCGCAAGCGTCAGACCGGCGCGGAAGTGACCCGTTGCCGCGACGAGACCGTCGAAACCGGGGACGGGGCCGAGGAGCGGTTTGTCATCGGGTGTGCCGGGGCGCAAGCCTGCCCACGTTGCTTCGACGGAGGCGTCCGCCAGCGACGGTGCGAGCTTCAACCCTCGTTCGATCAATCCGGCGATGCCACTCGCTGTCACTCTCTTGGAAAAACCGGCTTCGGGCTCTTCCGTCGAACCGAGAAGTACGTGTCCGTCGCGTCGCGGGACGAGGTAGGTCCGACCGCGGGCGAGCACGCGCTGGAACGGCCGACGGTCCGTTTTCAGAAGGATCATCTGTCCCCGGACGGGATGGACGGCTAGCACGCCTTGCAGTCGATCGCTGATCTGGGCTGACCACGCTCCGGCGGCGAGAATCACGTGCGCCGCACGGACGACCCCGTCCTTCGAGAAAACACCGCGCACCCGATTCTCCTCGATGAGCAAATCGATGGCGGGACGCTCCTCGTGAATCATCACGCCGCGTGACCTGCATGAACCGACGAGCGCCGCGAGCAACCGAGGGTTTCGCACTTGTGCCGTGCGTTGGCACTGCAACGCGCCGATGATTTGTTCGGATGCGGCCGGTTCGAGTTGCCGCGCCTCCTCGGCGGTCAGCAATCGGTAGACGGGTTCACCGCTGGGCATGCGCCGTCCCGCCGCGGCGCGGGCGTCGGATTCCGCGATGCGCAGCAAGTCTTCGGTGAAGATCAGCTCAAGTTCGCCACAGCGGTCGTATTCGGGATCGATTCCGGTTTCTTGGTGCAGCTCGGCGCAGAACGATGGGTAGAGATCGAGGCTACGCTCTTGCAGGTGGAAGAGCGCATCAATCCGATGCGGCCCGCGCGGCGCGACGATTCCCGCTCCCGCCCACGACGCCTCGCCGCCGCAGGCGCCGCGTTCCAACAAGACCACGCGGCGTCCGTCGGCCACGAGCCTCCGCGCGATCGAAAGCCCGACCACGCCCCCGCCGATCACCCCCGCGTCGTAATTCCGTTCCGCCGACGTGCGCCGCCCTCCCGTCAGTCCATCGCGTTGCGCGGCGAATCCACTGGTGGGCAAGCCACCAGTGGCACCCGAACGAAGACACTGCTCATAGAGCAGTGGCACACGGCATCAATCGTGGACGCACCATCGCCCGTCGCGGTGAACGTGTCCGCAATGCGGTCCGTGGCGATGACCGGCGTCGATGTCGATCCAGATGCGCCGACGCGGACTGTACACACGCACGGCACCGCTCGGCACCGTCTCCACCCGCGCCACATGGGCCGGCTCGCGGTCGACGTGAACGGCGCGGGCTTTGCCGACGATGACCCAGTGATGCCCGTCATAATCGTGTCCGCATCCCGGACCATGACGATGACCGCCGACGACGACCACGCGACCGCCGTCATACACGTGGTCGTGACACCCGTGTCCGCAGACGTGCGTTTCGGGGACGTAGACCACCCGGTGTTCGACCCGCGGTTGACGTTCGTACCGGTTGTAATTGAACGACACGGCGCCGTCCTCACAACCGGCCGCGATGACACAAAGTGCCGTGAGGCCGAGTGCGGTAAGTCCGAAACCGACCTGACTGCATCGCTGTCGATTCATGCTGAAAACTCCTTCTGAAAACCTAAGCAGCTCGCCCCTCGTTTTTCGACAACCCACTCCGCACGACGTTAGTTAGGACCAGCTCTGGATCACCGTTTTCCCGTAGGGTGGGCACCGCCCACCTCTGCCCCCCGGCGGATATCGCCTTCTTGCAGCGTCATTTCCCCAACAACGTGATGACCGACTTCACCTCGGTGTACGCCGCCAGGGCGTATTCGCCCAGTTCGCGCCCGATCCCGCTCATCTTGAACCCGCCGAACGGCACGGTCACGTCGCCGGCGTTGTAACAGTTGATCCAAACCGTGCCCGCCTTGAGACCCGCGGCCAGGCGGTTCGCCTTGTTCATATCCTTGGTCCACACCGCGGCGGCGAGGCCGTACATCGTGTTGTTGGCGCGGCGAATGATGTCGTCCGTGTCGGTGAACTTCATCGCACAAAGCACCGGTCCGAAGATTTCCTCTTTCGCGACGCGCATGTCGTCGCGGACCTGATCGAAGATGGTGGGCTCGACGAAGTACCCCGCGCGATCGATGCGACGACCGCCGGTGACGCATTTTGCGCCCTCTTGTTTGCCGGAGTCGATGTAGCCCAGGATGGTGTCCAACTGCTCCTGCGAGACCTGCGGTCCCTGGCTCGTCTCCGGATCGAACGGGTCGCCGATCTTCTGCTTCTTGGCCCGGTCGGTGACGATCTGCAACACTTGGTCGTAGACTTTTTCCTCGACGTACAACCGCGAACCGGCGGTGCAACACTGCCCCATGTTGAAAAACAAGGCGAAAAACGCATTCTTCGCGGCGGACTCGACATCAGAGTCGGCGAAGATGATGTTCGGACTCTTTCCGCCGAGCTCGAGCGTCACGCGTTTCAGGTTCGACTTCGCGGCGGCTTCGAGGATCCGTTTCCCGACCGCGGTGCTGCCGGTGAAGGTGACTTTGTCGATGTCGGGATGGCTCGCAATCGCGGCCCCCGCGGTGGGACCGAAACCCGGGACGACGTTGATCACGCCGTCGGGGAAGCCGACTTCTATGGCGAGTTCAGCGATGCGCAGAGCGGAGAGCGGCGTTTGCTCAGCCGGTTTCAGGACGCACGTACATCCGCACGCCAGCGCCGGAGCCCACTTGTAGGCCAGCATCATCGCGGGGAAGTTCCAAGGAATGATCTGCCCGACGACGCCGACCGGCTCATGCCGGGTGTAGGCCATGAACGGCCCGTTGACCGGGAGCGTCTTCCCGTGAATCTTGTCCGCCCAGCCAGCGAAGTAGCGGAACGCGGCGATGACGCCCTGCATGTCGACGTTCATCGCGTCGCGGAAGGGCTTGCCGTTGTCGAGCGTTTCGAGGGCGGCAAGCTCTTGGATATTCGCTTCAATTTTGTCTGCCAGCTTGTAAAGCAGCCGACCTCGCTCGGACGGTCCCATCCGACCCCAGGCCTTGCCTTCGAGGGCGCGGCGGGCGGCTTGGACGGCCAGATCGACATCGGCCTTGTCCCCTTCGGCCACTTGGCAGATGACATCGCCCGTGGTCGGGTTCGTCGTGGCGAACGTCTTTCCGGAGACGCTGTCGACCCACTTGCCGTCGATCAGCATTTTCCGATTGGAGACCTTCGGGGGAGCGATTCGTTCCGCGGTTGCCGTCACCATGCTGCGTCCTTTCGATTCGACCGTCGGCGACACGCCGAACTCGTGCTGCACGTTCAAAGCAACTTAATCCACTCGCCCGAAGGACGCAATCCGCCCAGGTTTCCGCGATGCGTTTCCAAAATGGGTGGCGTGTGTCCACGCACCAGCGCGGACCCGTGCGCTCGGGTGCCACTGGTGGCTTGTCCACCAGGGGCGTTCCGGAAGCACGAGGGCGTGGAAACGGCGAAGATCGTTCTGGCACAACGGGAATCGATTCGCTACGCTGCGCGTTTCGGCACACGGGCTGGGCGCGCGAATCGCCGCGACAGGACGAGTTGAACCACATGACCATTGGGAGACTTTATCCGTGACGAACCCAACGCAGGTTGCTCCGCAAGGAACCTTCCTCGGCCACCCCAAAGGACTCTTTGTCCTCTTTTTCACGGAGATGTGGGAGCGGTTCAACTATTATGGGATGCGGGCGCTGCTCATCCTTTACATGGTCGACTACTTCAAGTGGGCTCAGGAGGACGCCTCGCGTGTCTACAAGTGGTTCACGGGCCTGTGCTATCTGACGCCTTTGATCGGCGGATTCCTGGCTGACAAGTTCCTCGGCAACAAGTGGGCGATTGTGCTGGGCGCATGCACGATGGCCGCCGGTCAGTTCTGCATGTCGGTTCCGGAGGAAAAGGTCTTCTACTTTGCGCTTGTGCTGCTCGTTATCGGAAACGGGTTGTTCAAACCCAATATGGCTACACAGGTGGGGCGGTTGTATCCGCCGAACGACGCGCGGCGCGACAGCGCCTACACGATCTTCTACATGGGGATCAATCTTGGCGCGTTCATCGCCCCGATTCTGTGCGGGGAACTCCGTATCCGGATTGGCTTCCACGCCGGGTTCATCGCGGCGGGCGTGGGAATGCTCTTGGGGTGCATCACGTATCTTGTGTTCATCCGATGGGTCAAGGAAGCGCCACCGGGTGCGCAACCTGTACTTGCCGCGGTGAAACCCGGGCAGGATCCTTCTACAGCGACGCGCTCTCACTACATGACGGAGGATGAGGCGAATCGTTCACCTTCGTTGATGCCGGCGCTCGTTCACGCAAGCCCCACGATCATGGCCGCCTTAGGCCTCGCCGCGATCGCCGTAGCGACGATCCTTGGTCTCACGAAGAAACTGAATTGGGATGACGCGGGCGCCTACGGCGCGGGGATCGGAGTCGCGTGTTTCCTTGCGTCGTACGTGTTGGGTCACATCCGAGGGGCGGCGCGGGACCGGGTCT
>ORJL010456072.1_pt1 | contig 18814 bp, 23 predicted proteins | sample 1779941 | NCBI WGS metagenome assembly ORJL01 (sample SAMEA104232317, study PRJEB22302) | groundwater metagenome | biome: forest; feature: aquifer; material: groundwater | place: USA | collected 2011-08-07 | depth 5.8 m | reverse complement strand
TATATCAAAGCAATTTGACTCATCATACCTTTTTGATAGAGTATTTTTCTGTTCAATATTAGGATTAGTAATACCATGCATCATCAAGTTCATTAAGGATATTCTAACCATAGTCTGATCAAAATCATATCCATAAAGACTGCTTTCCCTTAGAATCTTCCACTGATTTTCATTTAGTTTATCTCCCGCATAGTTGCCTTCTCTAAGCAATTCCTTTGAAGTATTGTTTTTTAGTATATATTCATAAGCAGAAACTAAAAAACCTGCTGTTCCGCATGCAGGATCACAAATCTTGTCTCCGTATTTTGGCTCTGAAATCTCAGCCATCATCTTAATTATATGTCTTGGAGTTCTGAATTGTCCATTCTTACCTGCAGTTTGTAATTGACCTAGAAGATATTCATAAAGATCTCCTTGAGCATCTCTATTTTGCTCTTTAATGTGCATATCATTTATTATCTTTACAGCTTCAACTAGCAGAGATGCTGTTGGTATGCTAAAACTAGAATCTTTCATGTATTTACCATAAACTGAATTTTCTTCTCCGTTCAGCTTCCTTAAGAATGGAAATACTTTGTCTCTTACATGTTCAAACATCTGTTCAGCAGGCATATCAGACCATTTAGACCACTTACAGCTTTCATTGCCTTTAAAGATAGAAACATATCTTTCTCCTAATAATTTTGCATTTTGTTCTTTTGCTACATCTTGGTCATCTAATCTTTTCATGAAGATTAAATAAGACATCTGTTCTATTGCCTGTAATGGATTAGAGATTCCACCACTCCAAAATTTATCCCATAATAAGTTAATTTTTGATTTTAGTTCTGAGTCTAGCATTTTTGTCTCTCCTATTTTCTTTTAAATTCAATGGATTCATAACAATCATTCCTTTCATACCATCAAATTCTGAATCTGTGGTTAGGATTGTATTTATAGAATTATTTTTCATAATAACAGCATGAATCGCGTCTCCCAAACTGCCCTTATACTGTAATTGTATTTTCTGTACATCATAAAAAAATTCTTCAAAATCATAGTTATCTTTTCTACTTACTTGAATCCAATTAAATTTTAGTCCATTAACTCGTTTAGTTCTTTTTAACTCTTCTATATATCCAACAACTTTTTTTGAAGAAATAGTTTTACTTTTAATAAGAACTTTAACTATCTCGGTTAAAGTCCAATCTGAAGTAACAAAGTTAATATTCAAATTTTTTGAATCTTGAAAAAAATCACTTATTTTTTTATTTACTTCTTTTTCTTTCATAAAACAAGATATGAAAATACAAGAATCAATATAAATAGTTTTTATTTTAGCCATTTAATAATACCTCTTTTTTCTACGCGAGTAAAAAGTTACTTTAACTGGCTTTTTCACAATTTTTACTGCTCTGAATCTTACAATAGAACCGTCAGGACGTCTAAATCTTACAATAACTGGTTTTCTAACCTTTTTCTTAGCCCAAAAACTTACTCTTTCAGCCATTTTTTAGTCTCCCATTATTAATTTCCCATTAAATGCCTTCTGCATCAAAGCATTGAATAAATTATCAATCTGCTCTTTTGAATGTTTCTGCTGTTCTTTCATTGCCTCAACTTCCTTGACGATTGAAGCGAATTTCTGCTGAAGAGGAAAAGGCGGACATATCATCTTAATATCCCTCAATATTCCAAGTGTTAGGTACTTTGTATTTGTTCCTATAGATTTATTTTGAAGTTCACCAAGTTTTTGCTCTAATTGGTAATGATAAAAACTATATAACTCACTATTATTTTTTAGAGTAAGAATATAGGTTCTTTGATATGCGTCAAATTTTCCATTGTAATGTTTTACAGAATATTTTGCGGTGGCATTATTCCCAGCTAATAATAGAGCTTCACAATCAAAAGAATATTTATCTATCTTGAACGTCTCTTGTGAGCATGTAAAAAATGGATATTTCCCATTTTCAACAGAGGCATTAGAATTTAATTTGCCTGTTGCCGTATTAAAAACATATAAAAATCCTTTAATATCAAATTTATTGGTATTTTTTCTTTCATCTCCAAACATCTCGTAAAAAACAGTTTTCAAGAATACATCTGTTAGCTCATCTGCGTTTTTTCTATATTCTTTTAATTTTTCTGTTTTTTCAAGTATTGAGACTATTTTTTGTTGTGTTTCCATTTTTTCAGGATAAGTAATCTTTATTCTTCTTATATATTCCTTAGAAATATGTTTCAATCCAGCCCCCTTAAAACCCCTTTCTAAGATGTGAAGATTAGCAAAAAGATAGTAATAGACATATTTAGTAATAATAATTGAGTCTACTTTAACAATAAAACAATCTGTTGAAGTTGAAAATTTTTCTTTGCAATAGTGAATCCCAGCACTGCCTCCAGTACTGAATACCAAAAATTCTCCATCAAATACAGCCTTATCTATGAATTTACTTTGAACAGCACTAGATGTGAAAAACTTATATTTTCCATATTCTTTACCTTCACCAGCTTTTATATTAGATTTCTTTTCAAAATTAAATAGATTACCTAAGTCTAATTTTTTCCATCCTTCTGGTAGTTTATTCTTCATTTTTTGAATCCATTAACTTATTATTCCAATATTTTGCTTCTTTATTTATTCTTAAGGCTATTTTATCCGAGTTATTAAAATATTTTGATAAGATTTTGGATAACCTTTGAATAGTGGCCTCTTGAGATAGCATCTCTAATGATGGGTGGCCCAACTTCTTTTCTATATCTTCTTGATTTCTATGAATTATTGTCAACTCTTTATCTGAAAGAAAGTTTGATGTTAAAAAGGCAATATCTCCTGAGATAATTGGTTCTAAAACAGAAACATTTTCAGAAGCAACCAATTTTGGTATTTCCCCTTTATCAAAAATGTCCTCTAGTCCAAGAACATTTCCAAGCGATTTAAAGTATCTCACTTCATAATAATAATCAGATTTCCAATAAACATTCTTTAAATCTACAATTGCTAAAATGCTAACCACACAAGAAGAATCTTTGTATTTTGATTGAATTTTGCTTTTAAACCATTTTTTTAAATCCATCCCATTTTTTATGTTCTTTGGGACCTTATTTGGAGGGATTACCTTTAAGGAACCCCCTAAACTTTTTACGTTATAGTCCCTTTCTAATTTTTCTGTAATAAACTTATTAGTTCTATTTTTTATTTTTTGATTTCCATACTGAAAAATAATTATTGGAAGTGGGTTTGAATATTTTCTGATTATATTCTCTTTCAAAAGAGATTTGTTCTTTAAAGAATTAATAGCAACTTCCCATTCTTTGTTTTTCATCCTCTCTGCTATGGCTTCTTTTTCCTTGTCTGAAAGATCTTTTCTAACAGTTTGGTTTTCTTTCAATATTCTTAAGACAATTTTATTTTCTTTCTCTTTTTTGTCTTCCATAAAAGATAGAATTACTGGGATAATCCCTATTATGAAAGGTATAAAAGTAATCCATTTGGGAAGAATTTCCCAATAAAAAGAAGCTCCAAGATAAATCACAGTCCCAATAAAAGCAATAATGGAGATTAATTTGTTCTTCATTTTTCATCTTTCTCCAATTTAGAAATAAAGTCTTCTGAAGTAATTGCTGTTCCTCCAAGAACTTCAATTTTATTGATAAATTTATTGTCTTCTGTGACAATAATAAAACCATTCTTAATTGCAGTATCTCCAATGATTGCATCTCTAATATTAGTTTTGTTCTCATTCAAAAGTTTTTCATAATACCCTGCTGTTCCTAATTTTCCATAACCCCAACGAGTATACCCTAAAACAAAGGATTCGGTGGGAATTAAAGATGGGGCAACTGCTGAGAGAAATAAAACAAGTTTTGCTCTTTTATCTTTTTTATTATCTGGAATATTACTAACTTCATCAGTTTGAATGTGAGTTATAAAATATCTATAACCTAAACTTATGCTCTTTTTAATCAATTCAATGGGTATATCTCCAGAAAGTATCTTATCAAAAGAATTTGTATCAAACATTATATTTTTGCTGTTCTTAATGGAAATGGGCTCTATTGAAGGTTTATCAATTTCCGTCATAACTATATGTTTTATTGCAGCATTAATTGTTTCTCCTTTAAGTTCACAATAGTGCTGAAGCCTAGTAAATTCTTCTCTTGAAAGCTTGGCTAGAACTACTTTATTTTCTTGTACCCTAGTTGGTTCTTTATTTAACATCATATAAAGAGGGATTTAGGATATATATATAAATCTTTTGGTTAACTAAGGGTTAACCAATTTATTTCATCCTAATCTTATTACATTCAACAACAATTCTTTGTAACTCAAAAGTCTGGAACTTATCTAGAGGTCTCTCATTAGATAAAGGAGGAACAGTAAAGTCTTTTAGATCAATGTGTTTTGTTCTAGCAAATACTTTCTTCAATAGTTGTAAGAATTTTATTTGCTCAGAATTATAATGATGACTTCTTTCCATAATATGTTTATCAAACTCCCGCTCAATCATCTCTTGAGGATCATATTCTTGTTTTAATCCAATTATTTTTCTTAAAAATAACAAGAAATCAATTTTTTGGATTCTTTGAACATTCTCAATAGTTATTTCTGGTCTTAGCTCTCTTAATTGCTCTTCAAGCTTAATAAGCTCATGGGAAGTTACACCTTCTCCATCTTTTATTTTGCTAATCAATGGATTTGTTTCTATGAATCTTTTCAAGTTTACATCTTCCTTTACTTCTTTTCTGAAATCTTCAACTTTCAATATTAAATCAGGAGCGTCAACCTGAATCATTCTCTTAGGATTTTTCTCATAATAAATCATTAAAGGAGCCAATTCTTTTATTATAAATTCTACATCATTAAAAGTAACTTCATCCCAGAATGGCTCTTCAAACACTTTCAATATATCATCTTTCTTATCATGAACAATATCTAAATTATCTTTCTGGAGAATATTTTCCATCTTCTCTCTGACATATTCTCTTGTTTTGTAAATCTCATCCATATCTTCATCTAAGATATATTCAAAGAGCTTTTCTACTTGTAAGATAAATGAAGTAACTAAAGGGCTATCTTTAGGATTCAAAGCTATTAATGGAGCAATGTCATTCTTTAGTTCCATTATATACTCTTTCAAGTCAATTTTACGAGAAACAACCTTCTTAATTATTGGAAGTTTTTCTCTAACAATATAAGATTCTTTATTAAGAGAATCTACTTCTTGTATAATCTTATTTTCAATGAATTTCTTTTGTTCTGGATTTAATCTCTTCTTCAATAAGTCTACTCTATTCAAAAATATTTTAGTTAATACATCTGTTCCAGTTTTTGCCTCTTTAGATTCTTTTAAGTGATGATATTTAACATTAGAATGTCCACCAATTGTAAAATCTAAAATCAAGAAATCCTTCTTCTCTCTATTAGGCAACCATTCCTTGTGTTTACAAGAATTCAAATTTCTTGTTCCTCTTCCTAACATCTGCCAGAACCTTATTCCAGAAAACACGGGTTTAGCAAAAACTAGGTTGCATACCTCTGGAATATCAATTCCTGTATCTAGGACTCCTACAGATAAAGCAATTCTTGGTTCAGAGTCTAGTTTAAATCTAGCTATTTCATCTGTATATCTATAAATTTCAGATACTATTATTTGGACATCACTACTTAAATTTGGATAAAGTTTATTGAAAATCCTTTTTATATGCTTTGCATGAGCTACATTTGCACAAAAGAATATTGTTTTTGCAGGTTTTCCTTCATCTGATTTATAACAACGATTCATAAATTCTCTAACAATCAATTCATTAGTTCTATCATCCATAAAAACTCTAGCAAAAGAAGAACCAGGTAACATCATATATCTTGGATCTTCTTCTTGTTTTATAAGTTGAAGTTGTAAGTCTTTTGATAATTTTGAGCCTTCAATACCTAATGACAATATTTTTGTATCAACTATTTCTGCCTTATATGGAACTAGAATCTCGTCTCTCATTGCGTCATCATAATCATATTCAACAGTGGCTTTATTTCCTTCACATTCAAACAATTCAAAAGTATTTTTGCTTTCTACTTTAGATGGGGTTGCAGTTAATCCTATTTTTATAGCATCAAAGTAATTGTAGACTAATCTATTTGGGTCATAAATTGATCTATGAGCTTCATCAAATATTATTAAATCAAAAAAACCAGGACTAAATTTCTCAAAATATTTCTGGTTTTTTCCACCTCTTAATGTTTGAACTGTAGAAACGTAAAGTCCATTAGGAAAACTTTTTGGATTTTCTCTTAAGTCAATAACTGCTTCAGAAAAAAATTCTTTAAAACCTGCTGATTTTGCTTGGTTAGTCAAAGCAATTCTATCTGCAATGAACAAAACATTTCTTATTACATTTGCTCTAAGCAAATCATCAATAATAGCCATAGCAACTCTAGTCTTTCCTGTTCCTGTGGCCATAGAAATTAAAGCAGACCTATGCCCTTTTTCTATGTATTCCATCATTTGCTTGACAATTAAAAGGCTTCTAGGTCTATTGACTATTCTATCAATATTAATCTTAGTTGGGTCTCTTCTTTTTCTATGTAAGTCTAGTCTCCTTGTTAAGTCATACTGAGAAAATGCTCCACTAACTGGTCTTTCTACACCATATTGGTCAATAAGAAGCCACTTATTGCCATTCGTTAAAAAGATAGGTATTCTTTCTTTAGTTTGACTTTCAATGTCTTTTAAATAAGTTCTAGCTTGAGCTCTTCCTTTATCTTCAGATACTGAAAATTTCTTTGCTTCTATTAAACCAATAGGAGAATTATCTTCAGCTAATAACAAATAATCAATAAATCTGCCTGAATTATCATTGGTTCCTTGAGAAAGAATATATTCTTTAGTTTTAAAATTAGACTTTACAGAATTGACTTCTTCTTTTATATATCTCTTATTCCAACCAACGTTTTTTAATTGTTTATCGATTAATTCTAATCTAGTCTGCTTTTCATTCATGTATTTAAATATTCAATAGACCTATAAAAGCTTTTTTAATCGGAAAATAGACAAGAAACTTTGTGTCTTGTCCAAACTGTAAAAGTTCATAAGCTAATTATAATATTTCCTCTGGACTTATTTTATCTTCTTTCTTCATTTCTTTTAAAATTCTAACCCACTCAGGAATCCTAACTTCCAAATCCTCTTCATTCACTAGACATCACCTTCCTGTGCATCTCAAAAAACTTCTCCTTAAACAAGGTATTTTTATATAAAGCAAGATCCCTTAAAAAAGAGCTTAACGACAGATAACCTTCCTCAACAGCACTATTCTTAATACTTTCAAGCTGTTTATTAGTTACATAGACATAGATTCTTTTAATGTTCTTCATTTTTGAGGTGTAATGAGAGTAATAAAGGCGGAATTTCATTACTATACTCTAATTCCCATATGCACCTCTTTAAATCACTGTAATGCCTGAAAAATCTTATTTTAAACGTAATCTTAAGAAGCCTGTTCCTCAGCTCTGGAAACTGGTCTATTAGCTGTCTGGGGAGCCTTATAGTATTATAGGCCCTAGCTGCCTCATGATATGCAAGTCTTCCTTTAGTTTCTATTTTGTTTGTTGGTTCAAGACTGTTTTTCATCTAAGGTGCCTCACTTTTAGCAAGACACCTCTTTTTTATCAAATATATTGTTAAATATAGCATAAAGTGAATAAAATATATAAGCTTAACCGATAACAAAGATATCCAAGTTAAATAAACTAACTTTTACAAGAAAAAGTTATCATGTATAACTGAGTTAACTTCTACAAAGAAAAGATTTATATACTTTTTTATCTATATTAGAGTTATAGCAACTAGGGGGTATAGTAAAATGAGCTATGAACATACACAAGGATTCTTAGGCCAGAAAGAAAGACAATTAAACAGAATAATAGAAGTTAGTATTAATTATTCTCCGCCTTCAGGATCTATGCAAGAAATTATTCGCTCTGCTGAAAAATATAAATCCGTAGAAGATAGGATTAAAACAAAATATAGACCAGAAGTTAAATGTACTTTTGATGCTAGTTCAGATTATTTATTCGTAACCTTAGAAAGCCCGGATGGTCATGAATCTGCTTTAGAAAGAGCATTAGACGAATGTATTGATAGTTTAGGGCTCCCTAATAGTGTAAATGTAGGTGTTAATCTTTCTGAATTATGGGTTAATAGAATGAAAACAATAGAAATTCCTGAAAGAGTACTAAAAAGAAGAGGTTATTTATTAGACATGCCAAAAATTGGCTCAGTAGCAGGAATAAGTAAACGTAGGTAATCAATTATTAGTTTTTCTATAAAAGTTTGGTGATAGGAGTTAAAAATGGCAGATGAATCATTAGATGAAAGAACAGAAATACCTTTAGAAGACAGGCTTAATAGAATTAAAATTACTATTAGAAAGGTGACACCAGGCAATCCTGAGCTAATAGGAGAAGGTGAAGATTTTAAGGAGGCTTTTGGTTTTGGGAAACTTGGAAAAGATTATGACGCTGAAATCTTAATTAATTCTAATGGGAGGTATATGCTTACATGTGTATGTGGAGCTACAAGTGTGGGGGAAGCGAGTGCCATTGATTTGGGTAAAAGATACCTAAGATGTAGCAATTATGGCCTTTGTAACTTTAGACTTCCAGGCGACCACCTTTTAGATGAAGGACCTAGGATTTATGCTATAAAAATAAATAGAGATAAATAAAATCCTTAAAATTGGTGATAGGAATGATAAATGACAATACATTTATTAGGGTCAATGGCTACAAGCGAAAATTTAGCAGATAAATTAGAAAGAGCATTAATACATTTAAGACCAAAAATAATCACTGTTGAAACCAGCCAAGAATGGATTGATTATGAAAATCAACATAACGAAGATATAAAAAAAGACATTATGTATGTTTTTATAGAAGGTTATGTTGATCTTGGAATTATAAAATATGTCGAATCTTATATAAATCAACAACTGGCTAGTTTTGATGTAGCAGTATCTAGAAAATTTACACAAAACCATAATATTCCAATACATTTTGTTGGGGATCCTAGAGATATTGAATCTTTTTATAATTCGATGAAATACAGAATAAAGAAATTATTTTTCTCATTAACTCGACAAACATCAAAAACTATTGTACAAAGCATAAGCACAGAAGAACAATGCGAAAATGCTAGGTATCGAATATTTGAGGATTTAATAAACGATGATATATATTTAGAAGAACTTGTTCCTGATTTGGCTGAAATTTTTATTGGCTCAATAGAAGATAAAAGGAATAAATATACAGCTAACAATCTATTACAATTAACAAGAGAAAACCCTAATAGTAGAATTGTGAATGTTGGTAATCCACTTAATTTAGTAGATGATGTAATGAATCGAACTTTATACTCGAAAATAAAGCATCTAAATCCAGAGAGGTCAACATTAATTAGGTACTAAAATGATGAAAAGAAAACTAATCACTCCTAATAGTTCAAGCTTCGGACTGATTCTTCCTAAAGACTGGATTCTAAGCAATAAATTCTCTAAAGGGGATTATGTAAATCTAGAATTCAAAGGCAATAATCTATTGCTTCAGGGAAAAATAGACAAGGAAAGCATAGTTAATCTTGATTTAAGTGATTGTTCTTATGATCTGATATGGAGACATCTAGTTTGTGCCTACAGGAAGGGAGTCAGTAATTTAGTAGTGAAATACGGAAATCAGGTTAATCTTGAATCAATAATGAAATTCGTTCCAGATTTAACAGGCTGGGCAATAGTTAAGAAAGACAATGAAGAATTGATCATAAAAGAAATAATTCCTATAGATGAAACTGATTTTAAAGACATGTTCAGGAAAGTTTTCCTATTGATTTTGGACATGAGCGATGATGTATTGCATGGAATAGCTACCAGTAATGAAAAAATGCTCCAGAATATGAGTTATACTGACTATAATATAAATAAATTCAGCAATATCTGTTTAAGAACCCTAAATTTAAGGGGTTCATTGTATAATACTAATTCTTTGTATAAAATTCTTTCAACTTTGGAAGAAATATCAGATGAATACAGAAAATTAGCTGTATTTTGTCCTCCTACTACAATAAATGATGACTTATTGAATATATTCAGGAAAGTAAATGATCTGTTAAAATTGTATTATGAATTGTTTTATAGCCATAGCAAAGAAAAATTAATTGATTTTTATGATCAGGCCGAGATTTTACTTAATGACTTTAAAAGCTATAAGAGAAAAAGTGTAGCTGAAAATAATGCCTATGTTACTTTATTTACAATATTGCACATGACCAAAAGTCTTGCTGAAGAAAATTTGGTTATAAATATCTGGGAGGGTTGAAAAATGAAAAGGACTACGATAAGCATAAGCATGAAATTAAGGAATGAATTAAAAGAAGTAAAAACAGCCTTGGAACAAGTGATTGGTCCAAATTAGCTTATTGAATTTTCTTAGCAGAATATTTATATATCAGAATTGCTAAGTGTTGCAATATGAAGAAAAAGAAAAGTATAAAGGAAACAACTAAGCATAAACCAAAAGTTACTCCTGCTAAACCAAATTATTTAGCGTTTGCATTGGAAGTATTGCCAAAATCATTTGAAAAAACAACAAGCAAAGAGATAAGTTTTATAAAAGAAATTGTAAAAAGAATGAACTTATCTAAGGAATACTTCAAAGAAGATTTAACAATAGAATTAACCTGTTTCCTTGATGATATTTCTATTAATACAACTCAAATAATAAATTTCTATACCACTTTGCTCCAAGGAATAGTCTTCAAAAAAGAATCCCAATTAATGAGCATAACTATAAAAAAAGTAGATGTCAAAACAGATCCCTTCAATAAGGGAAGGCCTTTTGTTGGAATAGTAATAAGAAAAGTGAAGAAATATACTAAAGAAGAGCTAACTGAGAAAGAAAAAAGATATGGAGAAATTAAGAGCGAAATTAAAGATTTGGGTGGATAGATAATGGAAAATAAAGATTTTAGATGCACTTTTAATTCTGATAATCAATCTATATTTATATATGATGGTAAAAAATGTTATTTAATAGACTTAATAGATGGCATATGTAAAAAAGGCAAAGGGAAAAGTACTGTAATAATAGGTTTAAAAGAAGGTATTGGAAAATTTGAGACTATTTATGCAAGAATGCTGAAATCCAAAGATGTATTACAAAATAGGAAAATTGCATTAAGGATTTTAGATGAATTGTCTGAGAAGAAAAAGTTAGTTTCTATATACGATTTTTCACAAAGATTAAAACAATTAGATATTGGAATTAAAATAGCAGAGATTATAGAAACTCTAAAAAGAAATGGAGATATTTTTGAGCCAAAAAAGGGATTTATACAAAGAATATAAAAAATTATTTATTAGCTATATGAATTCTTTGCATTAAATCTAACGGAAGTGAAACTTCTATCTCAGCTTTTGGATAATGGCTTCTAATTTTTTGTTTAAGAATTTCTAAACATCTTCTGTCAACCGATTCCTCAGTAGTTTCAGGCTTTAAAATTTCAACAGCATAAGGTCCATTAATAGGCTTGATTGGTCTGCTTGTAAAATGTTGCTTAAATCTATCTCTCGTAAGAATTAAATAATGCCCAGAAACTTTCTCCCAGTATACATCAATAAATGCATAGTGGAAATTATCATGAAACCTATAACCACCTTTTCCTGGTGCATAAGACTTAGATGCATCTAATCTTTCAATTTCTAATTTCGGTTCTAAACGATCTGCTAAATCCATAAATTAAATAAAATATACTAATTAATAAAGTTATTTATTCAAGAAATATTCTAAAGGATACCTATTGTTTATGATAACATCTTTCCAATAAGAAATCAATAAGTTTCTAATTCGAGTTCTCGGAATTATAGACATTATTTTAGATAAGGTTTCTCTATATTCTGTATGAGTTTGACTCAAAAAATGTACAAGGATTTTGTTCTCTTTTCCTATAGCGTCAGATTGTACTCTCCTAACCTGTTTTAAAGAATTATACATTATTTCTGAGTTAGTTTTATTTGAGCACTCAAGGAGTAAGGAGGTTATTTGCAAAGTAAACTTATTAGTGCCAACTTGTGCTATTATAGCTGAAAAATAATCAGAATTTAAAAGCTTTTTTCCATGATAATGCACAGAATCATAAGGTATTTTTATTATCTTGCTTATTTCATAAAGGGAATCTCTTCCATGTCCCTGAGCCATATATTTCATAATAGTTATATCTATTTTTCCTAACTTCAAGGTAATCTTTTTTATATTTTTAACGGGTATATTTAATTCTACATCAAAGAAGGTAACCTTAGGAAAAACTAGCTCATTAATTTCTATCTCTTGATATTGATATTTTTTAATAAGTCTGTTAAACTCTTTTAATTGTTTCTTCGTCCTAAAGAAACACCAGACTTGATAGTTATATAATCCATCTAGTCTTATAAGAGAGAATACTTCTTTCTGATTTATAATAGATTTCTCAAATTCTTTATTATTCGCATCAATTTTTACAAAATATACTTTTTTGATAAAAGGAATTTTCTGCCAGTTGATAACTGCATCATATCTAGAAATGAATCCTTCTTTCTCAAGCTTCTTTATTCTATTTATTACAGTAGCTTCTGAGCTGTGAATTATTTTAGCTAACATTTTCACAGATATTCTTGCATCCGCCAATAAATACTCAAATAAGACCTTTGATTTGTCATCTATCATGAAAACGTAAAATAGCTTACTATTTATAAATATTTGCCAAATAATTTAGATTTTTATACATAAAATATAAATAATGTTATAATAGTAACTATCAAGAGGTAAAGAAATGACGAATGATGAAAAAGAAGTAATCGATGGATTAGAGAATATAATAAATAGGGTCCCTATTAGAAGATGGAATCTAGATATTAATGGTCCATATGAGATAACTAAAGGGCCTAATCAAGGGCGTCTTAGTTCACCAGAGTATATTTTTACATCTATGTATAGAACTTATAAAGTTAAGCTTGAAGGAGTTCAAGTTAGCCCATATCATTTTGATCGTACAATGTTTGTAGGAATAAAATTAAGTATACATCAGAAAGGTAGACATCTCTTAGATGAAGAGAATTTAGAAGATTATCCATACAGAAATTTAGACAAAGTAAGAGAATTATTCAAGAAATTATACTTAAAATATAGTGATTACCATGATAAAATTGAAGAAGCAAGAAATAAAAAAGAAGCAGCAGCCTTAAAAAGGAAAGAACTAAAAAGAAGGCAAAATCTGAATAGCTTTCTAAAATCATTTGATAAAATATAAAAATTTATTTATTCAACCCCATAATAGCAATCTTCTCTGTAATCAATTTCATAACTTCAGGATCCCTCATTAGTTTATTCATAATCTCATCACTTTCTTTTCTCATCTCATTTTCTTTCTGCCTTTTATCCTCTAATTGCATAGCTGTTTGTATATCTAATATTCCTGCACATTTGCTGCAGAATTTTGCATCATAGCTATTAAGATTCTCGCATCTAGTACATTTAATTGGTTTCAATAAAGATTCTTTTTTCTCTTCATCTTTTCTTATCCCGCTTAAGGCTAACAAAGCTGAATCAGTCTCTCTTCCAGATAAATGAACATAAGTAGCAGGCATCCCACTTCCTTGAACCCATCCAAAATATTGATTCATCTGGAATTCAGTCAGATGATTAGCCAAATAAGTCGCTCTGCTATGTCTAAACAAATGAGGATTATGCCTCTTTTTTATTTTGCATTTCTTGAATAATTTCTGCAACATTGTTCTTGTTGTTCCATACATCATAGGTTTATTGTAGCCTTTCTGACCATAATTAATCCATAAGGCACTATCATTATCATCTTTGAACGGATGATTATGCAGCCAAGTAACTAAATAAGAAGTAGAGCCAATAATTCTTATCTTACGACTTCCTGTCTTTCCAAAAACATTCAATAAAGCTCCGTATTCATCAAAACTTACGTTTTTTATCCTTAAAGTTAGTAATTCACTAACTCTGCATCCAGATTCATATAACAAAGAAATAAATGCTTTATCTCTAGGATTCTTAGCTTCCTTTACAAGTAACTTTAAATCCTCTTCAGTAATAAGACCTTCTTGAGTTGGAAGCTTCAACTGACTTTTCTTTACAGTGCATTTTATCCATTTAACTTCATCTGGAAATTCACCATCTATTCCCTTATACCATTTAAAGAATTTCTTCACTATAACCTTATAGCTTTGTTTAGTCCATATACTATAATCTCTTTGCTGGATTAATGTGATAAATCTCTCTACATCCTTCCTATTTACTTTGTCAAAGTCTTTGTCAAAAATCAGGGCACTTGCTTTCATAATTTCCATTAATTTTGTTATCCTTGGTTTGCTTAATCCATCCCTTATGCAGTCATCTTTAAACCTAAAAATAAGTTTCTTATTCCTCTCTGAGATTTCTGATTTTTCTATTGACCTTATCATGCTTTCCAGTTTTCTTTCGTACTGGTGTGGATCTAATTTTTGTTCCATTCTCATATACTCCTAGAAGTAGTTTGTTTTAATATGATTTATGCATGCACTAAGGGGGCATGAAATGAGTTATGGGCGTATCAATTCTAAGAAGGCGCCCGCGAAGGGATTTGAACCCTTGGCCTGCTCATTAGGAGTTTCAGCTTTTTTTAAAAAGAGCTGCTCTATCCAAGCTGAGCTACGCGGGCATACAAGGAAAAAGAAAAAGCGTGTTTTTAAAACTTATTAATTAGAACTTTCTATTATTTTTCAGGAAGCTTCATGATAATCTTTCCACCTTTGAAAACTCTGACTATCCCACCAGATTCAGAAACAGCAATTGCTATTGCATCTGTCTCTTTTGTAATAGCTGCACATACTCTGTGTCTAGTCCCAAATCCAGGCGGCAAATCAACTTCCTTGGCTTCTATGTCAATATATGCTCCAGCAGTCATTATTGCTCCATTATTATCAATCACAAAAGCACCATCCAATTGCGCGAAGCTTTTTATTGTTTCTCTCATTAAAGGATCAGTAATCTTCCTGGCTTGATCTGAATATCCTGTAAATGGATTTATAATCATCTGCCTTACATACTTGTTTATATCCGCCCTATTCCCTATAATAAAGGCAGTCCCAACTCTCTTTCCTTCTCTTCCCTCTTTGGATATTTCTAAAGCTATGTTGATTACAGATTCAACAACATCAGAACCTATATTTTCAGCCAGATTATGAGTTGAGATGTCAAAAAATATCTTGTCAACGTCAAAAATAAATAATAATCCTTTGTAACCAGTTCCCAAGGATTCATCCTGAACACAGACTACCCGGTCTCCTTTTTCAATATACTTTTTGGTTATGCCCTCCATCAAAAGTTCCTTGATTGGAGATACAGACCCTGATTCAACCTTTCTTATTTTTGTTTCATACTCTACTTTTTTATAGACACCTTTTCTAACTTGCTTGAAGATTGTAACTTTAACATCGATATGATAAGGAATCTGCTCAAAATTCTGGTTTTCAACTCTCTCTATAGAAATGATGGCATTGGCATTTATATCATTTGCAATTTTGGTTGCTGCATGCCCTATTGACTCTTCAACTCCTGCCATAAATAAAGAAAAATACCTTTGTTTTTTAAATAGTTTTCTATATTTGTACTTCTATTTTTGAGGTATTGTTGATTGCATTGCTTAAAACTCTTCCAAGCTCTGATTTCTTATTAATTAAAATTTCTCCGGACTTGCTGAATGTAGCAGAAAACAAGTGTTTATTTTCCAATGAAATGTTAGCATTGTTTTTGGCATTTTTTGGATTAGTCTTTATTATTACAGCTTTTTTTGTCTCAAATATCTCAAATTCAATAGAATCCTTGGCAACGGTTTCAAGGCTTCTTACATCTATTCCAATCCCAATCCTTTTTTCTATTTCTGAGATTGTTTTTCCTTCTTTTCCAATTATTCTGGCTACCTCGCTTTCTGGAACATAAATTATTGCTCTATTATCACTGCTTATTTCAACCTTTGCCTGTTTTGAATATTGTTTAATTTCTTGTTCAACAAATCTTTTTGCCAAAGAATGGGCTGCATTGCTGCTCTTCTTGACATCTTTTATAGGGATTACCACAGTCGCTTCACCATAGCTATAAATCTCATATTCTAGACTTCCAGTCATGAAATCATTTACCTCAACTACAGGCCTTGATAAATCAGCCTCAGTCATTCCACTAGGAACCTTAACTGACATCTTTACTGTCAAAACCTTGTTTATGTTTCCATTTTTTATGAATATTATTGTGTCAATAACGCTCGGAATTACACCAGTCTCCATCTTTCCTATAAATCTCTGTATAGCATCTATAGGATTAGTAGCATGTACTACTCCAACTAAGCCAATTCCAGCCAGCCTTAAGTCAGAGAATAGTCTAAAGTCCTCCAGATTCCTCATTTCATCAAAGATAGTGTAATCTGGCCTAGACAATAATAAGATGTCATGAATTTCCTGGCTCGTTCCATACGAGATTGCATATTGGGTTATTGAATCAGACAACAACAAATCTCTAGGAGCTTCTATTGTCTTGACTATTTTCTGCTTCGATGCATAAAATTCAGCCAAGCTAGCTGCAAAAGTGGACTTCCCCATGCCTGGAGCTCCTGCCAAAAGCAGACCCTCCGCACCTTTCTCAATTCTTTCTAATATTTTTGGATCAAGCTTATATTCTTCTAGAGTCATCTTCTTGATTGGCCTTACTATTGTAATTTCCCAGCCGTCAGAAAATGGCGGCCTTACAATGACTATCCTGAAATCAGCCAGTTGAACTATGGTTGAGCCTCTTCTCTCAATCTCAATAAAACCATCTCTTCTGGATTTTGCTTCCTCAACTAGTTCTTTAGCTATATCCTGGACTTCTTCCTGGCCCATTTTAGAAGTGCTTAATTGTACAAACTGCCAATTTCCAGGCAATCCGGTTTTTGCATTAGGAAAATTATTCTCTCTTAAATGTACAGACATTGTTTCGGGAGTAAAGAATTTCTCAATTTTTAGCTTCTTTCTCACTATTGTTTTTTCTACAAAAATAACCTTCATTCCTTTTGCCAATGCAACCTCGCTCTGCACTTTATCAGCTGTAATTAATGTAGAATCCTCATGATAAGCCAAGTCCCTTATTAAAGAGTCAACCTCTCCTAAAGAAGCATGTCTAATGTCCTGTGGCCTTGGTCTTGTCCCTAGATACTTTATCTGAAAATCATGTTTCTGGCTTAAGACCTTTAATTTCTTCAATTCCTCTAATCCTAAAAATCCAATCTCTTTTCCTAGATTTGCCTGATGCTCTAATTCTGCTAAAACAGCCTCATGGATTATTAACTCATCTATCTTATACTCATTTTTCTCTATTTTCTTTGATACAATACCCTCTATTATAATAGAAGTATCTGGTGTTAATTTTTCAAATTTTTCCATAAAAATAGTTCAAAAATAGCATTATTTAAAGGTTTCTTAAAAACACCAAAAATCCAGTATGCCCAATTATCTGGGATTTTGGTCTGAACCTTCCTGGCTCAGTTTGCCATTCCCTATAGATTAATTCTACAACCCTTTCATTGACAAAGTCATTTGTATTTCTCAACAATTCTTGGACTTGGTCTATTGTTGGCAGATAACATACTAGATAATGGCTAGACTTCAAGGCTTTTTTTACATTTTTTAATGAAGTCCAAGGTTCCGGAAGATCTAGAACTATTAAATCCAGATTTTTTTCATCTATCTTTTTATTTATATCTTCGTTTTTCAATACAACGTTTTTTATGTCTAAATTTTTTAAGTTAAAATCTACAATCTTAAGAAATTCAGGATTTTTTTCATAACTATAGACCTTCTTGCAGAATCTTGCCAAGAAAGCTGTCAAAAAACCTGAGCCAGCTCCAGCCTCTAACACAATAGAATTTTTGTCTATCGAAGTCAATGTCAATATCAATCCAATGTCTTTTGGCAGCATTATAGCAGGTCCTCTTTTTATTTTTTCCATGTTGTCATTGGATAAGGCCTCTAAAATCAGCATTTCCTTATTAAGATGGGTTTTTATTTTTCCGGGCTTTGCTTTTTTAAGTTTATTCTCTTTAATAACTCCGAATTGCGTATGCAGGTCCTTTTCAGCCCAATAAAATTTCCTCTCATCCATCAGCAATATCTTTTTTATTTTCATAAATCCAATCAAAAGAATGGTTTATATATAAGTTTTCATTTTATTAAATACATGAAAAAGAGAAGATCTCTGACAAAGGTTTACGTTTTAATTTTAGGAGCTTTAAGCCTGATACTTCTTCTTATAATAATCAATTTTTTCAGCTTAGTGACAAGTGCTTTTTCAACTTCAAATTTAGCAAGAAGCCCGATTTATCTTTCTCCATCATTGATTTCATTGGTGATCGCTTTCTTGATAATATTAATTGGCGGCTGGATTATATTGTGGCACTTTTTAAGAGGCTCAACAAAAGGCGTCGGGTATTAATCTAAAAATAGAAAACTTTATATATAATTAAATTATACTTAAAGTTATACAAATGGAAACTATAACAAAAACTAGGAAAATAGGGGGTTCTTTAGTAGTTACAATACCTAAGTCAATAGTAGCGGAAGAAGGTTTAACTGAAAATCAAGTGGTTAAAGTGGAAATTAAGAAAGTAAGGAAAAGTGGATTTGGCATGTTTAAAGGATTAAGACCGTTCAATAAAGATGACAAATTTAAAGGACAATTAGAAAGAAATGGCTAATTTTGTTATAGACGCTTTTGCTTGGG
>ORJL010350943.1_pt1 | contig 18822 bp, 13 predicted proteins | sample 1779941 | NCBI WGS metagenome assembly ORJL01 (sample SAMEA104232317, study PRJEB22302) | groundwater metagenome | biome: forest; feature: aquifer; material: groundwater | place: USA | collected 2011-08-07 | depth 5.8 m | reverse complement strand
GGTGCTTTAGTGAGGGGACCAGGTCCGTGCCCCCGGAAACGGGCAGGACATTGCCCTGGGCCAGCAGCTTGCAGGCCTCCCCCACGGTCTTCGCCTCCAGATAATCTATCCTGGGCAGCTTCATCTATCCAGCTCCTCCTTCACATCTTTGTAACAATTCAGGTGCTTGCTCATGGGGGTAACACTTGTTTAATCCGGCTACCAACAAACGGTTGTTTGCAGCAACATTCGTATGCTCAAGCATATACCACATAGGATGCTTATCTGTCAAGAAATGTGGCGGCTAGAGGGTCTGGCGCGGTGCCTTGACAAGTCGAAAAGCGTCGGTGTACACTCCGATAGACCATTGGCAAAAGGAGAAGTGAAATGGCTGCGCTGACTCAGGACATTGTCGGGGTCAGGAGGGCGAAGACCCTCTTCGGGTTGACCGGGTGCCATTTAGTCAACGACTTCTATGGCATGGTCTTCCCCGTTTTCCTCTTCTCCCTTATCAAGGCCTTCGGTCTTAGTAACCTGGAGGCAGGCTTGGTCACCTTTGCTAACGTTTTCACCTCAGCCATCTTTCAACCAACCATCGGCTATTACGCGGACCTCCATCAGAAGCGAAAGACGGCCCTGACCATCGGCCTGGGCCTTTGCGGCGTGAGCATGTTCATCCTGGGTTTATCAGGCAGCTATGGATACGGCGTGCTGCTGGCGGCCGCGGTGCTCCTGGGGCTGGCAGGTAGCGCCTACCACCCTCAGAGCACCAATATGCTGGCCTACTTCTTCCCCCAGAGCCGAGGCAAGGCCTCCGGCATTCACGGCATAGGTAACGGACTGGGCTTCGTCACTGTATTCCTGGCTGGCGGCCTCTTCATAGGCGCCCTGGGCTGGCAACAAGCGGCCTACGTATTGGTCATACCAGGGCTATTGGCGGCCGTCGCGGCAACGGTCCTCTTCGAAGAGCCTGCCACCATCGGGGGCCGTGGCGCCCTGAAGGGGATAAGCAAGCCCTTGCTCCTCCTGACGATCGTCAGCGGTTTCAACATGATGGTTTCCATGGGATTCATAGCTTTTGTCCCGACCTTTTTCAGTGCCAAGGGTGGGCTTTCGGTGGCAGCCTCCAGTATTCTGGTGGCGGTAATGCTCCTGCCGGTGATAGGCACCCAGCCCCTGGGAGGGAGCCTTTCCGACCGTCTGGGTCGGCGTACCGTCATCCTGCTGTCCCTCATCATTGCCACCGCCGCTCTGGTTGCCTTCAGCCTGGTGGCCCTTTTCTCTTCCTGGTCCACCTGGGAGGTCGTCCTGCTATCCCTCTTGGGGAGCCTGCTCTTCTCTTCTATCTTTTTTATGCCCCCCGTGGCCCTTATGTTCGCCTCAGAGCTGGCGGTCGGCGAGCGAAGGGGCACCACCGTAGGGGTAGTGTGGGGAGTGTCCATTGCCATGGGCTCTTTGACCCCGCCGTTGGTGGGCGGGCTAAGTGATTCCCTGGGCTATCCTCTGGCCTTCCTGTCCCTGGCCTCCCTTTCCGTGGCCGGCATCGTCCTGGCGCTGCGCTTACCGCTGGGGAAGCCGTCCCCTCGGGGTTAAGATAGGGGTTTCTTATCCTTTCGAAAAGGTCACCGGCAACTCATCCCAAGTACGTCCCTGAAGAAGCCTTCCTGCCTTTCGCTTGTTCACGCCTCCCCATTGCTTGAAGAAAAATGGCACCTTGGCCGCAAGGCACTGGTCTTTGACGTTCACCACCCATTTCTCGCCCAACGGCCTTGCGCCGGGACCCGATTCCCCGCCTACGACCACCCAGTCGATGTCCTCCAACTCCAAGGAGGGTATCGGCCCAAGAAGAGGCTCAAGAGACAGGAATTTGATGCGGGCGCTCGTTTTGCGCAGGTCCTCGATGCGTGACATGTATGTTCTGTTCTCAACACTAACGCCCAGCCAAACGTTATCCGGCCAATTTATCGATGCCTCCAACTTGGCTAATCGCCCCGAGCGCTTGGTCAGAATCTGGAACTGGTGCCACCAAGCACGTCGAGTAATGTCCATCACTTCCAGGATGAACTCCAGGGGAACATCCTCGTGGAACAGGTCACTCATGGAGTTGACGAACACCAGCTTCGACTGCCTCCAGGACAGCGGGGCGTCGAGAACATGTTTGTGTACGGTGAGTTTGAAGCCATGGCAGTAGTTGGGCTGGCCCATCGCATGCAAGCGAGCCGCCATCCTTTCTGCGTAGCAATGCTTGCACCCAGGGCTAACCTTGGTGCACCCGGTTAAGGGGTTCCAGGTGGATTCGGTCCATTCGATAGAGGACCTACCGGCCATCAGTGCAAGCCTCTGTTCCGGTACTTTTCGAAAATTTGTCGGACGATGTTCTCGGCCACGGGCTGCTGCGCGGCAAAAAACAGGTAGTAGATCACTGCTCCCTGTTCATTCCTCATAGGAATCGGATCTGGTACGTGCTTAAATCCCGCCACTTCTTGCAATCGATTCCTGAACCCGTGCACAACATCAGCATTCGTGCCTTTGATTTCAGCCGGCTCTTCCAGAAAGGAGGATTGGGTAGTATAAGCGATGTTCCTCCACGACCCGTCACCCCAATAGGTATTTAGGCGCGCGATCGCCTTTGGAGGCACTTTATCAGGATTGTGCCACAGGACGTTCCTATTCATGTCCATGCCAACCGGGAAGTTTAGGAAAAGTTCCACGCTGCGCATTCTGCCAGCAGTCTCGATTACCTTCCAGTTCAGGTGGAGGCCGTATGGATCAAGCAAAACAAGTGCTCGACGGAAATCTTCCCACCGCGCTTTCGGAAAGATTTTCTCCACAAGGATTTTATTGCAGTCTCCTTCATATACCAAGACGTCCGGATATCCGGCCGTGATTTCGCGCAAAGAGCTCGCCTTTCGGGAATTTAGTTCTATGAAATGGTATTCCTGGAAGGGAGGGTCAGCGGAGAGAGCATTTAGCGGACTACCAGGCTTTATGGCGCCAGTGCGCGTGGAGACGTGCTGTCCTGCTCCGGCGAAGGCGTCGATATAGAGGTGATACAGACCTTTACTGGTAAGAATCTTAGAATAGGCAGAGGCATATTCCCGGATAATGTCTAACTTTATCTCAGACCAGTATCCGATCTTGTCAAAGGTTGGCATCTCTGCCTCCTTGTAATAAGCGACTCACTCAACGCATAGAACTAATGTACATATCCTATCCAAATCTAACCGCTGTGTCAACTGTTTCCCAGTTGGTTCCTGGTAAACGACAAAGCCTTGCGACTTGAGAAAGCGTGCCATTTCCCCGGCGGAGACCTGGGGCTTCCAGGCAATCGTCCGCTGGCCCTTCGGTTGGCTAGATCTTGCTGTGGGGCGCTGAAAACGCCAATGGCTTATGTGTCGAAAGGCAGGCCTACGTTCCCGCTGGGAGGCGGCGACGGATTAGGTTGTCGAATTCTGCCCGTGATATTCTCCTGTCAGTCGCCCCTACACGAATGAAGATCGTACCCTTAACGAAGTACGGTGGATTCGGACCCGCTTCCACTGTTACCACCATTACCGGGTGCGTGAGGTCGACCCGCTCAACCTGGAATGTGGGGCGCGGGTCGCACCCGTTCCCTATGATGTTAGCTATGTCCTCGTGGCTATTTCCCGCGGGCCCATACCCAACGAGGTTTCCGTTATTATCCACCCCAATGACGATTAGGCCTCCGTTGGTGTTAGCAAAGGCGGCCACCGTCTCTATGAAGGCTTTATTGTTTTCACTCTTTCCAAGTGCGCGCTTAAACTCTGTTCTGGGGCCCTCCCCTAAAGCCACAGCGGCCTCCACCACCAATCGGCGTTGCGTCGGCGAGGGGTGCACTCGAGGATCCGCGTGCTCCCCATATCGCCTGTCGATCTCAAGTTCGTCTATGATCTCGCCCTGGCACATTAGATGAGCCAGCAGCCTATTAATGTCCCCCTCCGTGTCGAACGAAGCGAGGTTTTCTTCGAAGGGCACCTTGCTGTGTCGAATGCCTGCTGTGGTGTCCGCGTAAATATCCAGCAACAGCGGCTGCACGGTCCAGTCCGCTCCAAGCTCTACAACGAAATCGACTCTGCCGTTACCAAGAGTGGCAGATTGGATACGGCCGCGCAGGTCGGGCAGGAGAACGTGAAAACAGTTAACGTAGTCCGCGCCTGATGGAATATCGTCAATAGCGAAGACCTGGTGGAAGACGGCAGTAGCGACGTCAGGATAAAGGGGATAGTTGCCGTACAATCGCTGGTGCTCAAGTTTCCGAAACATCTCCGCTGCTTCGTTGTCGACGCGCAACCTCGCTTCTAGTAAAAGGCACGGCCATTCTGCTCGCGCGCGGCCATATCGCTCACCCGTCCCCAGGTAAACGCCGCGTCCCCAATCCCCCTGTAGGTGACACTTTCGCAAGCCTCCGATATCAAGTTCAGTGCCCTCTCCAAGATGAGCTAGCAGATTTCGGACATCCTGTTTGGGAATGCTTCCACGGTGGATCTTAAGCGGACCATAGGTGTAACTGACCGACTGTATCGCCAGTTGATCTTGCTCAAGGATGCATGCTCCGGTCAGCACCGAGTCTATCCCACTGAACTCAACGCACATCAGCCGCAGATCGGCCCACGCACATGATGACGCTTCGAGCACAGTATTAAAGGTGTCTGATGCCCGACTCGCTTCAATTAATCGCACGCTGGGGAATCTCCTCCGTGGCATATGGCCGCGCTCTCGATTCAAGGAAGAGGATAATGCCGAGGCGCGATAGGGCAAACGTTGTTTCAGTTAGGCGACCGGGAACCTGCGCTATCAGTCGCCGTCCACTTCAACTAACAGCCCTGGTCCCGTTGGCGGCTTGTACCCTGCCAATCTATTAAGCCGCGAATTCGGCCCAGGGATATAAGGAGCGGCCAACAGCTTTCGCACGACGCCAAGCGACAGGGCCCCCCGGATGGCGGCCTTTCGCGGCCAAACTGTCGCTCACAACTTTCCTTTGAACGCCTTATCCGAGATGGCGAGCATCAGGGCGTCTAACTCAGCGGTGGATTCGGCCTGAAGTCGTTTAACGTAGTCTAGCCCAGCTTGGATACTATCAAACCAAATTTGACGTTTGAACGCCGGCACTGGCACCTGAATCTTCTTTAGCGCCTCGAGTCCAAGTGTGCGATTCCTTCCAGCCCCTCCCGGAGAGGCTTCCCCCAACTGCTGTAGGCCGTGGTCAGTCAGAAAGTGGAAGCACAGGAAAGAGGATGTTGCCAAGCCATGTTGCGGGACACAGGTCAGGAAACGGTGCGAACCGACACGACCCGAATCGTTAGGTTTAGCAACGGCGACGGCTCCTTCCCATGCGAAGACTATGTTAAATAGTAAATCACCAGGTTCAATGCTGAAGATTCTCTTTGTGCCTAGTGCGGCACCACTTACTGGTAGCTTGTGAAATGTCCCTCTGCCAAAAGACCTAATGCCTAGTTCGTAGTACTTCTCTGAGAAATCTACGTTGATGGGCCTTCGCCTCAGGGGTGCAACCTCATCCACCGTGATACGCGGCGCGTCTCTGACGATCTCGTTGTATATCCCAAGCAGCAGTTCTCTCATATTCGCTGCCACTTCACTTTGGAGCCTCCGCGCCTCCTCGATCCTGGCCGCCAGCTCCTCAATCCTCGCCACAATCCGCCGCTGCTCGTCCAGCGGAGGAAGAGGCATTCTGTAGCCGAGTACCTCGCTAGGGCGAATCGCCGCGTAGTTAGTTGATCCCTGTGCGGAGACTTGATCTCGAAACGCGGGCGTGCGAATAAAGAAGTCTAAGAACCGCCCATCAAGTGCGCTGGTGTCCGCCTCGAAGAGAAAGTAGTGGCTGCTGACAATGGCACCGTCAAGCTCGGCCGGTACAATTCCGAAGCCGCCAACCTTGGCGTCGATTTCTGCTACCAAGAATTCGCCAGTCCTGCAAAACTGCTGCTCCTTAGTTTTGATGTCCGACCCGGAAACAATGTCCCGCAGGACGACGCCTTTGGCGTGCAGTTGTACCCTGCATCGCTTGTAGCTCTCCGACTCACTTATTCGCAGGAATTCTTTCCGACATCGGATAACACGTCTCAGTGGCACCAGGGGCGAGCCGTCGTTCAAGGCCTCGCTCCTGCCAGCAGCTGCTCTATTTCTCCCATTATCTCGATAATCCGCTGCTCTTTCCTCAGAATCTCGTCTACCAGTTGCTCCGGCGGCACGTGTTCAAGGTCACCTCCGCCATTAGGGTTCTTGATGTCCAGGTTGTAGCCGTTCTCAATGATCTGCTGAACCGGAACGCGCCAGGCTTGCTCATTCTCCGAACGGTCCTTCCACCATTCCAAGCAAGGCGCGAACTGCTCGTACTGCAACGGCTGGGTCTTGGTATAGTTCTTGCGACCCTCTGGTAAGGCGTGCTCGTAATACCAGACCTCCTTGGTCGGGCCGGATCGGTCGAAGAAGACTAGGTTGGTCGGGATGCTGGTGTAGGGAGCAAAGACGCCGTTGGGTAGCCTGACGATGGTGTGCAGGCTGAACTCCTTGAGGAGCTCCTCCTTGATGCGGGCGCAGACACCGTCGCCAAACAGCGTTCCGTTGGGGACAACCATGCCCGCCCGCCCCGGCCTGGGCGGCCGCCTGAGCTTGCGCATGATGAGCTGAAGGAAGAGGAGCGCGGTCTCTGCCGTCTGCTTGTCCTTGGGGAAGTTGCCCAGGATGCCGCGCTCCTCTTCCCCGCCGAAGGGTGGATTGGTCAGGATGATATCTACTCTTTCCCTGTCCCCGATCTCCCGGAGCGGGCGATCCAGGCTGTTGCCGTATTCGACCCGGGGCGATTCCATCTCATGCAGGACCAGGTTCATCTGGGCCAGCAGGTACGGTAAGGGCTTGGCTTCGCCCCCGAAGATGCTCTTGGTCTGTAGGACCTGGTGCGTCTCGACCGTATCGGCCTGGGCCTTCAGGTGGTTGTATGCCTGCACGAGGAACCCGCCGGGGCCGCAGGCGGGGTCCAGCACCGTCTCGCCTAGCCGGGGGTCCATAACCTCGACCATGAACCGCACTACGGGGCGCGGCGTGTAGAACTCGCCGGAGTCCCCGGCGGCGTCGCGCATTTCCTTGAGCATTGCTTCGTAAAGCATCCCAAGCGTGTGGATCTCGTCCGACGAGGTAAAATGGATGCCGTTTACCTTGTTTATGACCTCCCGCAGCAGGTAGCCGCTGGTCATCCGGTTGGTAATCCCCTTGAAGACGTTGGCGATCACGTCCCGGCGGTCGCCGCCATTGGCCCCCTGTAGCGCCCGCAGGTAGGCAAACAGGCCGGGTCCCTTGCTGCCATCGGGCCGCGTGGCCTCCTGGTTGTTGATGAAGGCTATCAGGTCATCCCCGCTGATGCCGTCCTCCCTGGCGGCCCAGTCACGCCAGCGATAGGGTGGCTCGACAGCGGGCCGGAACCTCTCGTTCCTCAAAACGGCTTCTGTCTCCCCGGCCAGTTCCATATCGTCCAGGAACTTGAGGAACATGATCCAGGTGAGCATCGGCAGACGGTCCAGGTCCCCGCTCAGTCCCTTGTCCTTGCGCATGGTGTCACGGGCAGACTTTATCAAGCTGCCGAGCCGCTGAGAGGTGGTGGGCGCCGGAGCGCTTGTCTTTTGGGCTGTCATGGTCTCCTTATGCCGCGTAGAGCAGCGTTTGCATCTGATTGATAGCCTCACGAAGCTTATCTGGTCCTCCGAAGAGACCTGCTATCTCCATCACGTTCCCGTGGCCGGAGATCGGCGGCACCCTCAGGACCTCGGGGATGAGGAATTGAGCCGTGCCATGCTCCGCGTACTTGTCCAGAAGCTCATTGAGCACGGTCCTGGCCTCCAGGCCGTACTGTTCGAAAAAGCCCTTTTTCTCCTTTCGCAGCCGGTCGGCCCGCTCGCGCCGGGTGCGGAGCGGGGCGTTGTAGGCTACGTGACAGAGCAGGTCAAAGGGATCGGCCTCGGGCCGGTTGGTGGCCGCGGCCAGCTCTTCGAAGCTGATCCCCCTTTCCTCAAGCAGGCGTATCGTGTCGGTCCGGAGCGCCGGATCTGCCCATCGTCGCCGTAGCTCGACGGCCGAAGGGTAGAGGGTGCGAACCTTCTCCGCTGTGTAGTCCGTGATCTTGACCACGCGGAGTTGTAGTAACGGAGGTCTTTGTCCGGGAAGTGGTAAATTGGCGTAAGCAGTCCTTTTACCGTGGTGTCGTTCCAGCCCTGGCCCCCACGTAGGCGCTCCCAAAGCTCACCCGGCGTGGGGAAGGCCTCGAGGTGCTTCTCAGTTCCGTTCAGGTAATCGAACTCGATGATACCCTCGCCGTTGGTGGAGTAAGCGAAGTTCAGACCGAGAATCTCTGCGTACTCTTTGGCCTGCTGGAGACCATCTCCAGGCGTTTTGTAGTCCGCCTTTGCCTCGACCACCGCTAAGAGAAAATCACGGGTGTAGCGCAGAAGGTAGTCGGCTCTTTTCTGCGGGCGGCGTCGGACCTTGTTTCCAGCAACGACTATTCGCCCATCCGTGAAGGTCTTTTGTTCCCAGATCGAATGCGGCTCATCGTCCCATCCGGACTCTGTCAGCTTCGGGACGACATACTTCCGGCAAGTGTCAGCTTCGTTGCTCATGCGCACATGCCTATGCGCATGGCAGACCCTGCAAGAACGCGCTCCGAAAAAAGAGAGGCGAGCTGAGCGATGGACTTTGGGCAGGAAACGCAGCCCAGCGAGCATAACAGAGAACATCCGGGCGAAGAAGGCGATGGGGGACTAGATCTACCGGTAACAAACAAGTAGATCGAAGTACCAACGTGGAACCGGTATCCTAGCCAGAGCTTGTGCAGGAACGCGCCTCCGTGACCGTACCGACGGGGTGAATGGCACTATTATAGGCCGAAGACGCCACCTGTCAATAGTTCACACCCACTCCTGCGCGACGCTGGTGGGTTAGGGGGTTGCGGAGGCAGGCACTTCCGCGGTGCCGGTTTCTTCCTGTCGGGTGTCTTGCTGGCCTCGGGGAGCCTCTCTTATACCTTGGTTTGAGCATGACCAAGCAATCCGCGGCGGAAAGCGCCTGGAGGATTACACGTGACCCCTGAGAAAACTAAGAGCGCGGAGAATTGGCCGGCAGGTTAGCCTTCGTCAGTGTTTGAGAGCCTTATACTTCTCCTCGATTGCTTGGAGATGTGCTTCCTTGGCGCCGATCTCCTGATCGATAACAGATAGGCGCGCGGCGACTTCGTCGAGGCTCGCATGGGCTATCTGCTTTTCCTGGTAGAGGGCGAGGGACACCTTACCGAACTCCTCGACCATCTCCTGCCGCTTGCCCTGCAAGCCGTGAATCGCCAGCTTGACTGAGCCACTCTCCGCTGCTTTGGAGGCTTCGCGCGCCGCGTCGGCTCCCACTTCAGTGGCCTTAGACACGATTTTGTCGAAAAGACCCACCTTACACCTCTTTCTTCCGCTCTTGCCCTGGCTGGTGACCGGGGCCAGGCCGGTCAGGGGATTTGGTCCCACTTCCGGCCTCCCGGCCCACGGTGCAGGGCAAGGCGAATATCCGAATCTGCCAATTATTATAGCACTAGTTTCCCGCGGGTGTACGCGCCACGACCAGCTTGTCGGTGCCGGATTCGGCGCCCCAGACCTCGCCTGGGCGACCGAGGATCTGGCGCACGTTGGCCGGCGAGCTCTGCAGAGGGAAGACCTCGAAGGCCTCCCGGCCCGGGTCGAACCGCACCAGGGCGTTGGCCCCGAAGTCGCTCAGCCATACCATGTCCGTGCCGTCCACGAATACGGCGTACGGCTGCGGCCGGTCGCCGGGCAGGCGCCACTCCCGCCAGGCGCCGGTGGCCGGATCGTACCTGGCCAACTGCCCGACGTTCCACTCGCTTACCCAGAGGCGGCGGCGCGAGTCGGACCAGACCCGCCGCGCCCCCTGGCGGGGCGTGGGTGGCTCGATGACGGTGGCTCTGCCAGTCGCAACGTCGATGCGGGCGACATGGCTGCCGGCAAGGGAGGCGTAGTAGACCGTCCCGTCGGAGGTTGTGGTGATGCCGTAAGGGCCTGGGCCCCGCGGGGCGTCGAAGACCTCGACCCGGCCGGACGCCGCGTCCAGGCGGCCGTAGACGCCGTTCTGTCCTGTGAACCAGAGGATGCCACTGCGGTCGAAGGTGGCGGTGTTGAGGTTGGCGTTGCGGCGCGAGGCCGGCAGAGGGAAGACGCGCACCGCTTCCGTGGACGGGTCGACGCGAACAATGGCGTTGAGGCCGCTGTCGGTGATCCAGGGCGCTCCGTCCGGCCCGACGATGACCCCGTGTGGGGCTGCGCCCTGGCCCAGCTTGATGTGGCGGGTCTGTCCGGTGGGCGGGTCGAGGCGGCCCAGCTCGCCGGTGGCCTGGGCCGTGTACCAGACGGCTCCGTCTGGCGCTGGCGCGACATCGTGCGGGTGGGAGCCGCGAGGGACGCTGTATTCCTGTAGCACCGGACTGGCCGGCTGCGCTCGGGGCGTAGGGCTACGTGTATTTGTCGCCGATGGAGCTGGCGCAAGAGTGGAGGCCGCGGTAGGCTGGGCGGCAGGGGACGCGGGCGCCACTGTTGGACGGGGTGTAGTTACCGCGGTTGGTGGTGCCCGCTGGAGCTCGGCCTGGCAGCCGGAAACCAGTGCTCCGAGCACGAGGAGGCAGACTAAGGTGTTTATCTTCAAAGGCCCGCCGCCTTCTAAGGCGTCTTCATTGCCCAGGGTCGGTGTCATCTCCCGGCATCATAATCTCCGCCAGAAGCACAGTCAAGCGCGTGGCCAGAGAGATGGTGGGGTACTCAGTGGTTGAACTTCGGCGCGCCAGAGCTCGCGCGTGGTATAATGGCTGCATACTATACCCGCTTGGGCGCTGAAGCCTGTGCTGGGCATGATGTGAGGTGAGAATGCATCCACGCCGGTTAAGAGGAATAGCTTTCGCGGCCATTCTGGCCTTGACTCTGCCCGCGGTGGTAACTCAGGGCGCCAACCCAGTGGACTTCGCCATCCCCGGCGGCCATTTCTATACCCAGGCCGGGGGGTCCTCCGACCAGTCTAAAGGCTTCGGCATAACCGATAATCAGGGCGTGCCTTTCCGCGGAGAGTTCCTGGCACAGGGTGGGGTGGCGGCGCTGGGGTACCCGTCCTCCAGGCGCTTCATCCTCGGCGGTTTTGTGGCCCAGGCAACCCAGAAAGCTATACTGCAGTGGATGCCCCAGGAGAACCAGGTAGTACCGGCAAACGTGTTCGATATCCTCCACGACCGGGGTCTCGATCCCTGGCTGCTGGCAAAACGGCAGATTCCGCCGCCGTTCGACACGTCTCCGGACACTGGCCTCCCCTTCGAGCAGGTGATCCGGCGCCACCTGGCCTTCCTTGACATAAGCCCTGCAATCAGGGCTCGGTATCTGGCAGACCCCAACCCCCTGGTCCATTTCGGCCTTCCCACGTCTTTCTCCGACCTGGGGATGGTGGTTGTCGTCAGATCGCAAAGGGCAGCTTTCCAGGAATGGAAGATTAATACGCCCTGGGCGCAGGCAGGGGTCGTCACTCTTGCCAACACCGGTGACATAGCCAAGGAAACAGGCCTGGTGCCCGCCGAAGCCTCACTTCCTGGCGGGCCGGGGGATGAATTGGTGCGATTCACGAGCGAGATCGCGGCCACTCAAAGCGCTGACCCGCGTCCGGTTGGCCGCGCCCAGGCCCCAGGTGAGACAGGCCCCGCTCTCGCCGGCTTCCATACCACCAGGTTGGCGCCCTGGGTCTCGAGCCCATTATCGCAACCCAGAAACGATGCCCCAATGGCCAACTTCGGAGTAGTAGACCAGGGCATTTTGTTCCGGTCCGCTCAACCGGATGGAGATGGTTACCAGTGGCTGTTGAGCCGGGGCGTCAAGAGCATTGTCAGTTTCCGAAGGGAGACGGACGATACCAGCAGTTCTGTTCTCCGCCGGGGATTTCAGAACTATCTGTGGCTAAGCATCGAAGACGAAACGAATCCCACCGACGACCAGGCTGAGCAGTTTCTTCGCTTCGTAACAGATCCCCAGAACTGGCCCGTCCTGGTCCATTGCAAGGTGGGGGTTGGGCGCACCGGGACGATGGTTGCACTCGTAAGATATGCCGTCGACGGCTGGTCCATGGACGAGGCCATCAAGGAAGCCAAGCTTTACCGGGGCGGCGTGGAGCTGGTGCCGAGCCAAACGACATGGCTCAACCATTGGGCCGCCAAGCACCCGCCGGCTTGCCATAGACCCCTCAAGACATAGACCTCACCGGCGCACCAGAAGGTCTCCGAACCCCTTGGCGGGGCACTGAGGGGCGGCTCATGCGACGCGCCCACGCAACCGCCCCGACCGAGGGGAGGCTCGTGAGCCTCCCCTACAGCTTATCTGCTTATCTACAGCTTATCTGGCACTCGCGTGCAACTGGTAATCAGAGCGGATGCCAGGCGATGGGAGTATCTGCTTATCTACGGCTTATCTGGCACGCGCGTGCAACTGGTAGTCTGAGCGGATGCCAGGCGATGGGAGTATCTGCTTATCTACGGCTTATCTGGCCCGCGCGCTGGCTTCGTTAGATGGAAGGCTTTCACCAACCGAGTTCACCGCGGTCACTTTGTAGAAGTAAGTGACCCCGTTTTTCGTCGCCGTGTCTCGATAACTGGTGATGTTGCCGATGGAGACCAGGATGGTCTCGGTGTTCGACGACGTGCTCCGGTAGATGCGGTATCCCGTAATGGCGCTGCCCCCGTTGGACGACGGTGCGGTCCAAGAGAGGTTTACTCCCCTGTTGCTGGCCCTTTTGGCGGTGAGGTTACGGGGCGCCGTGGGCGCAGAAACGGCCTGTGGTGTCGCGGACACCTCATTCGAGCGCGCCCCCTCGCCGACAGCGTTAACTGCGCTTACCTGGTAATAGTATTTGGTCCCGTTGTTGGCAGCGTTATCGTCGTAAGAGGTCCCGGCGCCAGTCGTGGCCAGGGCGGTCTCGCCGCCGCTGGCCGTGCCACGATACACGTTGTAGTTGGTGACGGCCGACCCTCCGGTGGATGGCGCGGTCCAGGTGAGGTGCACGGTGGCATTCCCCGCGGTAGCGGAGAGAGCCGGCGTTCCCGGAACTGTCGGGATGGTTATGGCTCCGCATCCTGGGATGGCCTTGCAGACGTTCAACCTTCCTCCGGTCAAGGTCTTTCCCGCCAGGCTGGGGACTGGGTCTACATTGTTCAGGATCGCACTCTTGAGCTGTCCGACAGTCAGGCTACCCTGTCCCGGCGCCGAGAGGACCAGGGCCGCCGCGCCGGTAACGTGGGGTGTGGCCATGGAAGTGCCCTGATAGTAGGCGTAGCCTCCGCCGGCGATGGTGGACATGATATTGGTGCCAGGGGCGCCCAGATCAACCGAGGCAGACCCATAGTTAGAGAACCAGGCCAAGCCATCATTCTGGTCGGTCGCGGCCACGCAGACCAGGTTGGCGGCAGTGTAGCGGCACGGGTAGGAGGCAGCGCCGTCGACGTTGGCTGAGCTGTTGCCGGCCGCCGCGACGAAGAGGATTCCATTGGCGCCGGCCTTGTTGATCTCGTCGAGCAGCGCCTGGGAAAATCCACCGCCCCCCCAGGAGTTATTGAGGACACGGACGTTGACGCCCGCGATCTTGGCCTGCACCGCAAATTCGATGGCGGCGATGGCGTCGGAAGTAAAGCCGGAGCCGGCGGCGTTGAGGAACTTCAGCCCCATGATGCTGGTAGTCCAGTTGACGCCAACCACCCCAACCCCATTGTTACCGACCCCCCCTATGGTCCCGGAAACGTGAGACCCGTGATTGTTGTCATCCTTGGGGTCGCAGGTCCTGGTGACGGCGTTGTATCCATGGGTGCCCGCCGCGCAGCCTCCGACGCCTCCCGGATTGTTCCAGATGTTGGCCGCCAGGTCGGGGTGGGTGTAGTCGATCCCGCTGTCGACAACGCCCACCACCACGCTGTTCGAGCCGGTGGTGACCGCCCAAGCCTCCTCGGCCTTGATATCGGCGCCTGATGTGCCGGAAGTGCCGCTGACGGTTTGACCGGTGTTATCCAGGCCCCAGAGCTGGGAATAGCTCGGGTCGTTAGGAGTTCCGATAGCGTGAAGCTGGTAGTTCGGCTCCGCGTACCGCACTTCAGGGCGCCGCCGCAAGGCCTCGATCTTGGCGTCTACCTGTCCTTTGCTAACCTGTAGCACGTGAGTCCCGGAGCCTAAGCTCCGGACGCGCACGGCGCCTTCCTCCCTCTCCACGGAATCCTCATCGTCATCGGAGACTCCACCGTGAAAGCCAACCAGTACGACGCCGTCTTCATAGGGGGGCGGACTGGGTGGGGCCGCATTGGTGGGCTGCCCCATGGCCGGCATCAAGTTGACGCCAACGACCGTTACCAGCAGCAGGGCCAGTCTTCCAATTACACCGTAGCGAAGCAGCCGTCTCATTGTCCCCCCCTTTTGAAACTTGTCTTACCAGGCTGTTTTCAGGGCTTGGCCAGATGCCAGTTGTATAGTATGGTTGAATACATTGTAGCATAGTTCGGTTCTAAAGGGTATATATATATGTATCCGTAAATGATTTTTTCTTTATGATTCACGTCATTGCGAGCGAAGCGAAGCAATCCCTACCCCAGACCGAGATTGCTTCGGCTGCGGCCTCGCAATGACGTCAAACAAGACCAACCGCAATGACGCCAAGCCAGACCTCTGTGGCCGAGTACTATATGTTGCGCCCTAAGTGTTTGCGCATAACGTCGGCTATGCCATTTGCCAGGCAGCTAGCTCTCAGCGTGCAGGCGGCTGGCAGAAGGAGCACGACGCTGGCGCAGTCCCGCCCCGGGCTAAAGCCATGGGCTACAAAGCCAAAGCCCACTAAAGGGGCTGATGCGGAGCAACAAGGGACTGAGGTAGCTGTTTTTCGCCAGATGGTGGTCAGTGCGAGCTGGCGTGCGGACATAATTCTTGAGAAATCGAATGTCCACCGGGAAACCCGCCCTAGCCCCTTGTAGGGGAGGCTCATGAGCCTCCCCTACGGCTCCTCAGCCCATGGCTTTAGCCTGGGGCGGGCCTGTTCTGTGTGAAGCATCCGATATGCGCGCATAGCGTCCCGATGCGGACTTGCCATCCTCGCCGGGTGCCTCTCTGTGGGCGAAGATGCGCAGCGATTTATGACGCCACATGCAGCGATTTATGATGCCACATATAGTAGCAAGATGGGTGATGGACCGCGCTCATTGATCACACGGCGGCCTAAGAGGCGATGTGCGTAAGGTCAATCTGCGCCACGTCAGGTAAACGATCGAAGTGGTGTCGGTCGAACGAGGCGAGCTCAGTGGCGCCTGCCTGCCGCATCCGGGCGGCAAGCAGCGCGTCACCGAAATCGATGGGGTGCTTGCCGTAAATCTCGACGGCCGCCTGGTAGACAGAGTGGTCGGCGCTCGAGAGCCGCAGGCCGCGCACATGGGATGGCCCGCAGCGCCCTCAACAACGGCCTCTGAGTCATATCCTGGGGGTGCGTCTGGATGCCCGGACGCTGGATAAGCTGGCCGCCATTGGACGGAAGAAGGGTATCGGTCCCTCAACGCTGGCGCGATTTTGGATTTTGGAGCGCCTGGCTGAACAGGAAGAAGAGGGTTAGGAAAGTTGTTACCTGGCGCACCCGGAGGGATTCGAACCCCCGACTCCCGGTTCCGAAGACCGATGCTCTATCCGCTGAGCTACGGGTGCGTCCGCTACCAGTTTAGCACATCAGGGGGGAACACGGAACAAAGAAAGACGACATGATAGGGAACCAGGGCCGGAGGTGGGATGTGGATCCTAGCCTGGGCTGACGGAAGGGACCCCGGCGGCGTCTGATAGAGGCTCCAGCAGTCTCTGCAGTTCCGCCGAATCGGGCAGGTTGAAACGCGCATTGGATTGAGCCATCCCGACCCTGATGGTGTAGGCCGTTTGGGCTACGGCTTTGAAGAGCTCCTCGTCTGTCACATCGTCCCCGGCAGCTAGAACAAAATCGAACCGCTTTGGTCCCATCAGGTGCAGGCAGGCGGTCCCTTTGTTGACGGAGGCGTTTCTGACCTGGATGTCCTTAATGCCCTGGGTCACCTGAAGGTCCGCATTGGCCGTAAAGGCCACCAGGGCGTCCATCAGCTCGCTGGCTCGTACCGAAGCCAGTTCCGTATCTGCATTCCGATAATTCCATACGACGGAGTACTCTCTCTCCTCCAGAAGCGAGCCTGGCAGGCGGTCCATGTGCATTTCGAGAATGGGCACTACGGCACGCTTCCAATCGTTGCTGAGAGGCTGGACCATTTTCCAACTCGCCAGCGCTTCCTTGATCCAGACTCCCTGTTCAGCTACGAGCCCAATCCTCAGATGGCCGAACCACGTCTGCAGCGTTTGCTTATCCAGCCTGCTGATCAGGATGACCTCGTTGCGCGGGTCCTGCGCCAGGCGGTCTAGAAGTGTCAGTATGTTTCCGTCCGGCTTGGCCGTCTGGGGCGGCCGTAGGGTTGGGATAAGTGTACCCTCATAGTCTAGAAGGAAGAGCCTTCTCTGCGCACGGAGGAAATCCGTAACCATATTCCCCCTGACACCGTGGGTCATCAGCCTGGCTGCTAGATTGGCCTGTTCCGGCTTGGCTCTAAGCAGCGCCTTGATGAAATCGGCCGCCCATTTCACAACGTCGTACCGTCTGAGGCGGTTCTGCATGATCTCGTTGCGCATTACCTGTTCTTCTTCAGGCATGGTCAAGGCCAGTTTGAGGGCGCCGGCAATCCCTTCAATATCATTGGGGTTTACGACGACAGCTTCTCCCAGTTCCTTTGCGGCCCCCGCCATCTCACTGATGATCAAGACTCCGGTCTTGTCGGCCCGAGAGGCCAGATACTCCTTGGCGATCAAGTTCATCCCGTCCCTCAACGGGGTTACCAGTGCCACGTCACTGGCGCCGTAGAGATCGACCATCTGCGAGAATGGCAGAGCCGTGTATTGATATACTATGGGAGTCCATTCCACGCTGCCGAAGACTCCGTTGATCTTGCCTACCAGCTCGTCAATCTGTTGCTTGGTCCTCTGATAGTCCTCAACGCCTGCTCGTGAGGGGACGACCACCAGGACGAGGACAACCTGGCCTCTCCAATCAGGGTTTTCCTCCAGGAATAGCTCATAGGCGCGCAGCCTGTGGAGCGTGCCTTTGGTATAGTCGAGCCGATCTATCGAGAGCACGACCTTAGAGGTGGCTAGTCGCCTCCTCAGAGCCTTTCCACGCCGCCGGGTCGCCGGCTGGCGGGCAGCTTCGTGGAACCGACCGAAGTCGATGCCCATAGGGAAGGTGTCGGCCCTCACCATTCGTTCGCCGAGAATGATACGGCCCATATCGTTGTCGAATCCCAGAATCCTCGCGACACACCTCAGGAAGTACTGGGTATAGTCATGCGTGTGAAATCCCACGACGTCCGCTCCCAGGAGGCCGTTCAATATGCTCCTGCGCCAGTCGTTGGGCAGAAGCCGGAAAAGCTCGTAGCCCGGGAACGGGATATGGAGGAAGAAGCCAATCTTGGCGCTGGGCAGCTCCTTCCGGAGTAGCCCAGGAAGCAGCATGAGATGGAAGTCCTGTACCCAGATGATATCTTCCGGCTCCGCCACCTCCAGGACAGCGTCCCGGAACATCTCGTTTACACGCCCATACTGGGTCCAAAAGTCGGCGTTGTAGACTGTGTTCGATGGGAAGTAGTGAAACAGCGGCCATATCGTGCTGTTGCAGAAGCCGAGGTAGAACTCGTCCATGGACTTGGCCGGGACAAAAACGGGGTAACAGTTGAATTTCCTAAGGAGTCTCCTTCGAACAAGGGCCTTCTCCTGGTCAGAGACGGCAGTGCCGGGCCAGCCTGCCCAGATGTATCCCGTCACCTCGGACACGGAGTCCTGGAGGGAGCGCAAGTAGCCATTCAGCCCCGTGACCAGCCCGCCTACGCTGGGCCGGAAGCTCAGCTTCTCGGCTTCTCTGGCAACGGTCACAGGAAGGCGGTTGGAGACGATTACCAATCTCAATTGCTTTCCCCGAACCTGCTATCAGGTAATGTTAGTATTTTTGATCTCGGCTCGTCAAATGACTTGTTCCTTGCTCTGCAGATGACTCAAGGGTGGGTGGTGGCCTTGAGTATGGTTGAAAGGATGGACTGGCTATGAGGGCACCGCTACTGTTGCGTGGCGTGAATGTACTGGATGATGGCCCAGCGGTCCTCGGGGGAGAGGAGCGGGCCGAAGCGGGGCATGAAGCCGATGCCGTTGGTGATGTAGTAGAAGAGCTCGCCGTCGGTCCGGCGGCGGACCCGCTGGCCGGTGAAGTCCACCGGCGGGGTGGCGCCGGTCTGGCTGAAGCGGCTGGCCATGGGGCCGTTGCCCTGCCCCGTGGCGCCATGACACACCGCGCAGTTGACCAGGTAGACCTGCACGCCCCGGGCGGTGGTTTCAGGGCCGGCCGACAGCGGGCTCTTCAGGAGCCTCGCCTCGTCTACCGTATAGGGTATTTCCTTGCCGGTTACCGGCACCGCATCAGCGGGGGCCGAGAGCCGCGGCGGCTCCTGGGGCCGGTAGAAGGGCGCATAGTGCATCTCTGGAAAGATGTCTATGACGTAGCCCGGCGTGCCAATACAGGCGCTCCCCAGCACCGCCACCAGGGCGATTAGAAGGACCGGTATCCTTTTCACCTCTGGCCGTGCTCGCTCCGGATATCTTCGGCCCCGGCCTGCTCCATGGCCCGGTGGGCGGCGCCCACACGGTCCTCACTGGAGGAGACCAG
>ORJL010383497.1_pt1 | contig 18828 bp, 12 predicted proteins | sample 1779941 | NCBI WGS metagenome assembly ORJL01 (sample SAMEA104232317, study PRJEB22302) | groundwater metagenome | biome: forest; feature: aquifer; material: groundwater | place: USA | collected 2011-08-07 | depth 5.8 m | reverse complement strand
TCAGCGTCCCAGATCCAGGAAACATCAGTTCCGTCTGCCAGATTGTCATTGAGAGCTAAAAGCAGCCGGTCAGAAGGTTTAATTTGGGGAGCAATGGTTTCAAAGACTTGAGTAGCTCCCGCGGGATTTTTAATCAGAAAAATATATCCAAAGTCTAATTTTTCCACTCTACCAAATGCAGGAGAAAAATCTTTGAAAATTTCAGGATGTACTGGTAAATCTAGATGATAAGCGCAAGTTATGGCTGCCAGGGTATCATAAATATGATACATGCCCGGAAGAGGTAAGTGTATAGTGTATAGTGTATAGTGTATAGTGATATCAAAAACCGAGCCGTTTAATCCATTTAATTTAACATTTTTAAGATCCTTTTTTCCAAATCCCTTGACTTTACCTTTAAAATGATCTTTTAGTTTAGCTAAATCAGGCTCATCCGCGTTTATCAAAATAGTAGTTTTTGGATTAAGTTTGGATAAAGTTTCAGACCATTGGTTAACTACTTTATCCACCTCTCCATACCTATCTAATTGATCTCTGGAGACATTTAAGAAAACAATAATATCAGGCTTTAATTTTGGTGCAACAGAGTTGAAAGCTGCCTCATCCAGTTCCCATACGCCTAGGGTATAAGCGGAGCTTGCGGCTTCGCCTAAGGGTATAGGGTATAGTGTATAGTGGGAAATTAGAGCAGAGGCGATACCTCGCTCCATATTCGATCCTGTATGATTTCTAATAACTTTTATGCCTGCTTCTTTGGCCAAATGAGCCAGCATTCTGGCAGTGGTGGTTTTGCCGTTGGTACCTGTAATAACTATATTTGTGGGAATCTTTTTAACTAATTTTTCAACAAGTTGAGGATCAATACGCAGAGCGAATAGCCCCGGCGCAGCCGAACCGCCGCCAATATGGAAAAATCTGGTTAGTTTAGCAATAATTTTACCAACTAGGATTGCCAGTAATAACCGCATATGAGGCATTTTACCTTAAATTAAGCTGTCCTGAAACAGCTGCTATTTTAACAGCAGGAATATTAATATCCACAAACTCGTTTTTCTTAAGAATCTTTTGAGAAAAGCTATCCAGATCATTCATAAAATAAGTAACTTTACTACCCCAAACAGGAGAGGCAGCGTAGGATCTATTCATTTGATATGGATCAATAAGGCCCTTGTTTAAATAATTTTCCCTAAGACCTTTGGAAACAGTAAAAATGCCCTCTCTCCAAGAATCAAAATAGATAGCCTGTGTGCCATAAACTCCCCAACCCCAAGCATTATACCCTCCGGGGATAAATTTACCAAAAGTAGATTCTACTCCGGAAATAGCAGCTACCAGTTTCCAATCCAAATCATATTTTTTGGCTGCATCAATAAAATCCTGGGCATGAGATTCCAAAGGAGAATTATGCAAAGCAAAATATTCAGCCAGGACCCTGGCTTCTTTATCAAGCTGACTAGCCTCTATATTTTCAAATACAGGTTTTTGCGCAGGTACGATTGCCAGTGCTTTTGTGTTTGAAAAAGTAAGAGATATTAAAATGGAGAAAACGAACAGTAAAATTTTGTTCATAACATTAAAAAACCCTGTACCAGATAGTACAGGGAAGCCCGTAGTATAGCAGATTTTTTGCTTAAAGTCAAATTTAGTGCAGTTCCTGCATGAAGGATTTAACGCCTTTGGCCCATGTTCCTCCGCTTAAGAGGGATGGAGGAGTATATTTGGCCATGATTTTATCCGGAGTATTTAAGCCCTGACTTAAATAATTCTCTTTGAGCGCCTTGCCCACTTTTTCCACAGCTTCCTCCCATGAAGCAAATTTGATAACCAGATTGCCATAAATGCCATACCCAAAAGGATTATAAGAATCCTGAATTACTTTTTTGCCTCCCAATGATTCCTGCATGGCTATGGCAGGAAGCAGACGAAAATCCAATCCGTATTTATCAGCCACTTCGATAAATTGTATATTTAAGTCTTGAAGAGGGGAATTGTATTTTCTAAAAAGGTTTCTAACAAGGATAGACCTGCCATCAAGATAATCAACCTGTTGGAAAATCTGATTATTGCTGACTGGCAAAGCAGAGTACAGTTTAAAATTTTGATTTTGAGAAGGTATAATTTTGTCGGTTGACAAATAAACGAATAAAAAAAGACTAAATACTAAAGATATGAAGATTGCGCCAAACCACGCAACCACCAGGGTAGGTTTTATGTCCATCTGCTAAATCTGTCTTGAAAATAATAAACTTATTTTTTATCTGTTGTCAAGTTGGAGGATGGTTTGGGCTAGTTTTTCGCAGTCGTGGCGGAGAAGATGTTCACGGATGTAATAAACAGCCAAAGGAGATTTAATTATTTTAAGTTTGGGTGAAACTTTTACGCAAACATCTTCATCAATTTCCACAGGTTCCTGCCCGTCTTTTTTATATACTCTTAAAATCTCTCTTGTTAAACCATTTGTGTTTCCAATAGCATAATTTATTCTGTTTTTATCTTCCAAATATTTTATAAACACTTTCAAATAATCAGAGGCCTTGAATGAATCTGTTTCTCCTTTTTTGGTCATTAAATTCAAAACCAGGATCACTTTAGCTTTTGAGGCTGATATGGCATCGCGGATGTTGTTTATCAAAAGATGAGGCAGCAAAGAAGTGTAAAGGTCGCCTGATGAGAAAATAATCTTGTCCGCCTCTTTGATGGCTTTGATTACCTCCGGATTTGGATCCGGATTGGAGTCAAAATAAATTCTCATTATTTTGTGTTTTGGATTGTAGTCTTTATTTGCTCCCCTTAAATCAATGTTGGTTTCGCCTTCTATTTCTTCGCCTGTTTCCAGTTTGGCAATTAAATTTAGTTCAGATAAACAAACAGGTAAAACTTTGGCTCTGATCCTAAAAAGCTGCCTTTCCGCATCTGTAGCACGGTCTGCCCCTTTGTAGATTCTTTCCAGTCTGGCTGCGATCAGGTTGCCAAAACTGTGGCCCTTCAAAGGCCCACTCACATCTGAAAGCCTATCATCAAACAATTTCTGGGCCACTTGTTGCTGCATTGGATCTTCCATTAGAGCCAATAAACATTGTCTGATATCTCCGGGCGGTAAAATGCCCAGTTCTGTCCGTAGTTTGCCGGATGAACCTCCTGAATCCCAAGTGCCAACAACAGCGCTGATTAGTTCAGGCTGATTTAGTTCAACCAGACCGCGCAGCAGCGAAAAATGCCCTGTCCCTCCGCCAAAAGTAACTATTTTTTGTTTGTAGATCATTTAGCCAACATTATACCAGAAAAAATGATAAAATATGTTTGCTGAAAAGAGCCGAGGTGGCCCGCCTCGCCTCGGCAGAGCCTAGGCGAAGTCGAGGCGGGTGAAACGCAAAAATGAGTTATGTAACCTACTTATTATTAAGTAAGATTTCGAAAAAAACATATGTAGGGCATACTAATAATTTAGTGAGAAGAGTAGAAGAGCATAATGAGGGTAGAAATACTTTTTCAAAAAGATACAGACCTTGGATTATTTTGTATAATGAAAGTCACACTTCAGAATTAGATGCTATAAAAAGAGAAAAGTATTTTAAGTCAGCTGCAGGGCGTAGATGGATGAAGAAGAATTTATTTAAGCCGAGGTGGTGAAACGGTATACACGTAGCCCTCAGAAGGCTATGAGCGCAAGCTCGTGGAGGTTCAAATCCTCTCCTCGGCACCCTTCGACTGGTTCAGGGTAAACCATGCGGACGTGGTGAAACGGTATACACGTAGCCTTGAGGTGGCTATGCCCGAAAGGGTGTGGAGGTTCAACTCCTCTCGTCCGCACAGCGTAAGAACGTTTTCGCTCCGCGAATTACGTTCAACGCTGTTGGAACGTTTAATTCTGAAAGAATTATTATGTTCCACATTTGGACAAGTAGCTCAGTTGGTTAGAGCGGTCGCCTTACACGCGACAGGTCACAGGTTCGAGTCCTGTCTTGTCCACAGATCGGGATTTTTTGAAATCCTGCGAAGATTGGCTCTGCGCGGGTGGGGGCGCGCAGAGTGCTGCCCGCCTAGACGCGAGGCTGGCAAAGCCCTGATTGTAATTTAGCGAAAGTTGCCGATTAGTTAAAAGGAAGTTCGAGCCGACGGTTTTTGCGAAGAATGCTAATTCTTCGGATGTATTTTTTGCGCGCGCGATTTTTGCGCACGATAGTGCGCTACCAATGAAGTTTTTGAAAGGTTCGAGCCAACTCGAACCGCCTGTCTTTATTTTCTCCAATTCTTCATTTATTTTTAATTTTTCATTGAAAAATTCGTTCTTTTTATTTTTGTAAGTATCTGCATCTATAACTTGTTCCAAGTAACTGTCTAGAAGAATATTTAACTTTTTATCCAGTGTTACTAATTCCAGTTGCAATTTTTGTATATTTTGCTTGGAATTACTTTGTTCTTCTATCTCATCCCTTTCAAGCCATCTATACCAGTCATTAGCCCAACTTTCCGGTAAAGCTACATCATCAATAGATTTTCTTATTTGGCTTTCAAGTTCAAGCTCGGTAACAGGTTTTTGGGAACAAGGTTTTAATTTCTTGGTACATCTATAGTAAATATATTCAGCAGTTCTATTAGTGCCTTTGTAAAATTTAATCTTCTTCTCTGCCGTAACAGTAGCTTCACACTCACCACACTTTATGAGTTGAGTAAAAGCAAATTCATGTTTTCCTTTTCTGGTTGGTCTTTCCGCCAGTTTTATTTTCTTTTGAACCCTATCGAACAATTCCTTTGAGATAAATAATTTATGTATGCCTTGGTGGTATTCACCAACATATTCCATAATGCCAATGTAGAACCTATTGGAAAGTATCCTTTTAACTTGATCGGGTTTCAAAGATTTCCCTTTTGAGGTGGCTATACCAAGTTTATGCAAAAGATGGGCAATGTCCGTAAAAGATTTATTCGAAGAAGAGCTGTGCTCATTACCTTCTGCAAACACCTGAAACGCCTTTTTAATTATCTTTGACCTTCCCGAATCTATCTGAATAGTTCTTGTACTCGAGTCATTTATGTACCCAATTGGTGCTTTTACAGGCCAGATCCCGTTATTAATTTTATATCTCATTCCTCTTGCTACATTCTCACTTAAATTATCCACATAATACTTAGACTGACCAAAAGCTATATTTAACATAAACTTTCCCTGTGGAGTAGACTCGAACCAGAATGAGGGGAATTTTAGGTCTTTTAATTCTCCGGTATCTAAAAGGTAAATGATTTTGCCTCCATCAATACTATTTCTTGCTAATCTATCAGGGTGCCAAGAAACAATGCCTTGAGCTTCACCTTTTTCTATCCTCCTTAGAAGTAATTCAAATTGCTTTCTACCCGGAACTTTGGCTGTTTTTGCTTCTGTGATAAAATCTACTATTTCCAGATGTTCACGGTTTGCAAATTCTTTTAATTCTGCCAGTTGTTGCTCAATAGACAGAACTTGCTTATCTTTCTCATCTGTTGATTTTCTGCAATATGCTATGTATTTCATAAATGTTATTAAGTAAAATTTTTGCGTGTCTTTTCGTTTTTGTTCTTTTTAACTCCGGCAACTTTCGCTAAATTACAATCAGGGCTTTGCCAGCCTCGCGTCTAGGCGGGCAGCACTCTGCGCGCCCCCACCCGCGCAGAGCCAATCTTCGCAGGATTTCAAAAAATCCCGATCTGTGGACATTTACGAAAAAATCCGAACCTCCTTTCAATCGTCGCATCGTATCGAATGACGCCCCGCCTGCGGCGGGGCTTTGCTATTGATAACCGCTCGGCCGAAGGCCATCCGCTCTGAAACCAAAGGCTCGAACACCGCCATTGGCGGACAAAAACGCAAAAATTTTCAAAGAACTTTTCAAAAATTAAAATGGCCGCTCTGGCGTACTCAAATCCATTCGGATCTGTCCAAAGCGGCCATTAAAAAACCGAATGGAAAATTTGAGTACGGTTTTAATATAACAGTTTTAATTAATTTTTCAACTGGGATTTTCTATATCAAATCGTAGAAATTAATTTATGCAAATGGCGACAAATCAAACTACTTCATTTTTTAGTAATTTCCACTTTGTTCCCAAAAACAAAAGGTTTCAATAGAAGTAAAGTAACTATTAAATATAAAACTGATAGTGTTAGAAATATCTCAAAAGAAGGTTTAAATTTAACCCAAAAATAAATAAACCCTATAATTGGGATAAAAACAGATATTAAAAAGATGGCTATCCATCTAATGATATCAAGCCATTCTTGCGGATCCTTTATTGGGTTTGTATTGGTGTTATTTACTACTCCTGGATTTTGCCTTCCTGGCATTATTACCACCTCCCTTCAAAGCGGTCTGGAAACGAGTTAATTTAGCTTTTAAATTCTTATCTAGATTTTGTTTAAGCAAGTCTATACCGTTTATATAAGCCATAGTTGCCCCTATATTGCTAATCGTTTCGTTTAAATTCACATTTATTAATACTTCTATGTAATTTTGCTTAAAGTCAGGATTAACTTGATTTAATTTATCTATTAATGAGTTTAAAAAGTTAGTTTCCAAAAGATTAAATCTTCTTATGTTTTCTTGAGTCCAAAGAGATTTGAAAAAGTTTAAAAATTGTTCATTGTTCAAATCTGCGGCGGTGATTATAAAGTCTTTTAACTTTTGAGCTCGTTGTGAAGATAAAATTTGTGAGGATCGTTGATTATTTATTAATATTTCTAACTTCTGATAGTCCGATTTATTTAATAAATCATCCATAATGATTAAATAATTCGTAAAGACCACCTCGTTAGCCTTAAACAATTCAAAAATCTTATCTCGGCGATTTATATCACTTTGCAAAGTAAAAAAATTAGCTAAAGTACCTTGCAACTCATCAGATGTATTAGCTATTAACAGGTTCTTATTCTCTATCAATTTAATGACATCGTCGAAATTAGAATCCAAGAAAAAGTTTAACTTATTAAATAAAGGTTTACTAACCGCCGAATCATGCGTTTTTTGAGTATCAAGAGACTCTATGACTCTAGTTAAATTATTAAAGTCGTTGAATGAGTTAGTCTCCATTAATTTTTCCCAAAATTCTTTCGTGGTCAATGAGAGTGCTAAATTTAGCAGGGGGCTCTCTAAATCGCCAAGACTATCCTTAAGCTTATCGCTTAAAGGCGGAAATATTGAAAAGAATTGAGTTGTTACACCCTCAATTTTTTTAGTAAAGCCCTCTCTTGAAGTATAGCTATTAAGCACTTTTATCATTGTGCTTGTTCTATTCCTAAATGTATTTAGAATCTTTTTTTGATCATCATTTGCTTGATTAATATCAAAATCTAATTTACCGGCATCCTGACTGATCTCAGCGATTAATGAGCTTATTCTTGAATCAAAATCCCACTCTATTTTCACTAATAATTCAATGGCTCTATCGGGGGCTTCAGCAGCAAGGTTATTAAATTCAATTGTGTCTGGTTGAAGCTCTTCAAAAAACCCAACTAGATAGAATATTTTAGAAAGAGGGCTTTCTAGCCGACTGGATAAAGGTTCTGTACGAATAATTTTCAGAACCTTTCCTAGAATTTCTCTATCTACCTCTTTAATTTTCCCCTCTTTATCTTTGAGTTCATTCAGATAATTATCCGGTAAATCACCATTAGGATCAGTCTCTAATCCAGTAAGAGTTGCTTGATTTTTTGAGAGAAACTTATATGCAGAAGTTTTAAGATCAGCAACCATTATCATCTTTAGTAAAAATGTCTTATCGGTTTTTGATAACTCAGTTTTGTTTTTCATGATGATTCCTCATAATTTAATAAAAATAGAAGTCTTCTAAGAAAATATTTTATTTTTCTTGGGTTAGGAGTAAGACCAAATAAATATGCAACTTGCTTTATGTCGATCAAATCTTCCGTGGCGCCAGCTTCCTGCAACAGATTTTTTATAAAAAGTTCTCTCTCTTTTCCGTTTAAGTTAGGTACATTCCAGTCAATTTGAACGATTTTTCTAAGAAATTCTGGTTCTTCTTTATTTGCTTTATCTCTTAATTTATCTATATCGGCTGCTATTACATAATAAACTCTTCGATCATCAAGAAAAGTTTTCATACCCGTAAGAAATTCTTTTACTTCAGGTTCTTCACATCTGTCTAAATCGTCAGCAAATACTACAAGGCGCTCGATACATAAAAAACTCAGTAATCCTTTGTAGAAAATTTTGTTAGTCAGAGGTTTACCTAAAAACCAAAGAAAAGTACTTTCAAATGTATCCTCCCATACACTTAAGAATACTTGTAGAGTTCTGTTATTCACGGTTTCTGATATCAAATTCTTGAATTTTTTCTCCAATAGTTCAGGAGAGCTAATCTTTTCAGTTTCTCCCTTTTGTCTAATCTTGGCGATAAAGTATTCTCCTAGTGGTGGTAGAGCAAGAATAGCTGACATCGCAACTAACAAGTTAATCTGCTCCTCAAACTTCAGCGAGTTTGTTATCTTATCAAGAAGTTCTGAAAATGGAGGGAAGATGCTTTTAAGTAAAAGAAAAAATAGAAAAGCAACCGATGTATACAAAACATATCTTACTAATATGGGGATTAATGTAATAACTTGCGAAACCGGATTTCTTTCACTTTCTATTTGTTTCTTGATGTACAATTCTCTTATCTCTGACTTTTTACCAAATTCCTCTGCCAATAAAGTTAGAAATGCCTTCGAGATAGCATTAGCACCTTCTGTGCTACCAGAATACTTCCAAGGCGAAAACCAAACTGTTCTTAGTCCGTAGCGCTTCAGGTCGACATCTATTTTCTTTAAAATGGTTGTTTTGCCAATTCCCCAGTCCCCAGCAATTAAGAAATTTATTTGTCCTTTTGATTTTCGTATTGCATGAGAAACTTTTTCTGCTATTTTCTCTCTTCCTAAAATATCTGGAAATTCTTCACCACCAGCCGGGGTGTCAGAAAAAAGAGTATACATATTCATACCTTCTTCATTAACCGAATCATTTTTTCCACTGAACAATCCAAATTTAAATTTAAAATTTATTTTTCCAAAGCTAACTTTTTTCATTTTTTCCCTCCACAATTGCGATTTCTTCCGGCTTAAAGCCGTAGAGTTTGTAAACTAACTGGTCAATTTGATTTTCATACCCATGAACTTCATCTTGCTTTGCGGAATTTTGTAGGTAGTCTTCATCTTTAGTAATGGCGAGGATTTTATCAACAACCTTAATAAATGGCTTTTGATCATCTGCTGAAAGTTTCTTTATAGGAACTTTTTCTAATGCAAATTTTTTCCATTGGATCGTAGCCATCCCAGAGCTATTGCAAATTAAGGAAAAGTAGAAAAGACACAATTTCGAATTAAGAAAGGCGAGGAGAAATTTTAGTGATTCACCTGTCATCATAAACGCACCCGCAAGAACATATTCTTCACTTTCTGAATATGAGAATCTGTTTTTGTCCGTTAGTTCAATCCATATAATCTTTTCTTTTTTAAAATGATCAATATAATCTGCTGCATATCTTTGCATGGCATACCACTCATATCTAATTCCAGTTTCAGATTGATTTCTTTTCGTCAGATTTTCTTTGAACTGGCTGAGGTGCTCAAAAATAGATGGGTACGTTCGAGCGAATATTTTTTCTGCTTCTTTTGAAGCTTTAGTGATTGATGAATCATTTTGTAAGGGGAAATGCCAGGGAATAAATATTATCCATTCGCCATTCCAATTATGAGAATAGTCTCTTATGTTTCTCCCCCTGATTATTGGCTTAATCAAAGCCAAATTTTGCTTATCCTGTTTACATAATTTATCTTTTGTCGGTGTATCAATAATATAAGCCTCATTGTAGCCCGTAAGTAAACCCCTAAACATTTGAATATTCCAATCCTTAAGGGGTGTTCCTTCATTTTCGATCTTCTTTTTTAAAGAAATTATCTCTGGATTATCTATTGTCCATTCGCTGTCTTGTAAGTCCCCTTGAGGGAATACTACTTTATCTGGAGCTTCGATTTCATCAGAATAATTAAAGGTATTACTTTCGGTCGCTTCGTTAATAGCTATAAAAATCAAGGTATTGGTAACCGCCTCAAATATATGTTTGTCTCCAAAATTTACTATACTTTTAATGCACATTTTTTCCTTCAAGTATTTTCTTAAATTGAAGCCGTATCTTGCTCTCGTAAATTTACTTGATGTTATAAAGGTTAAAACACCGCCTTTTCTTAATAGCTTAAGCCCTCTTTCGTAAAAATATGTATATAAATCTGCTACTGAGTTAAATATTCTGTATTCCTTTTTAAGCTCGTCCTTATTAGAGATTTCTTCTTGTCTGATATAAGGAGGGTTCGCAATCACAACATCAAAACCTCCTTTTTCTTCGAAAACTTCCGGGAAGTATAATTTCCAAAGGAAAAAAGGTTTGGTATTGGAATTTTCCAGCTTTTTAATTTTTTCAAGCTCTTTGATTTTGTTTTGTTCTCTCAATGTTTCCTCTATAAGTTTCCACTCAAGCTCATCTACTAATTCCCTTATATTATTTTTCTCATCCTTACTTAAAGATGGGGTAAATATCTGTTTATGAAGTTTCTGTAATTCCACCCATACCTTTTGAGATTTAATCTCGTCTGATTGTAATAACAATTGTTGGTTGTTTATTTTTATACCAGATCTATTTAATTTCTCTAAGTCTTTTTGTATAGACTTTAGACGATTATGTTCGGATTCCAAAATCGTTAATTCAGATGGTCTTTCCAGTTTTGGATTTTTATCCCATTGAGGATTTTTTTGATAATAAGGCAATAAGTCTTTTTGGATATATTTTATCTTTTGTTTTACCTCGTCTATTTCTTCTTTACTCGGTAATTCGACATTTAAAAGTCTTTCATCAAAAAGTTTAACGCCTTCATATTCTTCAACAAGACTATTACCCTGCATGATTTTGTAATCAAGGTTAGGCAATGGTTCTATGCCCCAATTCTCCTTACTTTTGTCTATTTTTTCATCCACCAAAAGCGAAATGAAAAAGCGTAGCTTTGCTATTTCTACAGCAATTTGTTGAATATCCACGCCATAAATACATTTTTGGATGAGATAAAGTTTTCTCCCGTAATCAAAATTTTTATATGTAAACTGCTCCTCAATTTGATCAAGTAATTTCTTTCTTAGCACCGGATCTGTAATGTTATCCTCAACAGCCTTAAGTTGAGTTGCTTTCCAAAGAGTATTATCCGGATCAAGTTTTGAAAGGATAAATACAAGTTTGTTTAAGATTCCCATAGGAAATGCGCCCGAGCCTACCGCCGGATCTACGATACGCAAATCGTTTATCAGATTTACTATTATTAATGTTTCTTGATAGTCAAACGGATTTATATCATCTTTATTTAAAAGAAGTTTTCCAAGTTTGCTATCTAATTCATCAACTCCCTCTAGATTTGTTTTAAGATAATTTTCTAAAGATTGTGTAACCATGTAATCTACAATTTCTCTGGGTGTGTAATAACTACCAGTAGCTTTTCTTGCAGTGGAGGCAGTTTCTGGATTAAAACTTGCTAATAAATTTTCAAACACTTTACCTAGTAATTCTGGATCTAATGCTATTTCTTGATCGTTTGGGTCATTTTCATCAATAGTGAAGTTATAGGAGGATAGTATATTTATTACTCCTCTTACCTTATATTTTTTATTTTTAGTTCCGTAATCTTTATTAAGATCCGCATCTGCAAGATCTGTAAAAAATAAAAAGTTTGGGATATTTAGACCAACATCTTTATCTGTAAAGCCGTCAATTCTAACCTCCCCTTGGTTTTCGTTATCTTTTGAGGGTTTATCCAAACAATCAAATAATCCACCATTCAAGTAGGGTATATCCTTGAAAACTGATAGCATAGTTTCATTGTCTTTAAAATAACTCTCATATCTATATATGCTATGATCCATATAATCCTTGTTTCTTCCTTGAAATGATTTCTGGAAACGATATTTCCTATTCTCAATTTTAGTATTTAGAGTTGAAAAGAAAAGATTTTGCAGGATTGCTTTATAATATGTGGTCTTTTCCGCAGATAAATCCTTCAATAATTGAGCGACTTGAGATTGTTCGAATAAGACACCTTGCACCAATCCACGTTCTTTCATAAACCAAATAAAGATAAGTCTGGTTATAAGACGAATGATTGCTATATTTCTGCCGTTATCCTCCTCTGCATCTTTTGGGAAAGTACTGTGTTGAACCGCCCAGAAATACCAATTTGCAATATCTTCATAAAATTCTTTTGTAACTTTCTCAACCGAAAAAGCATCTTTTATTTTTTCTAGATCTGAAAAGTCACCATCACCGATTCTTAGTAGAAATGTCTTATTTGTAAATTCCTTGCTGACAAAGTAGGTGAATCGTCGAAATGTACTCCAATCACGTCTTCTTCCCAAATAATTGGCGTAAATTAAACTAAATCGGAAATTATCTTTTTGATCATAGTAAATGAAAATTCCAGTGTCTGTTTGAGTTTCCTTGAGAATTTTCTTGCTCTTCTCGTATTGTGCTTTTTTACCACTTTTCTCTGAAAGCTCTTGCTCTGCCTGAAAATAATAAATGATTAATGAATTATCCTTGAAGTTAATCTCACCCAGTTTTTTACCATTTTTGAAATTATCATCATTATATTGAGTTAACTCCTCCTGTCTTGGAGAAAAAAAGGTGTTTTTAGAACGGAAAAACTTTATAAACTTTTCCGGGTTAAAATCGCTAATAATGTCATCTAATATATCTCTGCTCACGGTTTTTGATTTTCAATAGCAACAATAATTTCCTTCTTTAAGTCTTTTTGTCTTAGTTTTTCTTTTTCCAAATAGTCTTCTCCTAGTTCACTTTCTAATTTTACAATTTCTAATACTGTTTTTCTTTGCTTATCTTCATTTAAGTTTTCCAAATTGGAAATTCTGCGTAGAGTGTAGTCCGAAAGCGTACCATAATCTAAAATATCTTCGCGTAAGATTCTCAAAAAATCCAAATAGGGTATAAGTGTTTCCCATGGTTTGTCAATTAAGCTTTTTAAATTATTTAAAGCCTTTTGTTCCAAGCTTTGCTCACTAACAGGTGGTGTGCTATATGATTTGTAATTCTTAATTTGTTCATAATACTCCCAAAAAGAATCACTAAGAGATAATGGTGGTTCGTTTTTCGTACAGGCTACCTGATCAAAAACCTCTTCAAAAGTTGATTCGCGTACCAGATCATTATCACTCCCATATTTGGCTAAATAAACATACAGTCTTCCCTTTTTCAAGAAAACTAAAAGCTCATCATCTTGAAACTTTTTAGCAACTTTAATTCGGGGTGGGTAGTTTTTAAGTTCATTGATTAATTGTGGGTTCTTCCTCTCAATCTCCAAATACGTATTTAAAACCTTGGTATAAAAACTTTCCTTTTCCAACTTGTCAGGGTTTCGCTGTACTCTTTCAAATAAACCAGCTGGTGTAGGCTCTTCATCTATGTCAAATATCTTTGCATCTTCACCCAAAGTGTTGTGAATCAAAAACATTTTATTACTGGCAATTTCCCTAGATTTAACCAGTTCTGCGCCTTTTTCTGTAGGAAAGAAATTTACAATGTAAAGCTTGTCATAAACTTTTTTACTAATACGGTTTATACGACCAACCCTTTGTATTACCCTGACTGGATTCCAAGGGATGTCATAATTAACAACCATGCCTGCTCGGTTAAGATTAAAACCTTCGGAAATTCTATCTGTTGAAAGAAGAATATCGTAATCGTTATCTTGTTTTTCTTCCGCGGCATCAAAGTTTTTGTTTATTTCCAATATTTTTTGGGTAGGTAGATCACCAGCAACAACTAACATTCGTTTTCCGAATTGTTTTTCAAGAATCGGCTCAAGATGGTTTATCGTATCTGTATATTCTGAAAAAATGATTATTTTTCTTTTTGGTTCGCCTTTTCCGGGTTTTTTGTTCAACTCATCCTTGATACGCAATACCAGACAATCTGACTTAGGATCATTATGTACGAGGTCTAGTTTTGATAGTTCATCGAGTATATCTTGAAAAAGTGTAAGGTCAGATTTTATATCCGCAAGGAACTCGTCCCTGTATGCAAATTTATCAAGAGAGTATACACGATTATTTTTCGGATAATTACCAGTGCTTAATTTTTCCTCAAATTCGGCTAGGTATTTTTCAATTTCTTCATCATCAAACTGATAAATTTTCTCTAAAAGAGATCTATCGAGAATATACTTGTTAGTTTTGTCTATAAACTTTAGTGCGTTTTCTGTAGCTCGCTTGAAATTCTTTATGCTTTGTTCAAACGAACCAAAAGAGCTTTCAAATCTTTTGACCAGCAGTCGGCGCATAAAATCATACAAGTTTCTTTGTTGTTGATACTGTCGGTTTTCATCTAGGTTTAATTTATCGTTATCAATTTTTTCTCTCTTTACTTCATATTCAAAAGGTCTATAAATTGCGCCTCTAAAAAGTCCTCCGTCATCAGGATCTCCAAAATACAGACTTATGATTTTGTCGTAATACTCGGATTGCTGCTTAGTTAGTTCAAAAAACCATTCTTGAGGATCATCTAATTTTGAAAGGTGTTTTACTTCATCTTTGTAATATGGGTTATTTAGAAGGTCAAGACGATTACGTCTGATAGTAACTGGTTCAATTACATCTCTAATTTGTTTTGCCAAATATCGAGCTCTTTGTTTTATCTTATCTAAATTTATCCCTTTTTCCCCAAAAATACTTTCATAAAAGACTTCAGCTTTTTTACGTTTAAAGTCATCTGAAGAACTCAGATACTTTACAATATAGCCAAGTTTGTCAAACATTCCCTTGAAGGTTTTAAATCTATCAACCAAATTATTTTCCAAAGTAATTGTAGATTTTTTAGGAGTAATAAAGAGTTTAAGTAAAGATAGAATATCTCCTGGTCGGTTATTAAATGGGGTAGCTGTCAACATAATAACGGTTTTGTCGCGGCAGATATTCTTCAGACTTTCATAATCTTCTGTATCCTGATTTCTAAACTTGTGTGCTTCATCAATAATTACTACTTCTATGTCTTTTGCGCGACTGACAAATTCTGATAGTTTACCAGTTTCCAAATCACCCCAAGACCGTATCTCCCAATCGTAAAGGCCAAATTCCTCTGTATATTTACTCCAGCCGTATTTTTTATTTTTATCTCCGACCAATCCGGGAGAACAAATAACAAGTCCTCGCTTCCTAAGAGTTTTTGCTATACAACAGGCAATAATTGTTTTTCCAAGACCAACAACATCAGCTAGAATCACTCCATTATTTTTTTCTATTACGGAAAGGGCTTGTCTAACAGCATCAAGTTGATATTTATAAGGGGTATAACCATGTTCTACTAGTGTTTTTACTAATGATTCTCCAATTTCTTTTTGCTCGTAAGAATCAAGGAATGTTTTTAAGAGCAAAACAAATGCTTCAAATGGAGAAACATCTTTAATAAGAGTTTCTTTTTCTACGACATTAATTAGTTTTGTTTTGATTGTATCGTCTTCAGTAATTTTTACTGCTTCGTCCCACAATGTATCAAAATATTCTTCTGCGTTTTCAAAACCAAAATCGCTGATTTCTACATTAAATTCTTGCTGGGTAGATAGTCCTGCTTTGGTTAGATTGCTGCTTCCTGTAATAAACATTTTGCTTCTGCCGATTTGTTCTTTTTCCAGTTTAAATATGTACAATTTTGCATGGTTTGGCTCATAGGTCTTTCGTATTGTTAGTTTATTGTCCTTCATCAATTTAATGAAGAATTTAACTTGCTCGTAAAATTCTTTTGTGTCGAAGTCTTCAGAGTTTAAAGACCTTTTAATAGATTCAAAGAATTTGTAAACTTTTTCATTGTCAGAAAGGTCGACTTTGTGAGCTATTTCATGCAAGCCGAGGAAAGATTTATCTATGTTTAGGCCCACTAGAACTTTTATATTAACTTTTGCATTCTTTTTAAGGCCTTCATAGAGTTCATTAATACCAGAAAAGTAGAAAAAACCGACCAAAAATTTTAACTCATCACCCTTTTGTGATAACTCTGTTAATCGTCTCTTAAGATTTGCTCTTCCACTATTAGTTATAAAATTACCCATATCCAAGTAATTTTACCAGAAAAATAAGCTCATTGATAGGAGAAACGAGCGGAGTTTATGGGACTGTGTTAATTTTATCTCTTTTTCTTTCCCAAGGCTTTTTGTAATCCACCCTTACCATATTTAATAATCTGTCCAATTTTAGAAACAGTAGATGTGCTTGTCCCGACTTTTTCAGCAATCTCATCATAAGTTTTTTCTTCAAGAATTAGCTTTGCTATTTTTAATCTTTGGGATAAATCCAAAATCTCTTCTTCGGTTAAAAGGTCATCAATAAAGTTAGACAAATCTTTTGAGGATTTTAATTTCCGTATAGTATCTGTTAATAATTTTCTATCTTTGTCTAAATTAGGCTTCTTCATACTACCATTGTAGCATTGTACTCTTGTACAACGCTAATATATTAAGTTAAATTGAATATTTTGCACCGCCCCGTTGTCCCTCCCGCTTGATTGAACCCCGTTTAACCAACTCGCTCAAATAATTTGTTGCAGTTGATTGGGAAACATGTAAAAAATCTCTGGCGTCATCATTGGTAATAACTTTTTTATCTTTTGCAAAATGTGTAAGTTTGTTTAAATTATCTTCTTTGTTTTGTTTTCTTTTTTCATTTGCTTTTTGGAGGAGTTCCAAAACTTTTTCATCAAGCTGTTTCTTTACTTCTTCCTCAATATTTACTTTTGGTTTTGCTGGTTCAGGAGCTTTTGGTTCTTCTGCTGGCGGCGAGGTTTCAGGAACCGGTGGAGTTTCAACTGGGGTTTCGGTCGGAGTTTCAGGAGGAGTTACTGGAGTTTCTTCTGTGGGTTTTCCCTCGACTGGTTCGACTTCGCTCACCACAGGTTCGCTCGGGACAGGTGGTTCTTCAACTGGAACTGGCTGTTCAGCCGGTGCCGGTTCTTCTTTTTTCTCCTCTGGTTTTTCTTCCGGTTTTTCCTCGGGTTTTGGTTCCGGCGGTGGAGTTTGATCTGCTGGTGGTTGACTTGAATCGTCTGGCATAGTTTCAGTCTAGCATAAAATCGGCCAAAATGGTGGAAATTGGCCGATTGCTTTTGAAGCGGCTTCCGCCGCCCCCGCTCCTTCAGGATAATTTCCCAAAAAGGAGGGTAGCACCATTAAAAGAAAATTTGGGAATTTTGAAAAACTTTCTCGGGTGCTGCCCGACAAACGCGAGAGCCGAGAGAAATAATTTCGGGATTTAGAAATACGCGGCTCGAGCCATCGGAATTAGTTGCGAAGTCCCGCCTCGAGGCGGGGCGAGCGGTGGGAAACAGAAAAGGGTAAAAATCGCGGCGGGGGCGAAAAGCGGATTACCCCCGCAACGGCAGGAGGAAATAAAACAGAAAAAAGGGAGGCGAGGAGCAGCCGAAGGCTTTTTGTTTTCTCGCTCCTCGCCATGGTAGAGACTGTAAAGAGTTTTTAGAAAAGCAAAGATATCGGCGAGTCGCCCCCTAGGGCGACCTCTCGCCCAAAAGCGGGGGTGCCGCCACAAATATTTTGGGTGGGTGGGATGATGGGAATTTAGTACAACCTACATTCTGCATTTTTGTTTTAAATATTTTTCTGCTAAAATAGTGACAGTTGGTTTTCTTTTTACTTGTCCCGCTAAGCGGGACTATAAATAAAAAAATCGCGCGCATTAAAATACTGAAAGTATTTTGCAAAAAATACTAGAGCGAGGCCGAAGGCCGAGCGGTTATCAATAACAAAGGCCGCCGAAGCAAAGCGGAGGCGGCCATCATTCGATACGATGCGACGATTGAAAGGAGGTACGGATTTTTTCGTAAATGTCCACATAATTCGGGAAAAGCCTCATTTATACTCAACATATGTTATACTTTCGCCTTGATTAATATGTCCATAGAACGATACTTTAGAGATAGTCCAATGGAGTGGTTTAAAGAAGGTCAATATTCGAGATTCAGTCCTTATAATTGGAATGAAAATAGACAACAAGCTCTCGAAGCCTGTGCCATAGTGCATAAATTGTGCCAAGAATCCCCCAATCCGATTGTTGGAATTATTGGCTTTGGATTCGGGCGTGAAACAGAATTGCTTTTTGAACAAGGTGTTTCAGCAAAAGTTGTCGGGCTCGACATAAATAATTCACGTTTTAAGGAAGCAAGAAGAATTAGACCAAATTTATTTAATGGTCAACTTTGTCCAGTTACAGCATCAATGAATAAAATCCCATTTGCTGATAGTACGTTTGATGCTGTTTTGTGTCTGGAAACTATGATGCATGCGGATGATCCCAGTTGGACTTTAGGGGAACTTACAAGAATAACTAAACCTGATGGTATCATTATCTTTAACATGAGTACATCACTAGGGACAGTAAATAATTTGATAAAGATGTTGTGTACAGTAGGATTATCTAGAGTGGTTGGTCGTCTTAAAGAACGGGTGTTACGGGATAAAGATAGTTCATCTTACCGTACAAGATTATATACCCGTGAGCAGATTGGTGGTTTAGTTAACAATAATGCTCAAACCCATTTGGAAGAAAGAAAAAGCTATTCGAGAGGATTATCCACATATATTGTTTTAAGGAAATTAGCTAAAACTGGTTAAGTGCCTTCGTTCCAGCTGGAGAGGTAGTGTTTTTGTTCATTGGTCAGCTGATCAATAGTTATGCCCATGGACTCAAGTTTAAGCCGGGCAATTTCAATGTCTTGATCCTCAGGTATGCTATAGATATCATTTTTTAGTTTC